>Ga0224524_1000017_pt1 | contig 70748 bp, 78 predicted proteins | sample CFST75metaG_FD_179895 | JGI IMG/M metagenome (GOLD analysis project Ga0224524, IMG submission 179895) | Peat soil microbial communities from Stordalen Mire, Sweden - C.F.S.T75 | ecosystem: Environmental > Terrestrial > Soil > Wetlands > Peat | place: Sweden: Norrbotten County, Stordalen Mire... | reverse complement strand
GGGCTGGGGGTGGGGAAATTTATCTTAAAATTAAAAATGAACAGCGTGATATAGAAGTTGTAAGGGATCGTCAAATGTGATAATCCATAATATTTGATTGAATTTTCCGTTAAAAATGAAAAACATTCCAGCGTGAAACTTTACCGATTTACCCTTTTCTTATTTATTATTATTACTATTGGCGGATGCAATTGGAACAAATACCGATTACAGGTTGATGTTTCCGGTGTCAAGGTAGCCGATGTAAAGATCTACCGCTACGATCGGGACCTGTTCAAGGTTCCGGTTACAGATCTTAAAGCCGGGCTGGAACGGATTCAGCATGCTTATTATTTTTTCCTGGGGACGGACCTGAATGATGAGAAGAAACTGGGCGAAATGAAAGCCTACCTTGAGAATCCGAGGAATATTGATTTTCAGAAAGCCTGCGAAAGCCGGTACAAAGATCTTTCAAAGGTCGAAAAAGACCTTACAGAAGCCTTCCGTCACTGGAAGTTCTATTTTTCTGATGCAAAGATACCAAGGGTTTATTCGTATATCTCCGGTGGGGATTATACAAATCCCGTTCAGCTGGACGACAGTGTCCTGATCATTGCACTGGATACCTATCTCGGCAGGGATTTTAAACCCTATTTTGCCGATGGACTTGCGATCTATAAAGCCGATCGGATGACGGAAGAGCATATCGTTCCTGATTGTGCGAGGGAGATTGTAAATGCCAGTTACCCGGAGGCAACCGCACCCAATACCCTGCTGGGAGGAATGGTTGAAGCCGGAAAACGGCAATACCTTGTGGATGCGATGATCCCTGATATCTCCGGTTACCTTAAGATGGATTATACCAAAGATCAGTACAGTTGGGCCATAAAGAACGAAACGCATGTCTGGGCAGCTCTGGTCGAGAACCGCTTGCTTTATTCTTCAGATGGCCAGTATTTCAGGATGTTTCTCGCCGACGGGCCTTGTACCATGGAATTCTCCAAAGATTCCCCTCCACGACTGGGCGAATGGATCGGATTTCAGATCATCCGTTCCTACATGAAAAAAAATCCGGATGTGACCCTCGAGATGATGATGCAGGAAACGGATGCACAAAAAATCCTCACCTTATCAGGATACAAACCTGAAAAATAAATTCCCGCCTAAACTTTCCGGAGAATTGTTGAAAAAAAGTTTTCCCAAACGTATTACCTTTTTGTTTTTACCGGATTAAGGAAATAGATTACTCAACCTTATCCGGTTTTATGTTAGTCAGGACATTTGGAAGCGCCTTATATGGCATCCACGCCATCACAATCACGATTGAAGTCTGCATCGACCAGGGGATCAATTTTTTCATGGTCGGGTTGCCCGATAACGCGGTGAAGGAGAGCCATCAGCGGATTGATTCCGCCCTCCGGAACACGGGATACAAGATTCCCGGGAAGAAGATCGTCATTAACATGGCGCCGGCAGATATCCGCAAAGAAGGCTCATCGTATGATCTCACCATCGCCGTGGCGATCCTAGCCGCAGATAAGATCGTGAAAATGGAGAAACTGGAATCATTCATGATCCTCGGGGAACTGTCTCTGGATGGCAGCCTCCAGCCGATGAAAGGAGCGCTTCCCATCGCAATCGAGGCAATGCGGAAAGGATTTAAGGGGATCATACTTCCATTGCAGAATGCCAAAGAGGCTGCCATCGTGGGGAAACTGGAAGTTTATGGCGTGGAAAATATCCGGCAGGTCATAGATTTTCTCAATGACACCGGAAAACTGGAACGGGTAATCGTCGATACCCGGAAAGAATTTTTTTCGAAGCTGAATGATTATGAATATGATTTTGCAGATGTCAGGGGGCAGGAGAATATCAAAAGAGCGTTGGAAATTGCAGCAGCAGGGGGACACAACGTAATTTTGATTGGGCCGCCGGGAGCTGGGAAGACAATGTTGGCAAAGAGGCTGCCTTCGATCCTGCCACCCCTGAATCTGCAAGAAGCGCTTGAAACCACAAAGATCCATTCGGTAGCAGGCAAAATGTCGCACAACAATTCAATAGTATCTGTAAGGCCGTTCCGGTCGCCACACCATACCATCAGTGATGTTATAGTATCTTAAAAGGTGGTGATAAACAATACTGAATATCAATTATTTGTAAATCAAGGTGTGGTTTTTCAGGTTCTTCTTTCTTTAAAAAGTATTGCAGGCTCCCAACTATTTTGACCTTTTACTCAATCCACAACTATTCCGATTTATCGGTATCGGATAATATATCTTTCAGTTTATCACTCCTTTCTACATTCTGTAACCTATCTGGATACAAGGAATTAAGCCATTCAATGACATCCAAATTGGTCATGAACATCTCCATCCTTTCCTTTTTTTTTATCCCATCGGGGTAGTAATACACACTGACATTATACTGTACCGATTTCCCTGATTCAACTCCTATCAACAGTTCTATATCGAATCGGTGTCTATCCAAGCCTAATTTGTCAATATGAACCCAAATGGGTCGTAGGTTGCGATACCGTTTGTCGATTCTAATTATTACTTCCATATCCTGCTGTTTGGTATGTACCCAAACCAGTGTGCCTTTTTTCAATCCGGTTTTGTTATTTATATTCGTTTTTGATTTAAACTTTATTCTTTCCCATTTCATCAACCCCGGTTGTAAAAATAAGCCTAATTCTTAGTTATTCCTTGTTACTGAAAAACCTATTGCCTTAAAATTGCAAGTAACCAAAATATTCGCTTACTTTACAACTTAAAATAACTATTAGGTCATGGCTAAGAGGACAACAAAAACTTCAGCAATTCCCGGTAATCTCAATGATTTAACAATTGTAAAGAGAAAGGTTTCAGAACTTGTTCTGAATCCTAAAAACGCAGAAATCTATACTGATGATAACATAGATGATTTGAAGGAATCAATCATCAACAATAATTTGACGATACTTGTTCCAATAGTCGTTACTCCTAAAGGATTAATTATTAGCGGCCATAGAAGGTACAAAGCAGCACTGGAACTCGGTATCGAAACCGTGAACACCATTGAGGAAGAAGTCAATGATGACGAGATGGAGTTTCGGATGATTCAATATAACATCTATCGGAGAAAGAAGTACTCTGAAATATTGAATGAAATAGATAAATTATACACTTATTACGGTCGCAATCAAGGGAAACGGACAGATTTAACTTCCATCAGGAATGAAAAAAGTGAGGATGTCAATACTCGTGTAGCTAAAATTGTTGGCTTATCGACTGGGACAATGTCCAATCTAATTGGAATAAGAAAAATAAAACCACAATCCATTGAAAAGATTGATGCAGGTGAAACATCAATAACTCGGGCATGGAATGGGTGTAAGACGGAAGTGAAAAAAAAGATTTCTAATGAAGCCTACCACATTCCAACCCATATGTTCAGTGATGACTTTAAAGTTTTTAATAAGTCATGTCAAAATATGTCTGAGGAAATTGATGATAATAGTGTTCAGTTAATCTTCACATCGCCACCTTATTATCGGATGCGTAAATATGATGGGGGAAAAAACGAACTTGGCCGGGAAAAGACAGAAACGGAATATGTTAAAAATCTTTCTAAAACTCTAACGGATTGTTATCGTGTATTAAAGAAAGAGGGTTCGTTCTTTCTTAATATTGGAGATTTTAAGGTAAAAGGCCAAACCTTAAATATTCCCCATAAGGTGTTATTTGAAATAATCAAGCATGGGTTCTTTCATGTACAGACCATTATTTGGACAAAAACAAACGCTACCCCAGTATCAAGTTTCAGGTATCTGCAACCCTCATATGAATATATTTTTCATCTAACGAAGAGTATGGACTATACCTTTAATGAAGATGTTGCAAGACCATTCCTCAATAAACTCTTACCCCAAATTCTTGACCCATCAAAACAGAGCAAAAAGAAACCCTTTCATGAGGATTTTGGAGAGCATCTACCATTTGATGACGGGAATATTTATGACTACTGGTCTTATCATGATTTCTTAAAGACATCTGTTTTTAACCCAGTTTATGAATCATTAGATGAAGATGAAGAACATCCCGCACAAATGAATAATATTGTACCAGTTCTCCCGATACTTTTAACCACAAAAGAGGGCGATATTGTTTTAGATTGTTTTTCGGGTTCTGGGACGACAGGGATAGTTGCTCTTCATTACGGCCGTGGATATCGGGGGTTTGAAATAAATAAGGACTATTACAATATATCTTTAAAAAAATTGTCCGAATTTATAGGTAATGAAAAACCAATGAAACCTGAATCGTCCAAATGAAACCTGAATCATCAGTCGGAGTAATAATACCACTTTCGTGGGATAAAAATAAATGGGAACAGGGTGAAACTTTCAATCACAACCAGTCTAAAAGGCTAATAAGAGATTACCTTTTTACACAAGAAAAAATCACATTTGGAAACCATAAATATCCGCTGGAAGATGATGGAACATATATAGGTTACTCCCGGATGATAACAAAACTACTGAAAAGGGATGATGATTTTTATTGGAATGACTATGAAATCATATTCTTTGTAAGCTCCTTTAAGATACGATATATTATCGGATTATACTTGCACCCGCAAGTTGATTGGTCATTTGGCCGTAAGAGGAAACATGAGGTTTTCAATTTCTTTACTTTCACTAATATCAAGGCTAAGAGTGAAAATATTGTAAGATTTGAAAACTTCATTCCAATTCGAAATGATGGTCGGTTTGTTTCAATCTTTAAGGCCTTAAAAACAAAAGACTATGCTTACTTGAGTGAAAGTGATATTCATGAAATTCTTGACGAAGCGATTCATAGAAACCCTAATCAACTTGAATTAAAAACCATCTTAACTAAAATCTAAATGGAAAGAGACGAGTTACTTGAACAATGCTATAAACGGTATAATCAATTTGTTAATTGGACATTCAGGTATGTTCGTGGGAACGCGGGTGCTATATTAAGTGGGGCTGCTTTGCATGAACATCAGAGAGTCATTAATGCTTTTAACGATGAAACGAATAAAGACCTTATAAAAGCTGTAAAACAGGTTAACGACTGGATGGATTTCATTCGAACTATAGCAAAATCATATAAAACCAAACAAGAATTTCGTGAATGGGTTATTCGAGAACAGTATCGTTTGTTGGAATATGGAACAAACCATGATAGAGCTGAAAAATTAAAGGAAATACTTGAAGGGCCAGAGATTGAACTGAAATAAAACAAGCCAACCCGATTAATTGAGATAAAATTTATTCGGAGTAAACGAGAATAGAGGTTCAATGAGCATATTTTTTAATGTTATCCACTGGTATGTTGTTTTATAACCCAACTATCGTGTCTAACCATAGTGAGAATGACATCAATAGATGTAAATTTAACTTGTTGGTAGTACGCATAATAAAAGAAACATCTCAACAATGAAAAGACCTTTTAACATATTCCCCAGCATAGGGTACAAAAACAGTCAGTTTCAAATTATATCATCAATTGACAATCTCAAGATTGAACTTTCTTATCAAGGAAAACTTGAAAAAACAATATTTGCAGGCTCTAAATATCCAACTTTAATTACAAGGCTTGATAAATCAGGAACATACAATGCAAAATGTATATTCAGAAACGAATCTTTTGAAAAAGTAATTATTGTAAAGGATGCATTTAGACTTGGGTCAAGTGAATTTAAGAAAGCATTTGTTTTTGACAATTCAAATTATTCTTTCTTCCTGCTGAATGACCGTCTGTTACTGTATGATGAAGAAAAGAAACTTTTGCTGACTGAAAATCATTATAGTCCATCTGAGATTTTAAAAATTGACAATTCAAACTACCTTTTCATCACCCGTATCGGTAATGCCACAGATGGAATTATTAACCTTGGAATTTACAACACAGATTCATTCTCTATTATCTCTGAACTACTAAATGATTATCAGGAAATATGGGTATCAACTGAAACAAATAAAGTATGGCTATTTAAAAAATCAACGAAAAGCATTCATTGTTTTGAAATAATTAATCATAAGGGAAATGGTTTTTCAGAATTAAAGAAATATGAAGATGCTATAAATTTCACTTATGATTCTGACCAAGGGAGATTATACATTGAATACTCCGAGAGATTCATTATCACGGACATCAATAATCTACATAATTCTGTTGAATTAGAGAAAACAGAAATTAATGCAATAGACAAATGGGGTAATAACTTAATTATTGAAGGAGATATTATTAGTTGTACTAATGTCCTAAACGGATATAGCTTTAAAACGACCACTGCTGAAAATATAAAATTAGCTGGGGACAGTTACATTTATATAGGCGAAGATTTGAAATCCAAAATAAGTAATACTGATTTTTCAAAGCTGTCAAACGAAATAAAAGATAAGATAATTTGTTCTATTCCAGATAATAATACTTATTTCTATCATTCGATACCTAAAAATGAAAGAATTAAGGAAACGATTACCAAACACAGAATATATCCTACCCAAAATGGATTATTTCTTATAAAGGAAGAAGAAAAAAGAGAGTTCGATGGGGTGACCCTTAGAAAATACCAAAGTGAATGGAGGGCTACTCCACACAGTTTTTTACAACAAAATTCCACATTAAGTCTTCTCGAATTGAGGAAAACACATATTATCATTGATAAAGCAAATGCATTTCGGGTGAACGATTATAGATACTTGTGTTTAACTATCTCTTCAGACAGTAAAAAGCAAATTTTTATAGGTAATACGGAATTATCATTAGATAACGAGAGTACGGTTTTCTTCCTTTCAGCGAGGCAAAATTTTTATTGTTTAATCAAAAACCAAGATTTCTATTCACTGTATTCAATCCCAAATTTTAAAACCGTAATTCTTAACCAAATTGAGATTCACAACTTTGAAAACATCGATGAACATGAAACCATTTGGTATTCAACAAAGGATAAATCCATTCCTAATGCTAAAGAGTTAAGTGCTTTTGATTTAAAGGATTGCTTTCATGTTCAGCATAATAAAAAGGGTGAACAGCACACACTATTCAAAGATGCTTCTAATTTTAAGTTTAAAAGGGGATATGCTTTGTCCTCAAATCAAATCATTTTTAACCCAAGGACATTTGAAATCAAAGATTCCTATGTTGGATTAATCGAAGCACATAGTCAAAATTTAGAAAAAGTAGTATCACATCGCATAAACAACATTTATTTATCAGTTTACAATTCACTCTCAAAAAAATATGAAGCATCAAAAATTCCTCTTGAAGAGCATAAATACAAAGAATCGTACCTCTCACCTAATGGACAATTTCTTGTTCTACAAGATGAAACGGATAAATACTTATGGTATGATATTGAAAAGAATGAAACTCTTAAATTCCTATCAGGAAATTTTCTAGCGTTTAGGAATGATGGCAACCTTATTATTGAAGAAGATAGAAACCGAGCAGTCAAGATAATTGACCCATTAACCTTTCAAGATATTACTCCACCAAACTATCATCATTACAGATTTTTAAGTCCTGACGGAAAACTTTATTCTCAATTATCGTTTATAGTTAGATATATAAATAAACTTTCCGGTAAAGAGTTGACAACAATTGAAGTTGAAAAACTTCAACAGGAGTTAGATGAACCAAACTCTTTAATTCAAGAAAAAGAGAGAGAACAAGAGCAGCTGAAAGTGGATATGAATAGACAAAATATTTTTACTGCTAATAAAGAAATATTTGAAAAACTAAATGTTGATGACCCCACTAAAATTAATTCAAGAACAATAATAAAAGTTGAGAAATATACGAAAATAGGTATTGTTGGAACAGACCTAACAACCGAAGTAGTTTTACCAGCAGATACCCAATTTTACAATTATGCAGCATTTAGTTATGATAATAGATATATTGGCATAGTTGGTAAACCTGTTTGGAGTAGTGTAAATAAAAGTCTTATAATGCTATGTAGTATCAACTTTGAAGAAAGTCAAAACAAACTGGAATTAAATGATACATATATAAGTCGTTATCCTCGTTATGCTTCTTGGGTTTGTGGATTCTCCAAGACAGGCTATTTTTCTACCTATGACAGTAATCCTGATACATTCATCCTCTATGTTGACGACAATTTTTTTGTTGAAAAGACTTCGGATATTGAACTGAAACAAAACATCTATAATTTTAAATCAAACATTTATCACTCCTACAATAAATGGAATGAAATTAAAGACAAGAATTTTCTTTGCTTTAGTCCATCGGGTGAGTTTTTAGCATTATCTGAGCAAGGCTATGAACCATTGACTTTAGGGGGTTATGGACATCAAGAATCAAATGTTGTTCATATTGCGAAAACAGAATCAGGTAAAATTTTAGATTCATTTACAGGACATGGTGCAAAAATCAAAGACAATAAGACTAAAAAAGTGACATTTGTTGCCTTTTCAGAAGATGAAAAAAGAATTATGACATTAAGTTCTGATGGAGTAGTAATAATTAGAAACATTAAGATAAGTGAAGATAGAGAAGAAGAATGAATGCCAGTTGCCGGCAAATGAGGCATCATTTCTGGTCTCGTTCTTTAACTGTACAAAACCGTATTTATTAGGGTCAGAAGTAAGCACAATTTATTTTAATTCTAAAGATTTCGATTTGAGGTTCAAACTATATTCAAACCCCTCCAAAATTTCATAGTAGGTCGAATGGAACTGTTCTCGAAGTGTTCCTTTGTTTAAATTACTTCTTCCAATTGGAGGTAGATTATCAGGCCATATCAGCGTTTCCTTATAAAGATTGAAATTTCGATACAGCCAATCTCTTTCCTCAAAGTCATCAGAACTTATTTCTGAAAGAGATTTTATATATGGGCTTTCGTCATAATCCGTGTAAATGGCCATTTTAGTATTATTGAAGCGTTGTTAATGTTTTATGAATTACTTCGTTTAGTACTCTGTTTCATCCGATTCATTTCACGCCATCAGTTTCTTTGGAAACGAAGTCATTGACCAAATCAATCAACTTAGGCATAACGATTTTTACTCCCTCACGAAAACCCACTTCATCTTCGTTGTAGGCAGGATTTTCTTCCAAACCGACAAGGTCTGAAACTCCTCTAATAATCAATAGTTTAGTTCCATTCTTCTTACAAATCCAAGAGATTGACCCGGATTCCCAATCCCCAACGACCGCTTTATATGTTTCATGGAGTTCTGGAATCATTACAGGAGATAAGTCTTGGTCACCAGTCACCATGACAACTTTGGGTAGTACTAATATGTTTTTGTCCTTCAGATAAGAAAGATTGATATTTGTCTTGTGGTATTTGATACTTTTCCCGACAGTACCAATAAAATCAATCATGTCATAAACAACTGTCTTTTTTATCAAAACAATCTGATATAAGTCTATTTTTCCTCGGAATCCACCACAAGTTCCAATGTTGATAATCAATTCTGGCTTCCACTTGTCTATGACATATTGAGTTGAACCAGCAGAACCAATCTTCCCCCATCCAGATTTGAACCATATCACTTCTTTCTTGGCCGAGTGATTGTCGGGGTGAACGAACCAGTTCCCATAGGGTGATTGGTTCAATTCTTCATCTTTAAATCTTTTTCGAACAACTCTCCATTCGAAATCGGAACAGACAAGGATGACAATTTTATCCATAAAAAAGGGTTTGAAATAATTTCTCTTGGGGTTGCAATTTACTCATTCCTTTACTATCTTTGTACCAGCATCAAGATTCCTTAAATGGAAACCAACCGAGTGGGGACACCACGGTGGTAAAACGATGTGGGTCGAAAGGTCAAAAATGTTCCGTAACATTCCCTCCTTCAATTTCCACTGAGTTTTCTGATGTAATGATGTTAAACTTAAAACATTTATTACTATGGAAGCTAAAGACAATTCAACATCCAATCGAAACAAATTACTCACCCTCCACTGGGAACTAAACGCAAAGGAGTACGAGAACCAAATTTCATTTAATTGGAAATACAATCAGATTCGAATCGACATTCGTTCCTTTTGTCCCCCACCCGAAAAGAACATAAGTGTCCATTTTAACTTTTTTATCAACGGTGAACATACCTTGTTTAAATTTCTTTACAACTGTTATGGTGGTGGAGTCAGGGGTAAAACGCCGGAACTACTAAGTGATAATTACCGATTGACTTTCCATGCCAGTCCTCATTTCTTTGAGATTTACGAGGACAAGATTAAACAGGATGACAATAAAGATAACCCATCGGATAAATTTCAAGGACAGAGAAAGGACTTATGGATTTCTGTCTATAAAAATTGCAGGTCGGGAATTAGGTACGATACCCCATTTAAAGACCCTGAAATTAACTTTTGGATAAAAAAATCATTTTCCTATCAGTATTCATCTGATGTTTTACTATTCAAGTACGAATTGTATTCAGCAAATCTCTTCTTCATCTCTCCAGCGGCTGGGAATTTTTCATGTCAAAGGATATTCGACCAATGTAAATCCGTAGGATGTGGGGTTTATTCTTCAATTGGATGCGAGATTTCAGATGGGAAAGGAGAATATCGAAATTTCTATTGGGGAAGAGAAGGGTTAGAGGAACAAACAATATTCGAAGTCATTATATTTTTCAACACTTTAAGGTGTTATAATGATTGGCAAGATTATGACCAGTTTCAGGAACTGTATAAGTCACATGGGGTTTCAGACACCGAAATAAATAATCTACTAACAAAGGAGATTTCGGATTTAGGGATTATCAGAGGCTAATACTAATCACAATTAGCTTTCGAGTGCCATGTTAATCTGGTCAAGGATTGAATTTGCGTCCTTAGTTTCCCATTTTCCGATATCAGAGGTCAAGTTATAAAAGTCCTCATCCTTTTCTTTGATTTCTATTGTAACCAGAAGTAACAGTTCAACCCCGACCTGAAAGAAATCCATTGGATTTATTTTGCCAAAGGGACTATTCGTCATGTTGATAAAATCATTTGTGAAAAGGGTGATAAAAATTTTTGAAGGTTCAATGGTCATCTGAGAATTCATCTTCCTTGAATGAGTCACATTGTTAATCTTGTCTTTCATCATTGGAAGAACACCTATAAAAGTGTCTTTGAGTTTGATAAGGGATGGGTCAACTTCAGGTATTAACTTCTGAATGGAATATTGTTTTGACAAATATGAATTATCCCAATTGTGGAAGATATGAAGAGCACAGAGGAAAGGCCATTCCATATCCACATATTCACCTGACTTTTCAAAGTCATCCTTTGTGTTGTGCCAAATATTATAACACAGAAAACCGATTAGTTTTTTCCAGTCGTTCATAAAAGTTCGAATGTCATCAGTTCAATGAAGATTTTGAAAGTATTTTCTCGGTTATACTTGAAATTTGAAAATTCTCGTCTATCCGTAGATTAATCAAATCGTTTATTTTTATTAATTTACCAGTACTTTCTTTTTTTATTGTCAAGTCTATCTTGTATTCTACGAAATAATCATGACTCATATTTTTTGTTATTTTCATGTTGTCATAATCGACCTGACAACTGAGAAATGTAAATTTTTTATAATAGGCCGATGCATCTCTTATGATTTCTTCTGGGGAGACATTTGATTTTCCGAAAAATTGTTCAGTGGGGCTTGCATAATAACTTAATAAGCCGCTTACATCCTTACTCATTGATAAATCGTAATACCTCTTAATAAAAGATTTGACCTTTGGTGCGTCAATCTTAATCATTGGTTCTTCATCTTCAGTTGTCGAGGTTGTTTCTGACTTTTTTTCAGATGATGATGTCTCCCCAGTAGGATTTTCAGTTGATTCTGAATTCTTATTCGAAATATTTACAATTATATCGTGTTCTTTTAAATTTTTCATAAATGGGTCATTCATCATTGATATTTTTTCAAAAAATGAAGCCCTGTTAAATCTATTGACAATATCTTCTATATCTGATTCTGAAATGAATGTATTAGTGAAAGTTAGATGGTCTTTGGGGAATACCATTGAACGACTTGGAATATAATGAAACGGCAGGGTCGCTAGAATAACAATGACAATTAGCATTCCAAACCCTGAAAAGCCGATATACTTTTTTGTATTACCTTTTTTCGGGATAACGGATACTGGTTCTTTTGGTGGGATTGTATTAGAGGGTAAACTATCTTTTTTAATAGGATACCCACATTGGGGACAAGCTGATGCGAATTCAGAGAATTGAACTCCACATTCAGGACAATTGATAAGTGCCATATTTTTATTTTAAACCAAAATTGGTAAAATCTTGTAACACTACCAAATTTATAAGGACAAACAAAATAGGTGGAATTCTCATTTCTTCTCTGGAAAGTGTTGTTTGTCTTCGAATGTATGGTACATATTGTTGGAATGATGGTGAAGGGGAAATATATTTTCTTTAATATTGTCCTCACAGATAAGAAGTTCGTTATACTCATTCATTAACCATCTGTACTTAGAATATATTTCTGGGTGTTCAAAACTTGAATCCAACCCTTGAAGAATTCTTAGTTTGATACTTTTTAAGTCAGACCGTAATGAATCCTCACTCATTTTCACCCAAGATTGTACAACTTGAAAGTATACCATTTGATGGAACCCCACGCATCCATCCTCAAAACGCTGTAAATATTGATGATATGGATACCGTTCAGATTTACTGAGAAGTGGATAGTTTAGTTTCTCTATTAACTTATTGGACAGTATTATTCTTGGAAATCGGGATGTGTTTTTTTCTAGCTCATACACATCAATTAAGGACTGGCCCATTATAACACCGTTGTCATGATGAATAAGGTTTCCAATAGAAATGCCACCCCGTATTAAGATTCCTTTTAACAATAACTTTGAACCGATTAGTGACAGGTTAGTTATTAAGGTAGATAGAACCTCATTGACATCATCGTTCTCGATTTTAACGGAAACCACAATTGAATCAGAAAAACAAGTACAATTTGTTCTATGGGTTATGTTAAATCTGTTAAGGCCTCTCCATTGAGCGTCTTCCTCGATTTCAATGAGTTCTAAGTTCCACTGGTTTGGTTTTTCTTGAGTTTTTAAAAAATCCAGAACTTCATAAATGATGTTAATTTTGGATGTATCATGTTCGGACTCCTTGATAATCTCTTTAAATCCAAGGATGTCTATAAATGATACAATCCTTTGTTCGTAGTTTATTGATTTCGATTTGGGTTCCATTTTCTCGGATTACTGATATTCAAAAATACATAATCCTTTCGGATATGGAGATTTCTCCTGATTATAGGAATAAAACACCTCCATTCTCTCTACCGCTATCTCGTAAGTCCTATTCTCCATGCAGATAAAACATCGTATTATTTTTTAAAAAGACTTGACATCAATAAACACAAAATAGTATATTGGCGGGGAATCAATCTTTACAAGTAGCTATATGACACAAGAACAATTCGAACAAAACATCCATCTTAGTCCAACATTTGATTATGATGAAGTTGAGGAAGTTAAGGTAAGTTTTGTGGTTTGGGATAATACCTCAGGTACAAAAATGTTCAGTTTGGAACTACCAAATCCACCAGATAGATTTAAGGACGACAAATTCTACAAAACAGAGGAATGGAAAAAAATTGAACCTGAAGTTATAAAAGGATTTTACCTATTCTACTCATTATTTAAGTTGAAGTGAAAGTAGGTTCTGGTTGGGCTCTTCAATTTTTCACATTCTGGTTCTTCCGAAGAACTTGAAAAGAAAATTTCGTTCATCAACTTCTCCCAATTGGAGATACTTGGAGAATCTGTTTTTCACTTCTTCGTATTCATTCGTGAAGAATACCATATGAGGATGCTTCTTTTTAATGAGCTGTTCTCGTTCTGGAGACCCCGGAGGATATGAATGTAAATTCCCAATATCTTCCTGTAAGTGGGAATAATCCAGTCCTCGTCTCCATAAGTCTTCTACATACTTGACAATCTCACCTTTATTGTCAAAGATGAACTCGTATTCTGGAATATTAGACAAGAACTCTTGTACGATTTCCAATTTCGTACCTCCATCCTTACTACCCGTCAAGATGAATTTTCTTATATAGGAGTAAACTTTAAATCTTTTGTCAAACAAGTCCAATTTGATACGATACCGTTGAATACGATATTGTCCATAAATAACAATCAGTGTTAAAACACTTAACCCGATTGTGATAACCATTTGAGTCTGTACCATAACTAATGTTTTAAAATTAACTGGGTACAAAAATATAGTAAAAAGAAAGGGATTTCAAGGGGTAACTTGCGGAAAAGGATAATCGAACTTGGTTTCCAGTTTTGGTATAAGGTAGTTACAGTGTTCATGGGATTAGTCTTACCTTTGGTTCAAGTCAATAAAAACCAATTACTATGAATAACGGAATCAAGAACAAGTTAAAGACCCTGATTGGGAAAGAGTTAGTTTTACTCACATGCGGGTAGGTTAGGACAAAAAATGGGACTGTTTTGTATCCTTTGATTTAAAAATTTCGACCTAAGAATCAAGTATTTTTTAGAACTTTGAAATATCTTTAACCAATTCTGTGGGATACAGATTGTTTGGATAGCATTAACAATCATAGAATTTTGACTTAACAAAACTTCGATGGACAAAAAAGATGAGAGAACTCGTAATGAGGAGTTTTCAATAAATTTAGAGAACCTACAATTCTTTATAAAGGATTACCATGATTCTGTTAACGATATGACCTTGAAATTCAAATCAACTGATAAAAGGATAGTTGACAAAAACATTATGTTGGTTTTACTTGCAGGAATTTCCATTTCTATTGTTTTGGTTCTCCTTAATCTTGAATTGACGCCCATGGTGGTTGTTTCAATATTTTTTTGTATAATATCATTTACAATCTTTCTATATGTTCTTCTTAATTTTCTGCGGTTACTCTCAGTAATCACGAAGATTGACTTTCATCTTAAACTTTTTGGTAATTATAAAGAAATGATTGAAAAAGAAACAAAAAATTATTCTGAAGCCGATAATGCTGTTCGTATTGATGAATTGTACCAAGCACTTATTGAGAGATATAAGGATTACAGTAAAGAATTTTCAAGTATTTATTTTAACGAAAAAATATTGGTTTCCTTAATTTATACTGGTGTTGGTTTTCTGTATTTAGGTCTAACCGTTTTTTGTTTTTGGAAATCCACTATTATTGGTGTATCCATCATTCTGTCACCCATAGTTCTTTACCTTCTCAGATTCGTTATAATTAAAGCGATTTCTAAGGGCTACAATCGTGATATTACCGAGGAGTTATAATCAATAATTATTAAAAGCTCGTATTCAGGAATATAAGACAGGAATTCTTGTATGACCTCTAACTTCGTACCACTTTCCATACTCCCCGTTAAGATGAATTTTCTAATATTGTAGTACATCTTAAATCGTCTGTCATATAAGTCCAACCCGATACGATACCGTTGAACACAATTCTGACGGTAAAGGAGAATCAGTGCCAGAATACCCAGAATAACTGTAATAACCATTTGTGTCAGAATGGTTTGTTCTAACCAAATAATCGTTCGTTTATTTGATACCTGAAATACAGGGGAGGCTGCGGGGGTTTTAGGTCAATAAAACCTATCGAAAATTATTTGGGGGAGGGTTTTCTTAATCCAGATAGGATTCAATTCCTTTGTGGATACCTGAATCGGATTCAACTTTTTGCCGTTTTTTCGCTTCCCTGAGTATGTAACCAGACTTTTTTCTCCGAACAGTATCTTTTGACCCTTTCGGCCGACCCGGAGTTTTTCCCTGTAATTTACTTCTTCTCAGACCTTCAATTGTCCGTTCCCTTATCAATTCTCTCTCAAACTCGGCAAAGGCAGATAGAATCTGGAAATGTAACTTACCAGAAGCTGTTCCGAAGTCGAGATTGTCGGAAATTGAAATGAAGCCGATTCCCTTATCCAGAATTTCCTTCGTGTCGAGAATCAACTCGGTACTACTCCTTGCCCACCTGTCCAGTTTGTAAACAACCACTGAATCATATTCACCAGTCCTTAACCTCTGTAAAAGTGCCTGCTTTATTGGACGGGTCTTTCGTGAAGATTCAGTTTCTTCATAAAGGTCATAGGCGTATCCATTCTTTTCAGCGAACTCGACCAGTCTGATTCTTTGGTTCTCGGTTGTCTGGGAGCCATTCGTTAATGAGACCCGACAGTATAAAGCTATTTTTTTCATAGGAATAGATTATGAAAACAAAGGTAGGGCGGATGCTTCGGATAAAAAAAGCAGCGATTGTTTGTGAAGAATAGCCCTGCTGTGAGCTAAGAGTCAGATAGTAGGTTTATCCAACAATCCTTCTGAAATAACTTAGAGGTTTATCCATTAATTAGATAGGATTAGCTATTTTTACAAATCCATCTCCACTATATGGTTGAACCGTTAGAACCCAAATCGAAATTCAAGCATATTCATGCTCGATTGTTTTTTTACTTGTAACCAAAACAAATATGAGCTTCAAGAAGATAATAGAGATAAAAAAAATAGGAATCTTTGATGATTACTCATGGAAATGTAGTGAGGAATTCAAAGACCATAACATCTTTTTTGGTTTTAATGGTAGTGGAAAGACTATCCTTTCGAACTTATTCAACCTTATATCAAGAAAGGAGAACTATTCAACTGAAAAGAAAGCTGACCTTTTTGAAGACTTGAAAAGGAATGAAACTGCAATATTTAAAATCTCTCATACCAACAGCGAAACCCTTTCCTATCCTCCAATAGACAATCAGAACAATAAAAATATATATGTTTTCAATACAAACTTTATTGCTGACCATGTCTTTGATGGTCAACAAGGCAGAATACAAAAGTTCAATGTTGTAGAAACTGTCCTTGAAGACCCGGAAATCAAAACACTTAACAATAGGATTGAAACGGAAGTATCAGCAAAAAAATCTGCGGAGGATTCCCAAAAACAATTAAATGACAGGTTTAACGATTTAAAGAGAACCTATAATCAGAAATTTATTGATGATTTCCCAAGGAAGCAGCTAAGACAACCAAGTTTCCCTTCAATAGCAGATTTACCTCAAAGACCAAAAGAAGATATTGAGAATGAAATTAATCAAAAAGTAGCTGAAATTAAGCTGGCAGAAAAGCAACAAGAACTTGAATTGGATATTAAAGGGATTGAAAATTTACATTTCAATTCCATGAGATTCGATATTGATAGCTTTTCTCAACTTCTAAACTCAACGGTAAAAGAAAATGCCCAAAACAAAATCAAAGATAAAATAGGTAAATTCCAAAATAACATTGAACCTGAGAAGAAAAACGAGATAGAACCTTGGTACAGACTTGGACAACAATTATTGGAAAAGTCGAAAGTTGAGGTGAAGGTTCATTGTCCTCTCTGTGATTCCGACATCTCTTTGGATATTGAACACATTATCCAAGAGTTTGGAGAATATTTTGACAAAAGCTATGAAGAATTCATTCAGGCAATAACAGGGCAAGAGAGAGCACTTGGTTCTGATGAAAGTCAGATTGCAGTAAATAGTAAAAACCAGACACAGTTAAGGGAGTTTGGCTTAAAATATGAACAATTCATCAGTGATAAATTCCCAAAACTCATTGGTTCAATCTTGAGTGAAGAAATTTCTGTTATTAAAATTCTGCTTTCGGATAAGCGAGGTAATTCTGGGAATAAAATAGACCGTGATTTGACCACACTCAAAGATAGCTTTCATAATTACAATGAGGATATCAAGAAAATAATTACCTATAAAAACCAATTAGCATTGGCCTTGAAAAGCCAAAAGATAAATCCTGACACTATTGAAGAAGAAGTTAGAAAACTCTATGCAGGTCTTGTTTGCCTCGACCTAAATGAGGGTCAGTTAAATAACATTAAGAAGTATCATGAACTAACCTCAATCATTGAGGATAAGGAAAATGTTATCAATGAACTTACAAATCAAAAGGTACAGCGGCTCAAAGGGTTAAAGATGGAATCAAAGAAGGTCAGTGAGTATCTCCAAAAATTGGGCATCCACCATTTTACAATTGATTTGAATGAGGAAAATGAAACAGAGAATATTCTGATAAAGTATAAAGACGATGAAAAAATTAAAAACAGACTCAGAAATACTTTAAGTGAAGGTGAAAAGACTGCACTGGCTTTTGCTTATTTCGTCAGTAAAGTAGATGCAGAAGTAAACGATAAACAAAAGGTAATTGTAATTATTGACGACCCAATTTCTAGCCTTGATGATAATCGACTTTACCAAACCGCATACTTGATACATGAAAATTTTATACAGTATCGACAGTTGTTTGTTTTAAGCCACAATCTTCTTTTCCTAAAATACCTCAACTCCCTTTTTAAACCGCAGAACAAAGCTTGCTTTTTATTAAATCAAGGGAATATTGAAGATTTGCCTAAATCCTTACATAACTTTCAAAGTCCATATTTTTACATGCTTGAAAGTCTTATTTCGTTCAAGAATAACCCAATACCCGATTATGAAGAGGCAAGAAAGTTTATGCCCAATTACATAAGACGAATTCTGGAAACCTTTTTTAGCTTCAGATATGCTCAACTAATGAGGGATAAAAATCCAAATCAATCACCCGGACTTGATGATTTCATTGGAGATTACATAAAATTCGATGAACTACCTGAACTAACGGTAGGAACAACTACAAAAACCAATATAAAAGACAAACTCTCTAACATTAATAAGATATGTGACAACTTCTCACATGGGAATCCACAGCAATTAGACGAATGCAACTTTTTAAGTGATAGTGAATTAAAGCAAATATCATCTGAAACACTGGAGATATTGGATTATTTTGATGGATTACATTTTAAACGAGTTGAAGACCTTGTTTCGCCACTCGTCCCAGCAGTAGTTACGACAAATTAAGAATTCTTATATAAAATTGAACTGAATAATAATGGCCAAACAAAACGGAAAAGGTGAACGAGTAAAATCCATGGAATCATGGATTTGGGATGCAGCTTGTAGTATAAGAGGTGCTGCTGATGCAGCGAAATACAAGGACTATATTTTGCCACTCATATTTGTAAAAAGACTTTGTGATGTCTTTGATGATGAAATTGACCGTATTGCCGAAAAGGTACAATCGAGAACCAAGGCGTTACAGTTGGTTGAAAGAGATAAAACATTGGTTCGTTTCTATCTCCCGATAAAACCTAAAAACCCTGAGAAGGAATCTACTTGGGATGTAATCAGAACTCTGAGTGATAAGATTGGTCAACAATTGACCGATATTCTTCGTGCAGTTGCAAAGGAAAACACAAGTTTACAGGGTATCATTGACCGGATTGATTTCAATGCAACAACACATGGTCAGAGAGACATAGACGATGACCGATTGAGTAAGTTGATTGAAAAGATTGCCGAGAAACGATTAGGACTGAAAGATGTCGAACCCGATATCATTGGAAGAAGTTATGAGTACCTGATTCGGAAGTTCGCTGAAGGAAGTGGTCAGAGTGCAGGTGAATTCTATACTCCTGCAGAAGTTGGCATTCTTATGGCAGAAATTATGAATGCAGAACCGGGCATGGAAATTTATGACCCCTGTTGTGGAAGTGGTGGTTTGTTGATTAAGTGCGAATTAGTCATGGAAGAAAAAATGAAATATAAATCAAAATCAAAGTATGCACCATTAAAACTTTACGGTCAAGAATTTATACCGGCGACTTGGGCAATGAGTAAAATGAACATGGTCATTCATGATATGGAAGGGGAAATTGAGATTGGTGATTCAATGAAAACGCCTAAGTTTAGAACAAAATCTGGAATAAAAACTTTTGATAGAGTTATTGCCAATCCTATGTGGAATCAGGGGCGTGATAGTTTACCATACATCTCTGATGACTTTTTTATTAACGATGAATATAACAGATTTTCAGCTGGTTCAGCTGGTGGAAATGCTGACTGGGCTTGGGTGCAATTAATATATGCTTCATTAAATGAACATGGAAAAGCAGCCATAATTCTTGATACTGGTGCGGGAACAAGAGGAAGTGGTAATGAAAATAATAGTAAGGAACGAGATATTAGAAAATACTTTATAGATAATGACCTAATTGAATCAGTAATATTGCTTCCAGAGAATATCTTTTATAATACACAAAATGCGAGTATAATTATTATCTTAAACAAAAGAAAGAAACGCGATGGAATTATAATGATTGACTTGACGGAATTCTATGATAAATCAAGACCTCAAAATTTCTTGTCAAGAGAAGGTATGAGTATTGCGTTAGAAGCAATTGTAAACTGGGAAAACAAGATTAACATTTCAACTGTTACTTATCTTCAGAGAATTATTGAAAATGATTATGTTTTACTACCAAGCCGATATGTTGACAATGAAATAAATATTCACTGGGAATCTGACATTCAGAATAAATTTATTTCGGACAGAGAAGCGTTTAAAGATATACTAATAGCTAATTTTTTTGCTACCTACTTTAAATCAAAAAAAGAAAAGTTAAAAGTCGAATTAGATATTGAATTAGTTGGAAAAATAACTGGATGGACGATAAAGCCACTTTCAGAAGTAGTTGAGCAATCGTATCTCACGCATGTAGATATTAATTTTGATAGAGCTCCAGTTCTTTCATTAACTAAGGATTTTGGACTTGTACTACAAAGTACACGATTTGGCCATAGTGTTGCCATAGAAGATACTACTTTTTATAAAGTTGTGAAAAAGGGTTGGCTTGCATACAATCCCATGGTTATTTGGGAAGGAGCCATCCATGTTCTTAAAAATGAAGAAATCGGTATTGTCAGTCCAGCATATCGAGTTTGGATTCCTAAAAAGGGTATTGATTATCGATACTTAGACTACATTTTAAGGACACCTCAGATTATGGATTATTATAGAAGACTTGCTTCTGGAGGTGTAAAAAGAAGAAGAATTGTTAGTGAAACAGACTTTATGTCAATAATAATCCCTGTTCCTAATGATGAAACCATGAAGGAATTAGCAATGCTATTAAATGATATATTAAATACATTCGATTCGTCCATGAACAAGTTGAAATTTGAAAAGAACTAAATGGTTAGACCTACCGAATATAAAACTGTCCAATCCCGAATCTTAAAATATGCGGATGAAATCGGATGGACTATTATTTCCCGAAATGAGGCTGAAACACGGAGGAGATTTGATAATTCACAGCAGTCACCCAGAGAAAGGGCATTGAATGCCAGTCGTTTCTTTACAGATACACTGTTTGAAAAGGTTAAACTGTTTAATCCCAAATTTAAAGATTCTAAAGAAGAACTTCTTCGAAAACTGGATTTACCCCTACCTACTGTTCATGGAAACCGTGATTTCCTTTGCTATATACAGGGAAGCAAAACTTTTTTTAGTAGAGAAGACAATCGGGAATATAATCTCATACTGATTGACTATGAGAACCCAGATAACAACATCTATGAAGTAACCGAGGAGTACTATCTCTATAATGGTCAGTACGCAAACCGTGAAGATGTGGTCTTTTTAATCAATGGAATACCGGTGGTGGTGATTGAATGTAAGAATGCAACCAAAGAAGAAGCCATCGCAATTGGTATAGACCAGTTAAGACGATACCATCGGGAAACGCCCGAAATGGTGACACCACAACAGTTGTTTACAGCCACGGAAAGTATCGGATTCTCTTACGGTGTCACATGGAATACCATCAAAAGGAACATATTCAACTGGAAAGATGAGGAAATCGGTAATCTGGAAGCCAAGGTTAAGTCGTTCTGCGATAAGCAGCACATTCTTGACCTGTTGAAGAAGTTTATTTTGTTTGTTGAACAGAATGAAGAACTAACCAAAATTATCTTACGCCAACACCAGAAAACAGCCGTTGACAAGGTAGTTGAGAGAGCATTGGATGGGGTAAAAACAAGAGGATTGGTATGGCATACCCAAGGAAGTGGGAAGACATATACCATGATTAAAGCGGCTGAACTTTTATTCAAGGCTCCAGTGGCAGAGAAACCCACTATTCTTCTGCTCATTGACAGGAATGAGTTGGAAGACCAGATGATGAAGAACCTGAACTCAGTCGGGGTGAATAATGTTGAACAGGCTGAAAGTATTCAGGACTTACAGAGGTTATTGAAAGGGGACTTCCGTGGCATCATCCTGAGCATGGTACACAAGTTCCGGGATATGCCAGCCGATGTGAATCTGAGAAAGAATATCTATGTTTTAATTGATGAAGCCCATCGAACCACTGGGGGCGATTTGGGTAACTTTCTGATGGCTGCCGTTCCAAACGCGACATTCATAGGTTTCACAGGAACACCCATTGATAAAACAGTATATGGTCGTGGTACTTTCAAGACTTTTGGAATCGATGACCAACAGGGTTATCTTCATAAATACTCTATTTCCGATAGCATTGAGGACGGCACAACCTTACCTTTATTCTATGGGGTGGCTCCCAATGAATTATTAGTTCCCAAGGAAATATTGGAAAAGGAATTTCTAAATCTGGCCGAAGCCTTTGGTGTCAATGATATCGAGGAACTGAACAAAATTCTTGAACGGGCTGTAAACACTAAGAATTTTCTGAAAGGTCAGGAAAGAGTCGATAAAGTTGCCAAGTATGTAGCACAACATTACAAGGAAAATGTAGAACCGTTGGGATACAAGGCTTTTTTGGTTGGGGTTGACCGTCCTGCGTGTGCGATGTACAAGGAAGCATTAGACAAATATCTGCCCACCGAATACTCAGAAGTAGTTTACACAGGGAATAACAATGACACGGAGGAACTCAAGGCCTACCATATTGATGAAAGGAAAGAGAAGGAAATCAGAAGAAACTTCACCAAGATAGACTCCTTACCCAAAATCCTCATTGTCACTGAAAAATTGCTGACTGGGTTTGATGCTCCTATCCTTTATGCCATGTATCTTGATAAACCAATGCGTGACCACACCCTGCTTCAAGCCATTGCACGAGTGAACCGCCCTTATGAAAACGAAGAAAAGGATATGGTCAAACCACATGGTTTCGTTCTGGACTTTGTTGGCATATTTGAGAACCTTGAAAAAGCATTAGCGTTTGACAGTGACGAAATCAATGCCATTGTTAAGGACATCCAGTTATTGAAACACCTGTTTCAATCAAGGATGGAAAAGGATGTTCCACCATATTTATCACTGATTCAATATGGATTCAATGATAAGGATACGGATAATCTTATTGAATATTTCAGGGATAAATCAAAGCGTAAGGAGTTTTTCAAACTCTACAAAGAGGTTGAAATGCTCTATGAAATCATCTCCCCTGACAAATTTCTTAGGCCGCACATTGAAGACTACACTTCATTTTCCGCTATTTATCAGGTGGTCAGAAATGCCTATGCCAAGAGAATACAAGTGGACAGGGAGTTTCAGAGAAAGACCAATGAGTTGGTTCAAAGTAAGATTTCTGGAACTGCACCCATTTTCAACAATGAATTTTTCGAAATCAACGAGGAAACTATACAGAAGATTAAGGACACCCAAGAGAATGACAACACCAGAGTAATTAATTTAATCAAGAGTATTGAGAAGATTGCGGAAGAAGAATCGGATGACCCTTTCTTGATTGGTATCAAAGAAAGGGCAGAACAGGTAGAAGAGAACTATGAAAATCGACAGATAAGCACTCAGGAAGCACTTGATGAAATTCGAAAACTCTTTGAGGAGGATGTCAAACGCAAAAAAGAACAGAGTGAAAAGGGATTCGATGGTTTGACATTCTTCATTTACCGGCTGCTGCTTGACAAAGAAATCAAGAATTCTGACAAAGTTACCAAACAGATAAAGGAGGAATTTGGAAACCATCCAAACTGGAAGACCAGTGAAAAGGAACTTCGAGAGCTTAGACAAGCGGTTTATTTTGCCCTTTTATCCGAGGAGGACGATATTGATAAAGCTGTGAATCTTGTTGATGAACTGTTTCACCATCTTTTCATCGTTTACAAATTATAGGTATGAAAAAGTGGAAAGATAAAACGGATTTCAAGGCTTGTGTTCTGGACTATGCCCACAAGATGGATATCAAGGTCAAGTCATTGGCACTACGACCCATGACTAACAAATGGGCTTCCTGCTCAACGGATGGTAACTTGAATTTCAATAAAACCCTGTTGGATATTGATAGAGATTTGGGGGTTTATGTGATTGTTCACGAGCTTCTTCATTTCAATGTTCCAAATCATGGTAAACTTTGGAAAAGCCTTATGAAAGCGTATTTGGGGGATTATGAAAAGTTGGAGTTGAGATTGAAGAAATTAGCATCAACAAGCCAGACCAATTTTTAATGACTTTGCAATTTCTTTCTTAATGCCAGATAAAATTCTTTCCTTATCTTGCTTCGAATAATGATAAGAAGAATGTTTGATATAGATTATCGGTAAACCGTGTTCTGATTTCTTCTTAGTTAGGAACTTTTCAACTTCCCTACCTAAAGCCAATAATACCTTCGGTTTTAGGAGATTCAACTCCGTTCTGAAGAATTTCTCATAACACTCTTCCATTGTTTTTGGGTTCAATTTATCCCTTTCTCCTTTTGTACTGCATTTGACAAGATTGGTATGTGCTATTTGTTGATATAAAACATCAACATGATTCTCAACATCAAGAAAGTAGCTTAAGTATTGAAACAAATTCTTATGAAAGATTAATGACCGGTCTTTGGTTTTATCTAAATTGTAATAAAGGTCTTCTTGATGGTCACGGTAAGCTTTATATAAATCACTTCCTCTTTTACCTCGATATTTTTGTATTTCACCCTTTAAAGGATGACCGGGATTCTTTGATACCACTAATATTTTTACTGGAAATGACTTGTAAAAAAAACCTCTCGGGGGAATACCCTTGTTAAAATCTTTTAATATTCCATGACATTGTTTTGCAGTATTCGAACAATCCATGCATGAGATATAGAAAGAATCAATTTGACTTTTAGTGGGTTTCAAAATTTTGATTACTTAGAAACATATCCCGTAAAAATATTTTCTATATGAGACTTTAAATCAGAAATGTCTGGGTAGATAAACGCTTTGGTTATGTCCATCTCATTCAATAATTTCTTTGTGTGACCTACAAACTTTTTATGAATATTTAAACAACCAGAAAAGGTTTCATGGGCAAGTATTTTCTTAAACTTTTCTCTACCGATTTTTTCCAGAAGTAAATTTGCAAAGGTCTTATATTGCTCTTCTATTGGCATATCTGGGCTATTATTAAAAAAAAACAGTCCTTCTTGATTGGTAACTCGAATGTTATTAACAATCTGATATTCAACTTTTCTATCTGAAATTAAAATTATACTGTTCCTTGTCAAATCTAAGTAATCAAATTCACCACTACTTCTACTTTCCCTGTTTTTTTCCATCACAGTATGAAAAATTTCGAAGGCCGTATTATTCTGATAAGTGTAATAGACGGAAAAATAGTTCTCGATTTCATCGCCACTTTCTTTAAAATCCTCAGGAATCGAATTGACAGCAAAAAACAAAGCTTTATTTGGGTTCTTTGTAAAATCCATTAAGGGAGTTGGTATACCTAAATGTTGCATAAAACTCAAATAAGCAATTGAGTTATTTTCGCTAATTCCATATGTCTTTAGAAGATTATTCACTGTCCCTGAATTCCAATGCTTACATTCGCCAATAAGTGAAATAATGAAATCATCGTACTTGCTTTCATTTGAGAGGTCTTCTCTATTTGTTATTTCTTTCCATTTTCTCTGGGCAGAATTAAATAGTTTATATTTTGCCTCAGATAGGCCTCTAAATATAAAATCCCCTTTAGAATATTGAACCATTAACAAGTGGGTAAAATGATTAAACCTTTCAATGGTATCAATCTTCATTCCCCCAAATTGGAAAAAGTTTTCTTTTTCTTCAAATGACTTATATGTCTCCAATGTTATCATAACCTAATAACAAAAATTATTCAAATCCCATGATTTCCAAGCAAGACATTTCTATACAAAGCTGTTACCCAACTTTCAAAAACCTTTCAAATCTCCAATCCAATCTTTCTCTATCAGGATAATCCTGTCCTCTTGATGGTAAAATTATCTTTTGATTGTTGAGATTCTGAATTCCATGTTTTAACATTGGGCCATCAATCTCATGAAGAATGTCCTCTCGAACATGGATGTTATATTCAGGAGAAATACCAATGATGTTCGAATCAAATGCAGCATGATGAATTTTACACAGGGTCAACCCATTTGGAACTATTGGGTCTCCTTTGGGTTCGGTATCTGGAATGATATGAGAAGCATCTAAAAGTTCCGGGTGATTCAATTTACACAAACAGCACTGTGAGTTGTAAGCAGCCAGAACCTTTATCCGAAAAATTTGCTGAAAAGCTCTTTGTTCAACAAGGGTTGTTATGTACTTTCTTCGATAATACTCCGAAGGTTCGCTTATATGATTTGTTTCAACTTGATGCCCAATGTATTTTTCATCATCCAAAGCAACTGTAAATTCCAAAACAACTGGATTGTCTTTGATTATGAAGGCCGGAAAATTTGCCATATATTGATTGGGAGAGAGGTTAACAAAATAAATCAAAGGGGTATTGGTTTCCATTGCTAACCGAAGCCCTATATTGTCCCTATGACTTGGGTTGGTTCCACGATACTTGTAAGATAAGAATCCATCGGGAGACATCACATCAGAATAGGGGCCATTTAGTATTGTTGTTATAGATATTGGTTTTATCTGAAACTGTTTGGGTTTCCAGATTCCTGAGGCTCCAATTAATGTTATCCGCTCCCCTTGAAATTGAAATCCGTTTTCTAAAATTTTCCTTGGAAGAACATTCTCGAAATTTTCTGCTTGGGTTCTTAACCATGAAAAGGCTGCAAGTCTTATCTGGTCTTCCATTTCAACGATTTATCAATAAGTCGTACTATTAAAGCAAAAATAGTAAACATTTATTGATTTGATTAATTTATGGATGAATCTGATGAAGAATATGAATTTTTAATTGCCAAGTTGTTTCAACAGGATAGTAAGAGAAATAATTACGGGAATTACTGATAACCTACGAAGGAAAATCAAACAGAACCTATTCAGAACCCTATTGGCCTTCTTTCACTTTTCTTTACCAGAAACTCACTCTCACATAGTTTACGGATTTCCTGAAGTGTGAATGGTTTTCCTGTCAGGATTTGATTCATTAATGCCTTGGTCGAAACATTTTGAATTTGTGCTCCACTCATATCCCAATTTTCTGACAAATCCCGAAGTTCATCATCACCCAATTGTGGTAACTTATCTTTCCATATTAGAAATCTGGTTTCGGAATTTGGCCTCTCCAGTCGGATTTTATAAAGGAATCGCCGTTCGAAGGCTGGGTCAAGGTTACATATTAGATTGCTGCTGGCGAATAAAATTCCCCGGAATTCAGACATTTCTGATAAAATGATATTTTGAATTGTGTTTTCGGTCTGGTCAATTGACGAATGTGAACTGAGAGTTTTCCGAGTTCCAAAAATACCATCAACCTCGTCAAATAACAGAATCGGCTCAAGTTCTGATGTATCAAGTAACTTTCGGTAGCTTACGAAGAGATTCTTTATATTTCGCTCAGACTCACCATACCATTTCGATTTAAAGGTCAAGTCGGCTTTTTTAATGCACCTATTAGTCACCTTTGATACAAGATTTACGGATTCGCTCTTACCAAGACCCGGCAAAGAATGAAGCAGAACAGTTAGTCCCAACGACTTCATCCCTAAATCTTTCATGCGATTCACGCAGCTTTTAAAGTTGTCAGGTTTCAAAAGGTCAATGAGAAAATCGATACTCTTTTGCTCTTCTGGATTGAAGAATAGCTTTGGAACGGTTAAACTGGATGGTAGGATGATGTCCTTTGGAGTTTTTATCTCTGAATCAAGAAAGAGATGTCTATCTTCACCGAATAGTTCCTGCCCTTTTGGGGTCAACATGATTGCCTTGTCATTCCGGAGTGAAGATTCATTTTCTAAATCCACCAGCCCTACTTTTTGGAGTTTGGTTTTACTGTTAATCCATTCTTTCCGACAGGCAAGTTGTTTCTGGGTCTCAACAAATAAGGTTTTTAACAATCTGACGAAATCAATCGATGAATATCCCTCGACAAACTGTTGACAAACAACAAGGAGTATTATCTGTTCAAGAATAGGTAGTTTATAGTTCAAGACTTGCCGGACAAAAGGAAGTTTCTTATTCTCTTCAAGTAATCCTGTGATTTCAATTCCAAGTTCCTCAGTGTCGATGTAACCATCGTCCCTCTGTTGAAAGTACATATAGACATTATCCAATAATTCATAAAGGTTCATGTCAGTCTTTCTCCTTGACGGCAACGGTTCTCCATTGACAACAGCATATACAAGGTCGGATGGCACATATAAATTCAGATAATTTAAACTCTCCCCACCCCGTCTTCTCCTTGTATTTTTTTGTTTCGCCAAGAGCTTGCGTCTCGCAAGCGAATCGAGGTCTTTTGTGAATTGAAATGCTCGAAGTACAGATACATTCAAGTAATTACTGAAGTTGTCTATATCCAAAGCAGAATTCGCTTGTATACCCATTCCAAAGAGCATGGCCCAGCAAAGTGCTTGTGCTTCCGAATCGATTCCCAGATACTCACAAATTATTTGAGCTTCCTTGGATACAGATTGTTGGAATGATTCTGTAAATTTCGATTTTTGGCCTTTAGTAAAAATGATATCTACTGCTGAAAGTACTGGGTTTTCCTTTATTTCCTGCTGCATAATACAAAGTTAGAAATGCAGCAGGTATAAAAAAACCAGAAGGTTGTCAACCTGTGGATAAACCAATAAAAATTGTCATTCTATTCAATCGAGTATGGATTTCAATCTTACATTCCTAATAAAATTCGTTACACTTTCTTCTGCATCTTCATTATCCAATTCATACTCACTATCTCGAACCAGAAAGTGTTCAGCGACATCTTTTGATATTTTAAACTGGAGATTCCAACTATCCGCTCCAAAGTCGAAATTCAATTCGGGTATCCCACAATAATGATGGTAATAAACTCCATCGAATGGTCTTGGAGGATGAATAGCTAAAGTGATAAGTACAATCTCAAAATCATGGGTTAATAAGTGAGTTTTACGATTCTTTGATTTATATAAATCTCTTCTCAGAAAGTACCTATCCCCATCTTGATACAGGTGAAGGGTTCTATACAATGTTTCCCTTGTCATTTCTGACTTCAAAGTTATTTCTTCCATATCAGTAATTTAGAATTGAACAACATAGTACTCCCCAAATTTACTCAATAAATCTATGCCATTCCTCTTTCAAATCATCATCCAATTCGTTTAACTCACAATCTTTATCTAAATCGAATAACCATTTGAAGAATTGAGGGTCTGTTTCCGAACACCAAATAGCATATTCTCTTAGTGATAAATTCTCCTCTGGATAGTTTTTATTATAATTATCGTGCCATTCTTTTAACACCGTTAATTCAATTTCTGTAATTTCTTTTCTCATAATCTATTTATTTATTTTCTGAATATCCCTATTAATACTCTCTTTCCAACGAATCATTGGGTTATCCTTATACCGTGAATACAAACCCATGATGAACTCTGGGTCATTAATCCATCCAAGAAGTTCATTACATTTTTCTACGGTTTCCCTATCCCCATAACCATTCAATCTGGTTCTGTACAACAATTTGTTTGGTTTCCCAATCCAGATGGTATCGGTGACATATGGACTTAACCGGTTTATCAGGTCGTCTACATTCCTATCCAACAATGGTTCGGAGGATATACTGGTCTGGTATCCCATCCTGTAAGCTAACTTCAGACATTCCAATCTTTTTTCATAGGATGGTGCGTTGGTTTCCCAGTATTTAAGAATGTTTGAATCTGTTGACCCAATTGTAAACCTAAATAATATCTTGTCCTTATAATCAGTGAAGGTTTCACAGATTCGTTGGATACATTCAAAGTGTGGTTTTGATACCACCAACACGAAATTACCAGATTTCAGAATATTACCCAGTAAAGTAATACCTTCCGTCAAGTGTTCAGGGGTAATGTCATGACTGGATGGGAACATTACCGTTCCCTTGTATTTTGGTATAGATTTGGTCAAATCTTTATCCCTCACTACTTCATTTTTCCAGTTATCAGCTGTGTTCCTTTTGTATCGGATACCCATGCTCTTTGCGTAACAGTATTTGCAGTCGTTTTTACAACCATTTATAAAGTTGATGGTTTTTTCCGACCATTCAAAAGTTCCATATTTTTTCATTTCCTCGGAGTTCAGTTCTTTCAAAGTGTTTAGGTATTAAAAGTGTATTACAATGACTATGTCTTAGTGTTTTGATAAATTACCGAATACTCAGTCGCGTGAAATTTCTCCAATATCGACTTCAATATAGGGTTTTTGATTTTCATCGTACAAAGTATATAATTCACCGATTAATCCCGATAATGGTTCATTGAAAGACAGGGAAAATTTCAATGATGGGTATAATTGTTGGACTCTTTCTAACCATGCATGTGGAGGGACATTCCTGGTTCGAAAATATCCTTCTAAGCTGATGTCTGCTCCAGAATCATTCCTCTCAAATACTAACCCAATCATATCATCACGATAGGAAGGGTTCATTAGTGCAGTCCAATTTTGAATTTTCCAATCATCTTCATTGACACCAATTGGGACTGGAAATAGTTTACTGAACATGATAAAACCATTATCAGTCGCCTTTGAATAGAAATCGTGTAAATCTTGTTCTTCTCCTTCTATTACAATAAAATTATTACACCAGTTGGGCATTATATTCTCCTTTCTTTCTTCCTGTCCTGGGAAGAACTCAACCATTATTACTTTTTAAAATTTATTCAAGTTCATAGTCTCGTTCACCTGTATAGTCCTTTTCAAGAGCAATGGTTTGGAGCATTACAAGGCCATCCTCAATAGACCTAATCTCGTTTCTCAGTTCTTCTAAGCTCATTGTAGTATAGAAGTCAACTAAGGTGTCAGGGAATTGGCCTATCTCCATTACAATTTTGAGGCATTTTGTTCCCATTTGTTTTCTTAATCTGTTTACATCTAATTCACATTCTGCTCTGAATTTAAAATGGTTTATCTCTGACGGATTCAAAATATCCATCTTATTAATTACTACTTTCTTCATTTTATGTCTCCTTTCGTTTTTATTTCTTTTTCGATTACGCATCCATTCGTGCATTGCCATGAACCTCTTTTATAGAACCCGCCACCTCTGAGGTTAGCTATATGTTGTCTGCCACAAACTTTGCATTCCATAAGTCCAGTAGACGGATTAATAAGCTTCATTACTTTACTCATAATTATTCTCCTTTCAGTACTTATTTTCATTTCCAGTGAAGGTAACTTTAAGTTTTCTTCGACAATAAGGACAATGGGTTCTTGTATTTTTGTATGTTAAAATCGTCCACGAACATTCTAAATTAGGGCATTCATACTTAATTGGTGCATATTTCTCACGAACCACATCAACACCTTTTGGAAAATTAAAACATCTTCTTCCAGTTCCACCAATTTTGATACAGATGTTTTTCCAGATTGGGCCGTGTGGTCGGTGAGTTGGTTCATCAAGACCATGTGCTATTTCGTGTAAGATACAATCAATGGTTTCTTTCCAGTTATAAAGTTCAACATGACATTGACTAATACTTACCAATAGATTTTGGTAATCACAATAACCATAAGAAGTTTTACGCCTATTCCAATTCCAAGTCCAACCGTTTTCGGTTAAATGGTTTTTTTTCATTTCTCTTCGAAGCGTTGCTTCTGTGTGTTTCTTGTTTTTCATCTTTCAATCTTTGAGAACTCTTGTCCTATTTAATTCTTCTGTAAATTTCAGTTCCATACTTTCTTATTCAAAAATTGAAGGATTCTTTACCAAGTCATAAAGTAATGGACAACTTTCTTTCACATCCTCAATATTTAATGAAAAGATTGAAATTAAATCGCCATCCTCATTTTCCTCATCTTCTTCGATTTTAAAAGAAACATTGAGGGATTTTAAAGTCTCTTTAATGATTCCCTTTTTTATCGGTTCAAACGTTAGATAAACCTTGTTTTCATCCTCTTCATCAAGAATTGGGATAACATACTTTTCAAAGATTGAATCTGCATGTTCATCATTCATAACATTATTTTTAAACATAACTTAACTCCTTTCGTTTTAAATTTATAATTGATTAATTAACTATTTACATATTAATGAAATTTCCTGAGAAAAAAAAACCAAAACAGGCGTTAAATCTGAGAAATATCCATTTTTTTGTGAATTTTTCCATTTTTCATTTCAATAATCAGCTATTTGTTAAAAACATTAGCTAATCCTATCGAATCATCTCCTTTTCTGTTTTCATTCCATAATGTTCTAAATCATTTCTGAATGTTCCTTTGGATTTCAAGTTGTCGTATCTCTTTACAGCCTTTTTTAACCACCAATTAAATAAGTTCATGAAATCATAAGAGGTACTGTTCGAATGTTCCAGAGGCACTCCACCATTTATGTGTTCCACTAAGTTTCCATATCCCAGATTCGAATAGTAATACCTTTTCTGGGTCTTAGATGTCATGTTTAACCTTTTCAACTTTTGGAAAACCTTGTAACGGTCGATATCCAGTTCCTTCAAATTATTACCCAAAATGGATATCAGTTTATTGAATTCTCGTTGTTTCGGTGTGGATTTCGAAGTATCACACACCTTGCCTTTGAATTCAGGTAAACCGTAGACTGGTTCAATGTGTTTTCGGAGTTCATGAAAGATATCCTGTGTCGGATACATCAGGACTTTGGATTGAGTGAGTCCAAAATCTCGGATGTAAGGCTCCATTCCATCGTACTGGGACGCTTGTTTGATTGAACCATATAAACTGGTTGTCTCGAAGAAACAGTAATCAGGAACTTTGGTACGAAGAATTTCGGTCATCTCATTGGAGATACAAACCAATGTTAAAAGTTTCCCACCTAAGTAATTGTATCCGAACGGCTGGACGGGAACAATCACCGAACCGTTCAACATAAACTGGTTAATCTGTTTAGCTGACAATACCTGTCCGAATAATCGATTACGGTTACTCAATGAGATTACCGGTGAGTTGATTCGGATGAAACCACATATACTATTATGATTCTTTACCATAAAGTAAAAACGCTTCCCTATCTGGGATTCCACTGGGAAAGAGGAAAAACAAGTGACCATCCTCAGGAATTCCTTCTGGCCGATGGGTTCAAAAGATATATTGAAATCACTCGGATTCATTTCTTGATTAAAAAACTGATTAGATTCCATAGAGAGAGAGTTTTTCCTGTTTCTTAATCATGAAGTAATCCTCTATGGAGTTGATGTTCTGATAATAATCCCTCAGTAGTTCATATAGGTAAATGGTTGTTTCTGGTGATAGACTTTTATTCATTTTTAAAAAATTTAATATTATCCCTCGGAATATCCCTTGGTTAATATTCTATCTTTTAAAAAATGGAAAGTTTAAGTTATTTGAAGAATGGGGTTAAAATTGGATGGTCGGGATTTCGGTTTATATAATAAAATCAACCATTTACAATTTTAGCTATAGTTGTTTGTGGAAACAGCTATATCGGGGAATTCAGTATCCAGATTTGAATTTTCAATAATATCTTGTACGGATAAAATCGGGGAATGGCTTTTTATGAGGGATCTGGAAAGGAAAGTTCCTCTTTAAATCGGCTTTTAGCTGATTGATAAAGAAGAATTAGAAGGGATTCATGAAGTAATTTGTCAATAAGGGAAGGTTTTCAAGTATAAATCAAAGATTTTACTATAATTTTACTTGACTTTGGTGAACTTCACAAAAAATCGGTGAAGTTTAAGGTACTGGTTTTTGCTTTATATCATCAAATTGGTTAGTAAAGAGAAGTACTATTGGGGTTATAAGGATAGTCAGGTAATTTTATGAAACCGATACCAATTTTTCATATTAAATCAAATAATGAATTTATCAAATCATCAGAGGTTGATCAATCGTCCCTTTCATATTCAGGTAATGGACTACTAATTTCTAAGGGTGGATTATTAGCAACAGTATCTCATGTATTAGAATCGGATGTTAATACCAGTAATTATGCCTTAGTAAAAGATGATTTTTATAAAATTGAGATACTAAATCACAATCCAAAAACAGGAAATGAAAATTATATTGATGCTGCACTATGTAAAATAAAAAAAGTGAATTGTGTATTTTATGATCCAAGTAATTTCGGATATATTCAGAATAACTCAAATCTTCAAATTGTAGGGTTTTCAAGAAAACTAATACCCGATATGAATAATGTTCTCTTTGTTTCCACTTCAAAATTTGGACTTGCTTTGTACCAAGTTAAAGCAATGTGTCTTAGTTTAAAATATAAGTCTTTTAGTGATTCCTTTACTTTTAGTTTTTCCCCATTAAATAGAGATCCACATGGATTAAGCGGCAGTCCAATTATTAATGAAGATAATAAGGTTGTTGGATTATTTAAAGGTGGGCCGGAAATTATTGGTTTAAATTCAAATCGTTTTTCTCTTGGAAGGGCTATATACATTGGAATAATTAATGAGATGTTTTTGAATTATAATAACAAGTCCTAACAAGTCGGAAGTCCTTTATAAAAACAAAAGATCTTATGAAATGAAACTTTTTATCTATTTCCTTTGTTTACTTTTCATTCTTTCTTCCTGCGATCAGCTTCAAAAGAAAAACACTGAAGGCAATTCATTATCCCAATCCATCTATCTGGATAATTTGGATCGTGTAACCATCTTCAATTCGTTTTTCCATAAACCAGTGGTTGAGGGTTGGTGCCTTTGGAAACCATCAAAGGCAGATTCCACTTTCCCAGTGTCTGATGACAGTTATTGTCATACCAAACTCGATACAATCCTCAGGTACAACATCGGTTCGACAAAATGGCAGTGATAATCTTTGGCACCTTCGAATTTAAAGATGGACAGCCTATAATCTTCCACGCAGCGGCACCAATGATGAGTGTTGCTATGGCAAAACAAACCATCGAGAAGGAATGGGTTATTGAAAACTTTAAGAAGGACTTTGGCTTTCACGGTTCTTGGGGCGGGTTGCCACTGATGAAAATAAAGAAAATCGGGGTGAACTATTTTCTGGAAGAAAACTGGGGGTTCACGAATCAGGGGTATACAGAATCTTGGGATAAATTCTGGCACCTGCCATCCTTGGTTGAATCTATCAAGCTAACTGGCATTGATAATTCCGGCACAACAGATGAAGAAAGTAAATTAATTGATAAACAAGACTCGATTCTCGACATATCGGCAGGAAATATTACTAAGATTCTGATTTTAAAGGTTGAAAGCAGATTTGTAAATGGGAAAAAACAGGACGGGATCACTAATAGGACTGAATATCAATTGAATGATTCAAATATCTTTAAACCAATAAATAAGTGAACATTTTCTGCCTTTACTTAATGAGTAGGTCATTTTCTCTTTAAGATGATTCTGATTGTTCTTTTTACTATAATTTCATAATCACATGAAAACCCAAGCCTACTTCGATAACATTCAGGAACAAATTATTACTGAGTTAGATTCTGCCAGAAACTCTGTTATTATTGCTGTAGCTTGGTTTACTGATGAAAAATTGTTCGAGACACTGTGTCATCTCGCAGATAAAGGGATAAAGATCGAACTACTGATGATTAATGACCAGATTAACCAGACCTCAGGTATTAAATACAACCTCCTCAAAGAGAAAGGATCAAAAGTCTGGATGATTGGTAGCATTGATAACCGTGATAATATAATGCATAATAAGTTCTGTGTAATCGATCAATCAACGATTATTAATGGTTCGTACAACTGGACAAGAAGGGCAAAGAATAACTATGAAAGTATCACTGTCATTAAAGATAATCCATTGATGGCAATGGATTTCATCAATGAATTCCAACAAATTATTGAAAAATGTTTTGGAAAAGACGTAGAATCGATGATTCTCGACTATGGAAGAATATGTGTCAGGCTTGAAACTTTGAAGAATGTGATATTACTTGAGGATTTTGAAGATATTAAATACCAATTAGATAAATTAAAGAACAGCATCAAATCTGTTATTTCGGATAGCAATACTGATAATCTTACAAGCATTATAAAAAAGACGGAAAGAAAAAATTATGGTGAAGCAGTTCGTTTGATTAATGAATTCACAACAAGGTTTAAACAACTGACAATCTACATTGATAGCGAAATTGCTGCACTAAAGCTGGAATCACGTAGTCTGGAACTACAGATAAACGCTCTTGATGATGAAAAAACGGAAATCGAAAAGCTTCTACATTCATTTGAAATAAGGCATAATCAGGAACTTGGTGATATAATTATCAAAATATTGCGGGTAAGAAAGAAAAAACTGAAAGATGAATCAGAAAAGGATACCAGCAAGAAGATAGAATATGAAGAAGCTAAAAAGGATTTTGATGATTTCAGCCAAAATTATTCTGCATTAAAAGAAGATAAGATTATTGAATTAACTGATGAAGAAAAAAAAGAATTAAAGGTACTGTACCGTAAAGCATCAATGCTTTGCCACCCAGACAAAGTTGCTGAAGAACAGAAAACAGAAGCAGAAAAAATATTCAAGGATTTAGGGGAGGCATATAAACGGAATGATTTGAAAAAAGTTAAAAACATTCTCACAAATCTTGAAAAAGGTGTGTTCTTAAGCAATACGGATGCCACCAATGAAAAAGAAAAACTCCTGATATTGGTGCAACAATTAAGAATCAAACGGGATCATATGGAAGAAGAACTCGATGACCTAAGAAAATCTGAAACTTATGAAACTGTTTCAGGCATTGATAATTGGGATGAATACTTTAAGAACTTAAAAGAAAAATTAAATAACCAATTGGTAGAGGAAGAAGCTACTGCTCTTAATACCTAAGACGTATGCCGGAACAGAAGAAAAATACCTCAATTGTAAAGCGGGAGTCTACATCTATTTCAAGAGTTAGTAAATCGATTGAAATCACGAATAAACTATTAGCTGTTACTGAAGAGCCATTTCTAATACCATACAGAAAAGGCGATAAATGGGGGTTTTGCGATAGAAATAAAAATATAATCTTTTCCTGCATCTATGAGGATGCTCGTCCTTTTTCAGAAGGGTTAGCAGCTATCAAATTTAATAGCAGATGGGGTTACATTGATAAAACCGGAAAAGAAGTTATTCCATTTATTTATGATTGGACTAAAGATTTTTCTGAAGGAATAGCTGCTGTAAGACGTGATGATAGATGGGGGTTTATTGATAAAACCGGAAAAGAAGTTGTTCGGTTTATTTATAATCGACCTTTTGCTTTTTCCGAAGGGTTAGCTGCTGTAGATTATAATGGCAAATATGGTTTCATTGATAAAACCGGAAAAGAAGTAATTCCATTTAAATATACTTTTATTGATATTGATTCCCACCCATTTTCAGAACAGTTAGTTGGAGTTGAATTTAATGATAAGTGCGGCTACATTGATAAAACCGGGAAAGAAGTTATTCCGTTTATTTATGATTGGGCTAAAGATTTTTCTGAAGGTTTAGCCGCTGTAAGACGTAATGATAGATGGGGTTTTATTGATAAAACCGGGAAAGAAGTTATTCCGTTTATTTATGATGATGCTGAGGTTTTTTCTGAAGGGTTAGTTAGAGTAGAAATTGATGGGCGATGTGGTTATATCGATAAATATGGAACAGAAATAATTCCTTTTAAATATGATCCAGATTACAATATCCACCCATTTTCAGAAGGGTTAGCTGTCGTCAATTATAATTATAAATATGGTTTCATCGATAAATCAGGAAATGAAATTATTCCGCTAATTTATGATTTTGCATATAACTTTTCTGGAGGGCTTGCTATGGTAACTTATAAAGGAGGATTCATTGATAAATCTGGTACTGAATTTTGGGAGGATTAATAACATTTTGGATATAAATGGACATATTGTGAACCAGTTTGTCGAAGATCATAATATCTAATTTATGCCTGAGCAGAAAAAACATACTTCAATAGTTAAGCGGGAATCCACATCCATTTCGATGGTTAGTAAATCTATTGAAATCACTAATAAGCTTTTAGCTGTTACTGAAGAACCATTCCTTATTCCATATAGGAAAGGCGATAAATGGGGGTTCTGTGATAAAAATAAAAAGATAATTATTTCTTGCATTTTTGAGGATGCTGGTACTTTCTCAGAAGGTTTAGCCGCTGTTAAGTACAATGACAATTGGGGATTCATTGATAAATTTGGTAAAGAAATTATTGCGTTTATTTATGATTATGTGGGTTCATTTTCAGGTGGATTTGTTTTTATGTCTTATAATGATAGATTTGGATTTATTGATAGAACAGGAAAAAGAATTATTCACTGTGGTGATGATAATATTCATTTTTCAGAAGGAATATTCACTAGCTTAGATGGTTATTGGCGTTCGGATAACGAATGGCGATTTTATGATAGAACAGGGAAATTATTATACAAGAATGATTTTTTAATGGACAATTATCCTCTTCCAATTGAAGAAGGGACAAAAGGTTATTCTTCCTCTGGGACTTTTTCAGAAGGGTTGGCTGCTATTTATAATGGCAAGAAATGGGGATTCATTGATACAAACGGAAATATAGTTATTCAAAATAAATATGATGAGATTAATTCTTTTTCAGAAGGATTAGCCTCTGTTTGTATTAATGGGAAATGGGGGTTCATTGATAAATCTGGAAAAAATATCATTTCGTGCATTTATCAGGATGTTTGTTCTTTTTCAGAAGGATTAGCTGCTGTTTGTATTGGTGATAAATGGGGGTTCACTGACAAAACAGGTAATGAGGCTATTTCATGTATTTATGACGAAGTTGATCTTTTTAGAGATATCAGGGATCATAGACAGGATTGTTATGGGGGAAATTGGGTTTATGGTAATTTTGGTTGTTATCTACCTGTTTATTCGTTTTCTGAAGGCTTAGTAGCTGTGAAGTACCATAATAACTGGAGATTCATTGATAAAACAGGGAAGGAAGTCATTTCTTGTAATTATGGGGATGTTAAATCCTTTTCAGAAGGGTTGGCTGCTGTAAACCATAATGAAAAATGGGGTTTTATTGATAAAACAGGGAAAGAAGTTATCCCATGTATTTATGATTTTTTATCCTATAATTATTATGATTGCTATTTTGATTTTCGAAATTATAATTCCAGATGGTTGTTTTTTTCAGGAGGGTTAACTGCTGTAATACATAATGGTAGATGGGGGTTCATTGATAAATCCGGAACTGAATTTTGGGAGGATTAACAAAATTTTGGAGTGTAATTTGAAAATTTGAAGAGGTTTGTTGAAAATCATAATATCTAATTTATGCCAGAACAGAAAAAACATAATTTAATAGTCAAACATGAACCCGCATCCATTTCAAGAGTAAGTAAATCTCTTGAAATAACCAATAAGCTTCTAACAGTTACTGAAGAACTATTTTTGATCCCTTACAGGAAAGGCGATAAATGGGGGTTTTGTGATAAAAATAAAAAAATTGTTATTCCTTGTAATTATACGTATTTAAAATTCTTTGATGAAAATGGTACAGCTATTGTTCAAAAGGATTATAAATTTGGTTTTATAGATGGTTCCGAAAACCAAGTTGTGCCTTTTTCATATGATTATATAGAACATTGTGCGTCTGGTTATTTTCTGGTTTATCAAAAAAAAAATGTCGGTATAATTGATGAAACAGGCAGGATAATCATTTCACCAAAGTATACGTTTATTGATGTTCTTGGATATAATTCATTTCTGGTAGGCAAAGACGACTATTACCAAATAGTTGATCGAAATGAATCAGTGTTATTTCAGTTTGATCAAAAACTTTTTTCATATGAGTGTGCTGCTTATTACTTCGATCTCAATACAGATTATGAGCAGTGCTTTCCAAGATTGAATGATCGTGATTATTTAATGCTAAAATCATCTGGACTTATTAGAGTGAAAGAAAATGATAAATATGGACTAATCGACATTAAGGGGAATATTGTGCTTTATTGTAATTATGACCTTGTTAAGCCTATACGTTTACACAAAAATATTAAAAGAAGCCATCAAGGTTTTGACTTAATAGCTGTTAAAAATAATGAGAAGTTTGGTTTTTTAAATAGCAGGGGTAAACAGGTTATTCCTCCACAATATGACGGATTTTCATGGGAGCGTTCTGACGGAAAGATTGAACTCTGGAATTTAAGACCTGACAAATACTATGATGAATCATATGATATTGAGGTTGAGGTGGATTATAAATCAAATATTTGTTATATAACTTTAAACAACTCCACAATTTCAATTAACTTTCCTGACTATAGTAAATATTCTTCAATAGGACTTTTTTCAGAAGGAATAGCAGTTGTATTTATCGAAAGTGGTACTTATACTGACAAAAGGACTTATGGTTATATTGATTCGGATTTTAATGAAATAGCCCCTTTAATTTACGAAGATGCGACAGATTTTTTAAATGGAATAGCGTTCGTAAAAAAAGATGGGAAATATGGGATTATTAACAGACAAGGTAAACTTTTAACCCAGTTTATGTACAGTTTAAAATTTTATTTTGGATATATGGATGACAGCTTAGACTTAGGAGGTGGTGATGTTGAACTACAAATTGCCGAAGAACTTGACAATATTTTGAATAGGAATTTCGCGGATAGCCATAAACATGTTAAATGGGAATATTTAGCAGATAGCAGAAAATCAGTTATAGCAATTGATGATGATGATTTAAAATACAGGAATGCAGAGTCACCAATAGTAGAAGAATTAGGGGAAACACTGAATAGAGACTATATTTTAGTAAAACGAAAAGATCAGATAAGTTTTTTTCAAAAAGTCAATAGTAATATTCAACAATGTGATTTTAGTGAGGATATTAAATTAATCGATCACACAAAACCTTTGTTTGCAGTTTGTAAAGGAACAAAATGGGGAATTGTTGATATACTTGGAAATCTTGTTGTGCCATTTATTTATGACGAAATAGATGAGTACAGCGAAGGGATGGCTATAGTAGAATCTGCAAAGGAGAAGGGGTTTATTAATACAGAGATGTTAGAAGTTATTCCTTGTAAATATATAGACATAGATCCCTATAGTAATGGATTTGCTAAAATATATCAGAATAATACAACTAATGAATTTGGCTATCATGCATTAGAATTTGAAGGGATAAAGGGATATATTGATAAAACTGGTACTGAATTTTGGGATGATTAATATTGCACCCGATCTTAGTATCTTGGGTGGCCTCTGTAATAATAAGGTACATTCTTTCACTCCCTACCTCTCCAATATCTCCTTTTTCCTATACCAGTCCTGTAATCCAGACATTTCAACATATAAACCAATTACCTTCATTATCTCTCTCTTCATCTGTTGGAATTCACCCCTTTTTAAATCACAGTGAAGTTTCCAAATCATAAATTTCATCGAGTTGTTTCCCTTGAATACTGTACTCTTTAACTTTTTGGTAATGTTGATACTGTTCCCATTCAGTTCCAGAAACGGTACTTTCTTCTGTCGGGTGGTATTCGAATTTGTTTGTTTATATCGGAAATCCAACATTGATTCCGAGAACTCAATAAACAGTGACTCCAAGTACTTTTTATCACTGAGTTTATATAAATTAATATCATATTTCCCAATATATTTACTGGTTACACGGACTTCAACACGGTAAACCGAATCAGCGTGAAAAATCGTTTCATATAAATCATTCAGATACGCTTTACTCTGTTGTCTGAGTAATGTAGTCTTGTCATAGATGATAACTGTCTTTCCTTGACTACGGAGACTACCGATATTAATCTGTGTGTCATATAAACCAGTCCCATTGACTGTCGTCTTTCCACGATTTTTTTATGAATACCTATTAAGTTGGTTATAAAAGCGTTTGAATCGTTTCAACAAGTCGATATCTGTATCATAAGCGATATCCAGTCGGGATATCCCCTTTGGGGTCAATTGCAGTTCATTTAAGGTCTGTTTGATGATAGAACTGAGTTCTGGGTCATACAACACTTGATTGTCCATCCTAATGGAGATAATGTCATTTGTGGAATAGTATGTGTTCCTGACTGGGTCTGTGTATAAAAAACTTATTTTTCCCTGATCCTCCATTACCCGGTGGGATTTTATCATCATCTCCACCGGCTCCACCACCACCAGTATTTACTGTTCCATTTGGGTTTCCAGCTTGTGTTCCACCACCACCTTGTCCTGCACTACCTATATCACCATTATGATTAAAAGCTCCACCACCACCAGCACATCCACCATTATCCCCATTTTGACTATACATACTTCCACCACCACCACCGTTGGCGGTTGAACTATTAAATGAACTATTATCACCGACATTGAAACTTTCAGCTTTTTGATGTGAAATAAATCCGACAATGAAATTCTTTAAACAATATTGGATTTCTAACATATAAAAAGGAGAAGATTATGAACTATGAAAGTAAAATACAACCTGAACCCTTTTGATATCGACACCAACCATAAAAAGGTTGTGGACAATAATGGAAATCAATTATCAACATCAACCCTCGAAAGTATACTTGCTGTAATCACTAACAAATACCAGTACAATGGACACCAATCCGTCCAGATACATCATAAATGTTTCTCAAACATTACGAGTGATTATCGAAAGCATCTGGACTATCTCGTGGGTAAAGGGATTATCCTCATTAACGAGCAGTATAAGAACGGAGAATATAGTAAATCATACCTGTTTAAAGATTCATTCAAAGAAAACGCCAATGTAATATCTCTCAAGGCCGAGAAATCCGATAAGAAAATGGATACTGATAATTCAATAGAAATAGACCAAGTGGTTTTGGATAGGTTAAGACAGGATATTCTGGATGTTAACATATTGAACTACCCTGTTGAGAAAGAGATACTATTTTTCCATGAGGAACAACCCATCGTGAACTTTAAAGGATACTTGTCCAATGAATTTGGTTTACATCAGCTTAGAAATGGAGATAGAAATATTCACATAAAACGAGGGAGGCTGTATTCTCCGTTTATACAACTGTCCAAGAAAGTTCGTAGCGACTACTTTTATTTCGATACCAAACTCAGAAGTCTTGATATTAAACGGTCATTTCCACTTTGGTTGTCAATCTGGTTAGTCGAAAGTGGAATTCCACTGGATTACGAAACCAAGTCGTTTTTCAGTTCTGTTCTTACTGGAAATATCTACGGTGAATTGATGGAGAAATATAATTGTAACAAAAACTTGTTCAACCGAACCGAATCTGACAGAAAATATATTGATAGGGATGAAACCAAACGACTATTCAGCCAATGGTTAAACGGAAACCCCGAACGAAAAACCCTGCCCAACCTTGTCATGAAGGCATACTATCCCAAGATTTTCGATTTCGTAAAACATTTTAAAAATGGCTGCAAGGAAAGAATGTATGACACATTGGCCGTCAAGGAGAGTAATTTTATCTTCAATACCGTCTGTAAAAAGTTGTATCAAAAAATACCGGAGATACAGTTGTTGACCTGCCATGATGAAATTTATTTTGAGGAAAGATTCTACCCATTGGTGGTTAAAATCTGGAACAAGGAGTTAAACAGGGTTATTAAGAAAATTCCTGTAAAGGCTGATGTGGAATTTCGATTTAAAGTCAGGGATTTTGAGTTGATTGGTATCTACATTGAATACAGTGAATGACAGACAGATTTTTTATTATTTCTTATTATTTATATTTTTCCTATTACAATATATGGGTAGGCTCTTTTTATAATACTTTGTATATTAAACAATTACCATTGTTTCCAACACGGTGGTATTGTCCAATTTTTATTTAGTTTGATATTGTTTGTCATTTGATTGTACTTCTTGAAATTGATATTCTTCTGTATTATCAGTCGAACTGAGAAGTAGAGAATATTGATTACTGTTATTACTCCAAGATATAAGTAAGTTATGAGTTATTTCTTTATCTGAATTACCTAACACGAATTTTTGCATTCTCATTTGCTCATCGTATTCAATTTTAATAACTGTATAAGTCTTATCAATACCGTTTGAACTATTTATATTGAATTCGTCTGCTGTTAAACTTAATGTCCAAGTCGAAACATTATCTAAAGCGTAACCCTTTCCGGGTCTCTTGTGCAAAACTGCTGAACTTGTAAAAACTATGCTTTTTAACTTGCTGTCGTGAATTTCAGGTTTGGTTCCAGATTCAATATATTTCTCAGGATTTACAGGAATTTGAAAATTGGAAAATTTCTGTTGATTTACTTTATTGATTTCGTCTTCCTTTTTCTTTATTTCCAGTAATTCCGATTGTGTCATATTTATTTCTTTCAGTTCAATACTTTCTAAGCAATTTCCAACAAATACGCTTTCACCTGCTTTAAATTCAATCTTTTTAACTCCAACTTCTTCAGGGCTTTTTTCTTGTAAGGCATAAACTGAAAAATCTTTGTCAACGATTGAAATTACTGTTAAATCATACGTGTAATCATTTGTATAAGGTACTTTTTCAGGGTCTTTGAAAATTAGCATATAACTTTCCGCATTGAAGATATTACCACGATTAACATTTGATACCATACGAGGATTTGAAAGAAATAGGGCGTTGCAAAGTGAACCTGAATTTAAAACTCCATAACTTATTTGAACCCTTGTTGTCTTTCCTGCTTCAAGTATCCATTTTTTCCCGGCAGGAACAGTCTTTGGAGTTTTAGTTATAATTATATTTTTACTTGTTTGCCCAGTTGTTGAGAAACAAATAAAAAACATAAAAATCAAGATAAGTAATGTTTTCATAGTATTAATTATTTATTTTTTTACCTTCGCCAGTAAAGGATTTTACAGAAAATGATGAAATCGAAAATCTTTTTGGTTGTGAACTATATCCCGCACCCCTACCAATGTTTATATCAATATGATAATCAAAATGCTTTTCTTCAATGACAAATTGGAAAGTACCCTTTTTGTATTGCATCAAATCTGAATTGTTTTTTAAAAGTTCGATTAGTTGTGGCTTTTCTTCATATCCATTAAAATAAGTAATGTCAATTAAATCGCCACGTTTAATAATAGTTCCAGATGTTTCATCAGGTTCTCTATAACCAAAGGAGAGATTAAATGGGATTAAAACTTTGACAGGTGAAAGTCTATTAGTAAAGGAATTTGTATCAAGTGCAGCGGTATTTTCTAATTTAACACTCTTTAGCTTTGTTTTTATATTGTCGGGAACTATTAATTCAAACGCAATTAAGCCAACTTGTTTAATAGCTATATCTGTTCTAATTTCTCTATAACTAATAACAAATATTTTATCAGGAATAATTAAAGCACCATTTTCATTAAATGTTAGATTAAATAACAATCCATCGTTTTTCTCAATATCTGGTTTTTTGCCAGATGAATATTTTTCACCTTTATGTGGATTTACCTTTTCAAGTATTCCGTTCAAATATGTATCGTAAAATTTATATACTGTATTTTCTACTGCTGCATCAGTGGAATAAAATTCAGGAGTTTTTATTGCACTATTATACAGGTCAAAGATAGAAAATGCAATAATTTTCATATTGTCCTCATCTATAGATGGAATTTGCGTTACTTCATTGAGTTCATAAACTTTTTGGGCATTCAATCCTGTAAAACAGATTAGCACAGTTACAAAGGAAAATAATATATTCTTTTTCATTGTTTTTCTTTTTTTATTTTAATGCCACATAGTCGGGTCACGCAGGGGAGTTTCACCCCTGCGGATCCGCTAAATATCCTTACCAACTACCCCGGCTTGTCGGCTGCCGGCTTGTTGGCAGCAGCACTTTAATTATTCTTTTAATCTATTCCATTCGAAGATACTATTCTCGTTGGAATATCATATAGTTCGAAAACGACTTTAGCTTTATTTCTTGTTCGTTTATCATCAGAGATAAAATATTCACAGTAAGAACCAAAGAAGGTGTGAATTGAATCCCATAACCTTGCGTAATTTGACAATTCTGTTTCTTTATCCTTCCAATACCCCATAAAGTCAAGTAACTCAAAAATTCCAGCAATTCTATGCATAATTCCAAATGACTGTCCATTTGGATGGTAAGTCATCGACATTTCAATCATACTTATAAAATTAAACTCACTTCCAAAGACTGAAACTTTTTTCGATATGTGTTCAACAACCTGTTTCGGGTCATAATTGTTCAGCTCCTTTATATCAATCCCAAGCATGGTTCTAATCTGTTCTCTTTGCTCAAATGTAACAACGTTCAAAAATCCTTTCATTGATGGCTTAGCGAATGGAACCTGTCTTATTGTTTTTAGAACTGTAGCCGGGTTTTCATTAAAAACAGTAATCTTCTCCAAATTCCTATCATGATAGATATATTGTCCCCTGGAGATATGTTGTAAAGTTTTTAGCCTTCGATATATAAGTTCAAATCGACTTTCATTCTTTGAATCAGTAATGTTATCGGCTTCTTGAATATGTGCATGTGAATATGGAAATTCTATTTGAGTTCCTTTGATATTCTCAATAATTTTAGAGAGAGAATATGTTTTATCCTCGATTGAACAAATTACATTATTATCGAGATATACAAGCATAGATCAATTTAAGTGTGTTGCTGCCAACTCACTTGCAACCGTAACTCCATTGGGTATTGATAACAGGAACAATGCAGTAAGGCGAAAGTGAGTTGCGTGTTACTTGGTTGAAAAATAAATTGTAGTAAAAAGAATAATGACCTAATTAATGCTCTTGTCGCTGACATGGGTGCAAATTTCCGTGATTTGTATACTCTTATATTTTTAAATAGGTTTTATCATTTGGATGTCAACCCAACGCTAATGAAAATACATTGCATAACTGTACCTTAACCCGTGTAAAGTTAACGGTTTTTTAATATCTGCCGTATTCCGGGAGTTTATTACCGAAGTTATTTGAAAAAAGTGGATTTTTGGTTCTTCTATTACCTTTCATCCTGTCTATAATCGTCTTTAGGTTCGTTGTGGCACTTCCTGTCACCATAGCTGATAGTTTCCTTTGCATAAAAGGGACAGGGTCTTAGAAACAACTGCAACCACTCAAATTATCAAAATTCTGAGGTCTATGGTTAGTCATCATCATCTTCCACATCAATAATGGTAGGCTCAATGTACTGGGATAAAGAAGAATTGTACAAATCTCTCAGAGAATAAATGAAGAACCCAGAATACTCAATTTTTCCGATATTCTCTTTGTCCAGTAGAAATCTAAGATTTAAGGTGGATAGTTTTGAAATCCCTTTTAAATATGGGAAATCGAAGAAATATTCACCATTCTTAATGTAATAGGTCATTTAGTGTGTTTTTGATTTATTTCTAACATCAGGATGTTCCTTTTTGAAATCACAATTCCAATCGTTTTATTGTCTCCCCCGCAGTTATTGGGTCATCCGAACCAAAACTCTTGTCTCCGTTCATTCTTTTTCGTTGCAATTTCCCTGCTTTTTCTCTTCTCCTCCTATGTTTAAGCTGGATTTTGGATAACCTGAAGGATTCGAAACTCATAATGAACTTATTTGTGCTCATATTCCTCAATTTGTTTAACAAGTTCTGGATATTCCAGAACCAGTGCTTTATAATCAAACAGAACTCTGTTCCTGTACCTGATAGACGAACATTTATTCCTTATTCTTCGATAAAGAGTGCTTTCAGGAACTGACACTCTTTCGAGAATTGATTTAAAGTCAATATAGATTTCGTTATTAAGGTAATATAGAATCATAACTCTCCAGTTTTTTATGATATATATTAATCGAAGAAGTTCAAAATTGGATGGTTTGAAAAACGATTGATAATAAAGTCATGTATGTGTTTCTTATTCAACTAAATGCAGAGTAATGGTAAAAAGATACATTTTCCAATTGATTAGACTTGTGTGAGATATTAATATCATTTGATTGAAGTTTTTCCTGAGGAGAAACAATTCTCTTCAACAAATTTATTCTCACTGATTACCAGATTGTTATATGTTTTGTTGAAAAATTCCTTGATTTGCCGTATTACCTTTTCATTTTCGACCGATTAAGGGATAAACACTATTATGATACCAAAATCCAGAAAACAGAGAATAACAGAGTTGGTTGACTACCTGCAGAACTATGAGATGTACCAGAAACTTTTTGAAGAAATCGACAGGGACATTCAAAAATCGATTGAAAAAGATAAGGTTGGGAAGTTGAAAATTGGATATCCAAAACCGTAATCAGTTTTTCTTTCCGACCAATTGGATGTAATTTTGAATTCAATATGGATAAGGAACTCAGAAATCGGTTCTTTCAACTGAAACTCCAAGAACTCTTAACGGACAACACACGGCCTTTCCCGACATACATCTTTGAAATGGAAAGACCTGAGATTATCGAACTCGTCAGAAAGTGCTGTCTTTTCTCACCCATGATGATTCCATATAAGGCCAGTAACAGTTTCCATTTTATTCCTGAAGGATTAGAATGTAACCCGGTTGTAGATTATGGTGAACTTTACACTCTTATTGTTCTTAATTGATGAACCAAAGGATTGAATCGATTTCTTTTACTGAGGATGGTTTCCCAACCAGATTACTTTCCATTCCAAATCCACCCTCAATCCTGTATTATCTGGGTAATATCTCCTTGGTTAATGCCATAAAACTTATTGCTATCGTTGGTACGAGAACTCCTTCTCCTGAGGGAATCGAGGAATGTCAATTCATTACGGAATGGTTCGTAAAACGAGGATACTGTGTTGTAAGTGGATTGGCTCGTGGTATAGATTCAGTTGCTCATGAAACTTGTTTGAAGTACGGGGGAAAGACGATAGCCGTGTTACCGTCAGGGATTGGGAATATCTACCCCAATGAGAACAAGGAATTGTCTGAGAATATAGTAGAATCGGGTGGTTTACTTTTGTCAGAGTATCCAGAGAACACCTCACCAAGAAAACCATATTTCATTCAACGCGACCGACTTCAATCTGGTTTGAGTCAAGGGGTAGTGGTTATTGAATCAGAAATTACTGGTGGTACAATGCACACAGCCAATTTCGCTATCAAACAAAATCGACATCTGGGTTGTCTTGAATTTTCACAAGGTTTAGAGAATCAAAGTATTAGAAGTGGGAATCAACTACTTCTTAGTAGTGGAAAGGCTTTCGGGATAAACCGAGACAACCTTGTTGATTTTGAATTGATGCTCAATAATGATTAACCTTCTCCATGATTTATGGAACGAAAAGCGTAAATCCTGCCTCTTGAGCTGGGGGAAATTTCATTACAAATTCATAAATTTCAGTCAAATGTTTGAAAATATTCTCGTCTAAGTATAAATAAAATGTTGAGATTAGAATCAAATCCAGCAATGCCCCTGTCGCATATCCAATCTCCCCTTGAAAGCCAAATATTCCTTGACATTTACTTGCTTCAAGTAGTTCTCTACCTCGCTCTTTTTCCTGAAATAAATGGCAGGACGAAAAATACAGGACGGTAGAAGTATCACTTCCAAAATCTGTGAATATTTCTTGTAATTCATCATGGGGAATCAACCCCATTGTTGGTTGAAGCCCTGATGGATAACCATGACAAGCAATAGTAGTCAATGAATTGCCCCACATCTTTTCATTTTTCCATGCTTCGCCGTTCGGCCATTTTAAATAAAACCTTAATTGTTCTGCTGAATAAAATGTTTTGTAACCAACATGAACAGGAGGCAATAATATGTGGTCTATGTTCTCGATGAATGGTCTCATATTCTGTTTGTCGTATAAATCATTTAACCAAGGACTTTCGAAATACAACAATCTTGGTTCGTAAGACCCTAAATATTCATTTATAACATGGTCAGTTACTGGGTCTGGGACTTGATTCTGGTGGGGCTGGGTATCATTAAATTGGTCAAATAAGGTTATCATGATTTTGGAAAAGGTTTTCTTCTTATATATTAATTTCCGGAAGTGATTATTGAACTATGACTGACTTTTTTCTTTTTGAAAATGCCCCCACCTTTGTACAAATAAAACAATGTGCCCCGATGAAAGACCAATTTTTACGAACAAAAAACGGGAATGTCCAACTGGTGACCTACAATGGGAATGTCGTCAGAACCTACTGGACGAAAGGGAACTGTACCAGAGCAGACTGGTATCAGGTGGAAGGGGAGTCAGTGCAATTACAGCTTTCCAATGGGAAGTTAGTTCAGGTGAACAAGAATGGTAGTGTAATAAGAACCTTGTAGGAATTCTTATACAGAAAATTTGGAAGTAATTTAGAAATATTCCATATAAAAGCCAATAAAAAAGGGGGATGATACCCCCTTTCTTCTACTTTTCCTTTAAGAATCTATAAAAATCTTAGGAAGTTGATTTCTCTTCAGCTTTTTCTAATATAGTCTCTGTTAAGACTGGTACAGCCGTTGGTACTTCTACCACCTTTTTTATCTTCAGTGGCTTTGATAGAGGAGCTAAAACAACTCTACCCGATTTAAAGTTTCTTTTCTTTCTTGTTTTCTTTTTGGGGACAACCTTTTTAGGAGGTTTTGATTCAGAAGCTGGTAAAACCGATTCCTTTTTATCTGTCTTTTGCTTAGGTTTTAAACGACTACCACCCTTGTCACTACGAGTTCTCCTTTTTTTCTTTACTACTTTTATTTCGACCTTTTCTTCTACCGACTTGGGTTTCCGTCCACGCTTTTTCTGGATTTTGACATCGGAAATGGGTTCTTTAGTGGTAGGAGGAACTCCCAATTTATCCAATACGGTCTTGATTTTTTGGATGTATTTCTCGGCTTCTTCCAGTTCCATGTAATATTGTTCCCGAAGAAATTCGACTTCTTCATCCGTGAATTTGATTGTTTTCATATCTGAATATTAGGGTTTAACATTACAAAGATAAAAGTATCAAGAATAAAATCCAAATCATTGAAGATGTTAAAGAAAAGGTAAAAGCTGTAAATTTGTGATATATCAAGCAGAAACTTTATCGAGATAGTTTTAAACATGGTGTCAAGAAACTTTGATAGAAAATAATAATCCATCTCAAGAAGTTGAGAAGAATGTAAAAAAACATTAAACACGAGCTATGCATATTTATAAAGAATGGGGATTTTCCGGCAATCCATTTAACACAACTTCATTAACAGCCGATAAAACTGGAAACGAGCTGATTGCTGGTAGAGACCAAGACATAGGAAGATTCTTACGCAGATTATATAATCAACCTCAAATAGTTACAGTTGAAGGTGATAATGGAATGGGGAAAACAAGCCTTATTAATGTTGCTGTATATAGAGCATTAGATGATCATATAAAAAACAAGGAAAATGCACTCTTTTTTCCATGTAATAGAATTTTTCAGATAAGTTCTGAAACGAATTATGAGAATTTTCTCTGTGAAGTAATGATTGAGATAGCACAGACAATAATTAAGTACAAGGAAGATTTAATTAAACTAAAAGTAAAATTACCAGATAATATTGATTCAATTGATGATTGGCTAAACTCTCCTCAGAATAAATCATACCAAGGAAGTATCGGATTAATTGTTGCCCAAATTGGAGGTGGTATTTCTTCTGAAACCAATACATCACAAGGATTTTTGAAAAGTGGTTTTATTAATGTTGTATTGAATTGGCTCAAACAAATATTCCCAAGTAAAAATTCAGGTGGTATAGTATGTGTAATTGACAATCTTGAATTACTTGAAAAATCAACCACCGCAAGAAAAACTATCGAAAATTTACGAGACACTTTATTGACAGTTCATGGAATTCGATGGGTATGCTGTGGTTCTTTAGGGATTGTTTCAAGTATTTTATCCTCTCCAAGGTTAGAAGGTTTTCTGCACGACCCAATTTCAATTGGAGGAATCAATACTAAATATGTAAAAGATATTTTACAGAAAAGAATTGAACTTTTTAAACTCAAAGACAGTTATTATTTACCCATTACCAATGATTCTTTCGAAGTGTTATATGCTACACTAAAAAGTAACATTAGAAATACTATAAAGTATGCTAATGAATACTGCATATGGACTGTCGATAATGATTTAAAACCAACAATGAAAGATGAAAAAGAGAATTCTTTCTTAGATTGGCTTATCGGAAAATCGATGAAATACAAATGTGAGATTGAAAAACACTTAAAGCCGAATTCTCTTAAACTGTTTACAAGTGCATTAGAATTAGGTGATAATTTTGCTTTTGGGGATTTTGAACTATTTGGATTTGATACAATTCACTCTTTCAGAACATGCGTAAATGAGTTGGAAGGAGTGGGTTTAGTTATTAATGTCATTGATGAAAATGACCAAAGAAGAAGGTCAATACATTTAACGGAAAAAGGGTGGTTTGTGTCTTATGCAATGAAAAACAATAAGTAAACACGAAATTACTTCATACGAAATTTTATTATTGTTATATTCTAAATGCCTTTGTTGCTGTATATGGATGTTTAATACCTTCTTTATATTGAATGGTTTTTATTCTATCAAAATCAAACATTCTAATTTCCTCACCTGTTATAAATCTTAATACTTTAAAATCAAACGCTAAATGGTTAAGATTGGGATTGTACTTCAAATCCTCAATTGCATCATCAAATAACTTCCTACATTTAGTTTCACTTGAATCAGGTTTTAGATTTTCTTGTCCAACAAAATTATTTACCTCCATTGGAAACATACCATCAGAAGTTAAATCCAAATAATGAATCATTTCAATGCAAAAAATATCATCTATATTATAATCATATTCATCTCTCTTACTATTAACTATACTATCAGATATTGCTTGATAATAAGGGTCTTTTGAAAATCTAGCGATACTATCAAGATAAAAGAATGATGCTCTTTGTCCGTTTGTTATTCTTACTAATGCAAGAAATATATTAGGTAATAACTTTAATTTATTAAAAACTCTTTCGTTTACTGATGTTGTAATTTCTTTTTGAGCTGCCTCTTCAATTGTTTTCTGAATATTCTTTTCTCTAAAAGCGTCATTTACTTGTTTAGTAGCTTCAGATAGTGCCAAAGATTTAGCATCCTCTCTTATATACCGTATACTTTGTTCTGCATCTGATTTCAATGAATAATTTAAACGGCTGGATTCCTCTTTTGTATCCTTTAATGTAATCTTTGCATCTGAAGTCATTTCCTTTATTTGGCTTTTTGATTCATCCAGATACGATTTAATATCAGCGTTAAACGATGTTCTATCCTTAAAGAACAGAATACCAGCGGCTGTTAAAATAAGAACCATCATTGAACCAGTGAAACCCAAAGCCCATTTGAAATAAGATATCATATTCTGGTAATGCCTTTGTTCCTCAGTAATCTCAGTAGTTTCCTTTTTTGGCTTGGTTCTGAATGGTCTCATATCTAAAGCGTTTACAGTAAAAATAGTGAAAATATATGAAAATGAAAAAAACCACTTTTTTTCTAAATATATAAAAGAAAAAGAACTTGGCACGATGTTAAAAAAGTCAAATGTATAAAAAATATTGTGGTTTACCTTCTTCTAACACCTAATTCCTTCTTCAATGACCTGTCACTGCTGAACAAAACTTCAATTTGGTCGCATATCTATAAGGCCACTATTTATTGAAATGTTCCCTTTCTAAATGAATACTGATGACTTGCTGGTTATCATACACTTCATGTCGAATACTTTTCACATCAAAATATTCCACTCCAACATATGTTTTAAAAAACGGAATTTGAATTTTCTCACCAATTCTTGGTTGAACGGGTAAAGATTTAAGAGTTAAGTAGGCAGTGTGCTTGAAACCGTTCAAGGTAAATTGATATTCAACATCTTTGATATCAACTCGAAATCCCGATTCATAATCCAAAGCATCCATATAAATTTGATAAATCAACTTTTGGAAGGCGTGATATGTATAGCCTATTTCCTGTGATAGCTTTTTCAAAGGGATGGATTGATAAAGGTTGTAGTAGAACTTGTTGTCGATGATGTATTGAATGATTTTGTCGTATTCCTTCCCTTTATTCAAAAGAGTGGCTAACGAAGACCCCATTATTGTGAGGTCATGGAGTACTTCCCTTGTGGATAATGTTTCTTGGTACGTAGCTGGTTGTTTTTGAATGGAGGTTTAAAGGTACAAATCAAAGAAAATGAAACCATGTAAAAATTTCCTGCTTACAATTATTTAATGGCTTAATCAAAGTGAATATGTTTTCCGCACTGGCATTTAATGAAACTTAGTAATTTCGCTTTAGAAGTTATCTGATTAATATTCGACCGTGTTTTTTCAATTTTATAATCATCGCTATGCCAAGAGTCCCTTTTACACCCCGAGAATGTGACCGTTTACACAACCACTTGAAAGAACTGATAGATTACATCAATCGAATTGAAGACCCAAATCAAGATGTCAAGGATAGTATCAAAAATGCTCAAGTTCCAGTGAGGCTTTCAGAAAGCATGGCTTTAAATAAACTCAGGGATGGGTCTATTTTAATACTCAACGCTAATAACCATGCGCTGTTCGATTATGGAAATAGAAGAGGTGGTTATGATATTGAATATCCACAATATAATAGATTTCGGAGAATTAACATTGAGGTTAAAGCGACTGGTACTAAGACTTTTCAGCGATTCCGTGCACACGCTATGAGTTCAAATGTGGTAATATGGATTGATTTTTATGGCCTTCGTCAGCATCCAACCACAACCGATTATAGGATTTATGGGTTTAGAACGAATAGGGTTTTTCGGAACTTTCTGAATAGACAAGAGAAAGAAATTTCTTTAAACACATTGATAGACACTTATGGAATCATTCCTTATGCCGCAGGTTCCGTTATATGATGGTTTTAATTTCTGACACATAATGATTAATAGCACGAACTTGATACAAAAGCAAATTTTAATAACAAAACATATGAAATATTTCTTGTTTTTGTTTCCGCTTTTTTTGGTTATTCATAATGGTATTCGATGTCAGCCATGTAATTGCAATAGTCTGGTTTATGCTGACAGCAAGACTTTTGTTAAAGATGTACTTTGGTGTGGTGATGTTTTAAAAGATAATATCCCATTTTCAGGAGTGTGTATTGAATATTATCCTAATGGTCAAAAAAGAGCTGAAGCATCTTTCATTAATGGAAAAAAAGATGGGCAATTCAGAAATTGGAGTGAAGATGGGCTTTTAATCACGGAACGACAATTTAAAAATGGGAAACACCATGGAATAATGAAGAACTTTTCATTGATAAAAAATAATGTTGTAACATCGGAAAAAGAATATTTTATGGATGTAAAGAGTGGCATTGAAGCAGATTATAATGTAATCACTGGTCAAATGTTACGAATGAAACATTACAAGGCAATGTTTTATAATTGTGATGTTGCAACTCTTTCCAATTACAATGTACTTTATGGTGTTTTTTCAAAACGCGTTGGGGAATGGGAAACTTATTATAAAAATGGGCAGATAAAGCTGATTGGTCAGTATAGTGAATCCGGTTGTGTCAAAGATGTTTTAGATGGAGAGTGGATTTATTACAATGAGGATGGCAAAAAGGAAAGGTCTGGTAATTACAGAAATGGGGAATTGGTTTCAGGATATGATATGGATAAATTAATTGAAGATAACTTTTAATCATTTATTGCATTGATAATTAAAAACAAATGTATTATAGTATCATATGGTTGTGATAACTGAATTGGTTTTTTTGAGAACCACCCAGATATTTATAGGTTAACACATAACTTATCCGACAGAAAAGAGCTTAAAAACTTACTGCATCAATAAAATCAACCACTTTCAAGTAATCTGGAGTGATTCTAAAGTTAGATAATTGGTCAGTTAAGTGTGCAGCGACGGCAAATTAGAGGGCTCTATAACTGCATATTACAGAATATCAGGGTGCTGAAGGAAGGTTGTCAACCCTGTGGATAAGGTGTATTTCTTCAGCTTTTGGAAAGAACTTGATTATCGTACGCACACCCTTAATTTTAATGCCCGAAGTTTGTTGAAGGTTGTAATGGAATAAAATTATCTGTTACTTTTGGACAATCTTTGTTTCAATTCGCTTTAACATGGAAGCAAAATCAATTCTTTTAGGTGCTCTTGATGTAATTGTCCCCGGTTTGGGATTTCTTGGAGAAATTGTTGAGTTAATAACCACTGAAGATGAGCCCAATTATTTAAGTCCAATTATCTCATTATCATCCTCTGTTATTTTTCCTACTATACCACAAACAAGCCTCTTGAATCCCAAGGATATACTTTCAGGATTAGCTTTATCATACGCATCTTCATATTTTTCCAACCCAGTAGAAATCGTTAGTAAGGGTTCTATCCGGACATCAATTTCAAATGTTTACGATGATATTATTGAAAGACAAAGAGAAAAAAGAATTTGTGACTCCTGTAACAAAGAAAGATACAGGTATGTTAAAAGCGATTTCGGGTATTTATGTAACTATTGTGCAGTTGAACAAGCACAATTACAGGTTGAAGATTTTGAAAGATTAGTCATTTTTAAATATGGAGTTAAAGAAATAAAGAAAAAATGTCAAGATGTCCTGAAACGAGCTATTATACCGTGTCTTATTTGTCAAGGAATTAATTATCAAGACAGAACGAAAGCAGGAAAATGTAATCTTTGCAAGGGTTCTGGTTTGTTAGTTATGACTAATAAGGAACTATTAGATTATGAAAGAAAACATGGAGCTGAGAATGCCGAGAGGATTTATGAAAAATGTAAATGTCACCAATGTAAAGGCGATGGAAAATGTATTTGTTGCGATGGCCGTGGTTGGCTTGTTAGTAAAAGTGTCCTAAATGAAATTGGGTTGAGTGATTTTGATTTTCCAAATCTGAAACTTATATAATAGAAGATTTGATAACAATGTTGTGTTCCAACCTACAAGGGAGAATCTTCCATTTTCTCAATAAAATCAACCACTTTCAAGTAATCTGGAATGATTCTAAAGTTAGATAATTGGTCAGTTAAGTGTACTGAGACGGATTTCTTACGATTCAGGTTATCAACCGGAGGATAAGGTTAATAAACCTATTCAAGATAAATCACCTACTTTCAACTTTTAGTTATTTTACAGAAGTTTCTCAAACTTTCCCATCTGTTTGAAATATAATTTAAAAAGAATATCAAACAAATGGAGAAAATGACAGTTTCCGAACTATTGAAACAACTTGAAGATTTGAACATTAATACATTGTTACGAGAGATAGATGAACACATTCAATCACTGTTAAATGATTTTGAAGAGGATGCGGACATTCGCTTAATATCACAAATACAACGACTTCAAAATTTAGCTGAACTACTTAATCATAAACGAGTAAATTCTCAATTAACCCAGACTCAGGACACATGGATAGGTGAAGAGAAAAACTCAACAGTTCCCATTCCTAAAAGGAGTAAAGTATCCCAAACAAAAACAGGTCAATCAAAGAACCCAATGGAAGATATGGTTGAAAATTATCGAAGGGATGGCTTTCACTCAACAATAACAGATAACAAACAAGAGACTGGCGATATCCATTTTGCAGCATCTATACTCCCATACGAGCCACGATATATTCGTGAATTATGTCGTAAAGGAATAATTCCTCACTCACGACCTGCCGGTAAATATGTATTTATAAGAAGTGAACTGGAAGACTGGCTTAAGAAAAACAGTTCGAATGATTTGTCCAAATTTGAAATTGGGAAAATGGGTCGAAAAGTAGGCCTATTACAGTAGTTTTTCCGACATTTTTTTGATAATTTCAGTGTCTGCTGATTTCAAGTATCCTTCAGTAGTTATGGAGCTACTATGTCCCATTCCATCCTTGATTAGTGAAATCCCAATACCTTCATTTTTCAAAATAGTGGCGTAACTATGACGGGCTATCCCTGTGGTCAACGGGAATGTAATATGTAATTGATTGCCGATTATTTTAAGACATTCATTTAAACCAGAAGTGATTTTTTCTAATTTATATCGTTCAACACCTGTGTTTATATCTTTGTATTTTAAGGTATTATAAAATGGGAAAATGTAATCTGAAGGTAATCGATTCTTATTTCCCCATTTTTTCATGACAGCCTGTGATTCTGGACAAACATAAGCAATGATAGTCTGTTGAGTCTTTTTCATCCTTTTTGTCTTTGTTCTAATAAACTCAATGTATTGACCATTTTGTTTCAGGTTTTCTTCTTTCAGCTTGCATAAATCGTTAATGTTCATTCCATTTGACAAATACTGGAAAATGAAAATATCTCTAGCTAAGTCTTCCTTTGAGCCTTCAGGTAATTCAAATTTCAAAAGCGAATGAATTTGTTCTTTGTTTAGGGCATCCTTTCGTGAGTTTGTTGTTCCAACTGTAAATCCATTAACTCCAAAAGGATTTAAATCTTTACTTATTGCTCTATTCTTACAAGCGAAATTCACTACTTTTCGTAAGGCTCTCAGATATGATTGGATAGTGGCTTCGGAAGAACCCTGTGCCAACATCTTATTCCAATACCTTGTTAGAAAATCCTCGGTCAAATGTGAAAATCGAAGTTTCTTTTTAAAGGCCAATAATGAATTTTTGGCTGTCTTTAAATTCTCCTGATAGGAAAAGGAGTTATTATTCCTTTTTAATTCATCGATGCATTTGTCAAACCAGTCTCCAACATAGGGGTCTTTCCCAACATTGTACACTTGATTACTGTATTCTTCTACAAATGATTCAAAGGTCGGCTTGATTAAACCATCTAAAGCCTTCCTTGCCTTATTTTCAATTTCACTTATATCGTTTTTGATGGTTCTAAGTGTCATATCTTTAAGCAAGGGATTTTTAATTCTTTCCCATTCGTCAGGGGTAAGATTGAATTTTGTTTTATATTCCTTGCGCTCTGGGGGAATATATACACACAACTTTACATTGTACTTTCCATTTTTACTATGTCTCTTGTTGAGAACACAGTGAACTGAACATAACCTCATAAAAATTTCCTACATAATTTCCTACATAACCTTCGTACAAGAAGGTACATTTTCGTACATCGACATTTATGATTTCAAATTTCAAAATCACATATATGGTTAATATACAAAATTTTACCGACAAAAAAAAACCAAAAAGGAAAAAAACGGAAATCAACTGTAAATCACTGTTAATCAGAGGGTCACTGGTTCAAGTCCAGTCTGGGGAGCAAAGGGGACAAGGGTTTCAGGATTTAAAAACTGAAACCCTTTTTCATTGGACACAAAATTGGACACACAACTCAAGGTCTAAATACTTTCAAATCGCTGGATTTGAGCGGGTGTTAATCTAAAATGTATTTTTCGAAAAGACATCAGAAAAAAACGGAATCGAGACTGCGTGCGAAAACGGTCAAGCTTACAAATGAACTGCAACATTACTTCAAAAATTATTTTTAGTATCTTTACGGCATTAAAATAGATTACTAATTTTAAAATAGAACATTATGTCAAAACCAGAACAAAAATTTAAAATTTTAATTGACCAAAAACCATTTGAGGTTGAAGAACAATTTATCACAGGCACTCAAATAAAAGCATTAGTTGGTGTACCAGCAAATTACGGTGTTTGGCTAAAAGGAAATGGACCTGACCATGATAAAGAAATTGCAGATACAGAGCAGGTAGATTTGGCTCAACCCGGACGAGAGCATTTTTTTACTGGAGCTAAAACAACTACTGAAGGATAATGTTTTTACCTGAGTTTGACAGAGAATATTTATTAGAGAAAGGGTATCAATTTGAGGAAAAGATTGATGCTAATAGAAATGGATTGATTATTCGGAATTGGGTATTGCCGGCTGGTAAGTTTAATTTACAAAAATCAGATTTATTAATTCTAATTCCCAATGGCTATCCTGATGTCAGACCTGATATGTGGTATTTCAATCCTGTAATTTTATTATCTCCATCAAATAGGGCAGCCCGTCAAACACAAGCAAATATTAATTTTGAGGGAAAAGTGTGGCAACGATGGTCAAGACATTTTCCTGCAAATGAATGGAGAAGTAGTATTGATGGAATACATACTTACTTTAAAAAAATTGAGGTAGCATTAGATACAGCCTCATGAGATATACGGTTACAATACAGGAAAAACAATATGTACTACTCAAAAATCATCTTATACAAGATGATGGTAAAGAACGAGTGGCTTTTATTATTTGTGGCCGTTCATCTGTCGTTGGTATAGAAGAAAGATTTTTGGCTAAAGAAATTCATATTTTACCTGAAACAAATCTTCTTATATCTGATCCTTACCAAGTAAGCTGGAATAACAATCATTTTATAAAGATTTTAAAAAAAGCGGAAGTTAAGAATTTCGCTATAATAGTTATACACAATCACCCATCAGGGTATCATCAATTCTCAGTATTAGATGATACAGGAGAATATCAGCTTTTTAGACTTGCATTCAACAGGAATGGAGGCAACAGACCTCACGCGAGTCTTATTATGATGCCTGATGGTTCAATAATTGGAAGAGTTTGGAATTCCGATTTATCACATGCACCTATTTCATTAACCAAAATTATTGGAAGGTCTATTAAACTTCATTATGCAGACAGGACTATAAACTTTAAATCGCCTGAAGCTTTTAACAGGCAGCAATTAGCATTTGGAGATTCACTGGTTCAGGATTTGTCAAAATTAAAAATATCAATTATTGGTGCTGGTGCAACAGGCTCTGCAACTGCTTTATTATTGACGCGTTTAGGCGTTGGTGAATTGTGTATTATTGATAAGGACATTGTTGAAGAATCAAATCTGAACAGGTTACATGGTGCGAAATTAAGAGACATTGGCAAATACAAAGTTGATGTGTTGAAAAAATACATAGAGGAAATTGGATTAGGAACAAAAGTATCGGTAGAGAAAAGATGGGTATCTGATAAAAAATGCATTAATCACTTAAAAACAAGTGATATTATTTTTGGTTGTACTGACGATCATGCAGGTAGAATACTTTTAAATCGTTTTGCCTATTTTTATCTTACACCGGTAATTGATATGGGATTAATTATTTCTTTAAAAAATGATTCTTTTGAAATTCAGAATTTACAAGGCCGTGTTTCATATCTTTTCCCTGGAAGTGATTGTCTTGTGACTAAAGGCAATATTAACATGGACATTGCTTACGCTGAAAACTTAAAGAGGAATGAACCAGAAAATTATCAAAAGCTTAAGGAAGAAGCTTATGTGATTGGGGAAGGCAATCCCGCACCTACTGTTGTTACTTTTACAACTCAAATTGCAACCATAGCTGTGAATGAATTGTTAAACAGAATTCAGGGATATAACCCACAAGCATTAACTTTCCCTCATAAAATATTTTTCTTTCACAGAGGGATAGAAATTCATCCTGAAAATGTTTCTATTAATGATTGCCGTATTTGTGGAATGAATAATTATTGGGGAAGAGGTGATATGCAGCCATTTTTAGATATGGTTTTATAAATGAGAAAATTAAATTTTTTCAGCAGAATGGTCAGAAACTTCCTTTGGAATTATAAACAGTTTCAGTATAAAATTGAGATTATTGCCAATAATCCAAATCCTGATAACATAGAAAAGAATATTGTATATGTTGTTGGAGGGAAAGAATATGTAAAATGGGCTTACCTAAGATGTCCTTGTGGATGTAATGATCTTATAATGTTATCCTTAAATAAAAAGAACTTTCCTTCTTGGTCAGTTAAACAAGATAGATTGGGGCGGGCTAGTATTTCGCCTTCAATAAATAAATTAAATGGTTGTAAAAGTCACTTCCTTATTAAGAAGGGCAAATTAATCTGGACTCAATCATACAATTATGACAAGTAGGCTTAATTTTTAACATTGAAAAGAAAAGATTCGTTAATCTCTGTTCTTAAAGAGTCATACTTCGGATCCTTAAGTTCATTTTTTACTTTCTCTTCATCCTCTTTCGAAAGATTTTCATTCAAATTATTATAATTTATTATTGTAACTATCTGTTTAGGAGCTTGGGATGACAGATAAAGAAGTAATCCAATATATTCATCACCAGGATTTTGTGATTTTAAAATCATGTTTGCAATATTTTCCATGTATTGCTCAAACCCAGCAAAAAGGAAATAATGGAGGCCAATGTGTTTTAATGTGGGGCTCTCATTTAATACTACATCCTTGAAATATTGTTCACTATACATATTCTTTTTACAACAAAGAATATTAGATAAGATTAGTTTTGAAGTTTCATCCAAATCATTTTTAAAAGTTAATAGTATATAAATGTCATGTAGTTGATTGTCACCTAAATCACCTTGATTTATACTATATTGTAAAAAGTTTAATGCGGTTGAGCGTAAGAATTTGTCCTGTCCTTTAATATTTATAAGAGCATTATTGATTTGTTTTTCCTTATTTTTAAGGATATATTCATCAAATTTTAAGTCAATATTTTTATCCATCTCTTCTATAATTTTTTTTGATTTTCTAATCTGCTTTCTTGCAGGAAGTATACCAAATAAGTATACCATTAAAGGGAGCATAAAAGCCAATAATCCAATCAAAGCAGTAATAAGGGTATATAAAGTTCCAAATCCATCAATTAATGAATTTTGTTTATTTAGTGTAGATTCAGCAGATTTCAGGGATTCACGAAGCCTTGAATCATTAATCTTTTTATTTGTGGAATCGATTGCCTGCGTTAAAGTATATAATTTGATTTTGAAAGAAGAATCAAATAATTTCAGTTTATCTGTAATTCCACTAATCCGCTTATTAAGGCTATCAAAACTATTTCCATGTTCATTCTTATTTTGATTGCTTCCAAAATTAATCTTTGATTGGGAATAACAATTGGAGAATGAAAGGCAAAATAATAAAAGAAGTAAAAAGTTTCTTTTCATAATATTTGAATTAGTAATTCAAAGGTAAGAAAAATGTTAAATTACAATTTTTACACAATATTCAAGACTGGATGGTTAATTGAGGTCGAAATTATAGGATTAGGTGATAATAATTGTTCAATCCCTGACTGCGGTTGTTAGCAATAGCTCAACCCTCGTCCGGATTATAAAAAAACACTCCACCACTTTGACGCAAAGAACAAACCTCTGTATTTCCAATGGATCCGGAAATTTATGAGTATAAAGTGTATACTACTCTGACAAATTAATATTATCCTTCATGGAGAGGTGGTGACAAATCAATGCTTCTTTCGATTTTAATACTTGAAAAAAGGAGGAATCGTACTGTTTTTTGTCAAAGTAATCTTGTAAAAATATTTTGGGGAGTATTATTTCGTTCTGGTAAGATTTTATCGACCAATGGATCCCTTTTTCAAATTCATGTTTTTCATTTTTTTGCTTCCCTGAGTAAAGAAGGGCGGTTTTCGGTTTGCCTTTCTTGTTTTCCGATTTCCCACAATTTTAAAAATCCATGATAGTTCTTTATATTTGTACGCCTAAAAACTAAAAATATAGCTATGAAATCAATCGAATTCACTGATCAGGAACTTGACTTTCTTCGTAAGCAATACCTAATGGAATTGGAAGAAGCCGAGAATTATGTTAAAAGCATTAAATCAGTATTGGTTAAACTGGGGAGTCCCAAGCCAAAGAAAGTTTCAGAAGTGGTTGGAAAAATTCCGAAAAAACGTGGCCGAAAACCAAAGGTGGTAAAAGAACAGGTTTTAGCTAAACCTATTAAGAAAGCACGAAAACCAAGGAAAGACAAAGGAAAAGGTCGAAGAAAAGCCGTGAAACTGGTTAAGCCAACGGTAGAATCAAAGGCACCTGTTATACCAGCTACTGAATCCAAAACTCCTAAAAAGGTTGTCCCCAAAAAGAAGTTAAAGAAGAAAAGAAACATTAAATCCAGAAGAGTGGTTTTAAAACCTCTCTCTAAGCCATTAAAGGCAAAACCCATAGTGGAAGCCCCTCCAGCAGCAGAGACAACTCCAGAAAAAGTTGAAACGGATTTAACCATCCAAGATTCTTAGAACCTTAGTGCTAATAAAAAAGGGGAGCGATCCCCTTTTTTTTATGCCACTTTCTCAGAATCTGAGAACCTTACTCCAAAAGATCAAATACGGATCAAATTGTCCTTACCACCCCGCCATTCCTATTGACGATTATACTTTTCTCCGAAGATAATTGGATTAATACGGATTCCTCTTTCTCAGAATACCAGTCCACTCGTATTACATTTTTGGAATAGTACGTCCTGATCTTGTTCCCGTAAATATTCACAAGAACAGCCTTGCCATCAATCACTTTTAAGAACTTTTCCATACTCATTTTAACTTGACTTTGATCTTGACCGCTTCGACAAACTCCTTACACGGTTTGAACGCAGGGACATTGTGAGCTGGTATCTTTACCGAAGTATTCTTCGAAATATTCCTACCTGTTTTTTCAGCTCGTTTCTTGATAATGAAACTACCAAGTCCACGCAAATAGACATTCTCTCCTTTAATCATCGTTTCCTTAACGGATTCCATGAATGCTTCTACAACTGCTAGTACTGCAATCCTCTTTATACCGGTTTTATCGGTGATCTGGTTAACGATTTCAGCTTTTGTCATCTGTTTTGGTTTTTAGATGTTTCTTCTTTGGATCTGTTTTTCTTATCGAAATGAACCCCTCCCAACGGTCATCAATCAGTTCCTCACATAAACAATACCAATGTTTTAATTGGGGATCATAGTCGTATTCATATACGCGGAAGTCGGGTTGATTAATTAATAATCGTTTTTCTGATGTATTTCCCACCTCTTTATACATTATGTATTCTCTTCGCTTCTGCAAATCCCACCCAAAAACCGTTTTCATCAACACCTCGTTGAACGAGTTGTTCCTTGACCAATCGCATCGGGTCAATCTCCCCTTTTAATACCCGTACCAGTAATTCAGTATTAGTGGTGTTGAAAATAAACTTTGGATTGAGATCATCCGGGATAATGTCGTTCATCGAGGTGAAATTTGTCCACGAATATCTGAAATAATACCATATAAATAAAATTATTTTCAATAAAAGTAGCTGAAACTGAGCTGTTTTGAACTTTTTTGGTTTTACAAATCTATATATATGAAAAAACACTCCATATGTATTATGATAACAACTTTCGCGGATTACAACCAGAATGCACCTATCCAACTCACTCTTGAACAACAGGCCGTGATAGATGTATATGTTGAATCTTTTACTCCGAAAATCTGTCGTCTGGAATCATATTAAAGTAAAGTGATGACTGTATAACTCCTTTGAACGCTTGAAAAAGCAGTACCACAATAAGTTCTTGTAGGTCTTTCAGCTATACAAATAAAATAAACTTTTCCTAATCAAGTGTAATATCAGACATATATCTATTGTGGATTCAAAATAGTTTTCCATTAATAGATCAAATAAAATAATGTATCAGACATGAAAACAAATGTAGTACTGACAGAACAAGAAATTGAAAGGGAAAATAGTGAATTCTTCAACCCCGAGTTTTATGAATATCTTCCGGGAATGGATTCTGATCATTGGCAATTTTATGATGAAGATGATTATTGCCCATATTATTGTGAAGATTATTATAGTTCAGAAATACCTTCTGAATTGTTTACCACGGAATTTGACCATGTAAATCTCTATTCTCTTGATTATTATAAGAAACTTGTCCAGGATTTGGGAATACATGATTATATTTTTGAAATGTATAAACTTAATCCATTCGACGATGGCTTAATAATATGTAATAGAATAATAATTTGTAATGAGTTATGTTTCTTTAATCATAGTCAGATAGTTAAATATTTCGACTTTTTTGTCCTCGTTAAAAAATTCATTTTTCATCTAACTGATGAAATTGGGTTAGAGAATGGTAGGGATTTTTCATGCAATGAATGGTTAGATGAAGAAAGACAGGAAGTGTCTTTTACAATTTATCAAACTGAAAGTTATGATAATGGAAGTCATAGTTTTATAATAGACGAAAATGCGACTGAAGAGAGATTTCAAGCATTTATTGATTTGAAATTTAAAGATAACGAGCATGTAAAAAATTATGAGAGAGCGAGAAAATTATCAGAAATATTGAGATAAAGTAGTTCTTTGTTCTCATTTTAGAAAGTTTCTGACAATGTTCTGAATTTACTAACGGAGAAAAAAATTGTTATAATATTTACCAATGAAAGTTTAATATATAAATAAAAAATCCCGTATCCCGATGATTACGCAGTTCAACACTTTTCAATCCAACAATAGAATCCAAGACCAACTTGAAATCGACCACACAATCGAAGAATATCTTGGTACATACGAAAAAAAAATGGTTGTGTTTGAAAACAACTGGACTGGAGCATATTTTAATGATTCCTCCAGTCAGTCAGCAAAACCATTTTTAACCAATATCGGCCAATTAATAGGGGAGCAAGTTGATGTCGAACATTTTACAATTCATTCGAAAGACAATCTAACATACTTCCTGAAAAATCCCGGAGTGCTCTGGCATTCACCCAAATCATGGGGTGTCAGCGTATGGTATTTTGGTATTCATGGGATTAATGAGGGATTACAACTTCCTCCAGATATAGTGACCAAAGCTGAAATAATTGAAATGTGTACTGAATTTAGGGATTTCCCCAATATTCTGTTCTTTAGCTCCTGTTCACTTTTTGAAGATGATGCGTTTGGTCGTGAATTACTTGAAATTTCTGGGTCAAGAGGAATTTTAGGTTACAAGGAAAAAGTTCCATTTTCGATTGGCACTATTATAGATTTATTGTTCCTCTCCTCATTCTTCTTGTACAACTTTGGCGACCCCTTTAAAAATCTTGAAGGTATTTATCAAGGAGTGATTGATACGCTGCCTATGGCAAGTGAATTTGGGTTCACTTTGTACTGTTAAGTGGGCATCTTAAATTTCAATTTTAATTTATATTTACATCGATGTACAAATCGCCGTAATCCCAGATCTGTTCAAGTTCTAACCTTTCAGAAACCAATAAAAGGTTATGTTTAACCCTGAATGGTACTATCGTAGTTGAAAAAAGGCAATACTTTCTTACCAATTCAATAATCTCCGGCCTTTCTCTTTCACAAAGGATAGTAGGAAAGGGACGGGTATTATCATGCAAGAGTTCTTGTAATTTCTTTTGAAAAAATCTTTTCTTTAATTCGTCATCCATCCTGAGTACAAAATTAATCAGGATGCCCAGTAAGAAAAAATCATTCACGATTTCGATATAGGTCAAGATGCTGGCTCTTTCTTGTACCGGAAATCGATTTGACCAACTTCAAGAGATATATAATGGTGTGTTGCAGGATTATCCAAGAGCGAAAGAGTGCGGGTTCTATTTGTTTTTAAAATACGATAGTATTTGTATAAATCTGATTTTCTGCTTATTATCCTAAATAAAAAAGATACTTCAACTATAAAATATTCGATTATTTGCTTATCTTGCACTCAATTATTGTGATTTTACTCTTGACAAATACGGATCTTATGAAAAGAAATTATATGGATTTAGGACCATTAGAGGCATTTGATCAAATGCGAAGGTTAAGACAATCAGTCAGTCCACTTGCGGCTCTGTTTCTCATTATGGATTATACCTCTGAAGAACTTGAATCTTCAATAAGTAAGATTAACTCAAAAGATATGGGACGTCTTGGTATAAGATTTGGTGTTGCCAAACAATTCTTAGATAGGCAATGGGATAAACTGGCACGTGAAGAACAAAATGAAATTGAATCTTCAACAAGAGCCAAAGTGTTCTACACTGTCAAAACAGCTGCTAAAGCAATAGGGATTTCTGAGGGTTCTATAAGAAATGCTATTAAAAACGGGAAACTTAATTATTCGAATGTTGCAGCCCAAGGGGAAAGAAAACAATATAGGATATCGCAAAAAGATGTTGATGAGTATATAAAGCACAAAAAATAAGGCCAGATTACATTCATCAAGGGTTTAAACCCCGGAAATGTCAGTGAAACATGACATTTCCGGGGTTTTTTAATTTCAGAAACTCGGATTTTCTCCTATTGATCCAAAAATATTTTTTTAGTTCTACTTGATACTTCTTGGTAATATCTTGACCTTTTTTTGACCATTTTTTATCATTCGTTGATATTTCTTAATACTCCTTAGTATAGTCGTATAATATTGATTATCAACTTTTTAAATCGGTTAAAATTTTTTTTTCTTTATGAACTGTCGTAATTTTGTACGGTCAATTCGAATAAAATAATTTAAAACGATATAATGGAAACCAAAACAAAAATGTACAGGGTCATTCCACTGAACAAAAACAAAACCATCTTACGTTATGTTCAGTTGACACGTTGTCAATTTGGAAAATATTTTTCCAAAGATGTAATTAATTTCTTTTTACATCAAAGTACTCTTCAACTTCCGAAATCTGGAAAAATCGGAAAAATTTCCATCGTCAAGTTGACGATTGATTCAAACGAATGTTTAGTCGTCAATCTATCAAGTTGGTCTTTCACCAATCGATTTTCCGGTGAAAACTTCAATGTAATCACCAAATATTTCGGACCATTGTGTGAACCCAATAAAAATGTTTCCGTCATCGAACCACGACCTGAAAAGGCAGTTACTGAATTACCATCTATAAATGTTACTGAAACTAAACCACAGTCCGAAAAGACTGACACTGGTCATACAACCAAAAGAAAACCAACCAAGACGAAAGTCATAGAATTTCCCAGTTATCTTGTTTTCAGCTATGACTACTCTATGGTTATCCGTTTTAATCGTCAAAATCCTTCCAATTCATTCTACTTGTCCAATGTAGGATAAATCCACCACACATAACACTGTTATTCAGTGTGATATGAATTAGAAGTCAGGTTTCTGACTTCTGTACAAGCCACAACTGTGCCCTTTTGGGAACAACTTTACTGAACCTTATCAAATTGTTAATGAGTTGTTTACAAACATTTAACCTGATTATTAACCAAATTAAAATGAGAAAGAAAATAAAGAATAACAAAAAGAAAATCAAAACCAGAAAGAACGAATCAAGACATCTGAGAACAGTCTACAATTCTATTGATGTTTCAGGATTCTCTCCTGAGGATTTCCTTAAGGAGAGTGCTTTATACGAACAGTATCGTTTGGAATCCAACAGGGTATATCCATTTTTATCAACATTACCTTCTGACAACCCTTTGGTCCAGATTATCGATAACAAAAGGCTTAAGTATTTACAGCTTTGGGATTCGAAAAGAATTCCAGTTGGAGGCGGAAGGAAATCGGATAAACAAATTTTAACCGACTTCCACAATCTTCGGAATGAGAAATGGAAGAAGATTTTGATTAAGGACTCTAACAAGCGTAAGATTATCCTTTGGGATTTTTCATCTCGGGATTCCGGCGTGAACCAATACTTCCCAGAAATGCTTGATGTTATTACAACAAAGACCAGCGTCCTTGACTGTCTGCGGAAGAAGGATTGTTTTCTCAAAGACTATGAGAGAAAAATATTTAGAGATAATTATAAAAGTATTCAGGAGGATACCAGAACTTTTTACAATGCTTTCAATCAAATGCTTCGATTGTGTAGTGGGTCACACCCAGTTGTCAATTTTCCATCCCTCGCTGCTCAATACATTATTATGGAATCCTACTACGATACTATCAAAAGAAACAATGGTATTGAAAATGACAACTTCGTAATCTTAGATCCGGCAAGCGGGTGGTCAGGCAGATTAGCGGGTGTTTTATGTGCATTTCATAAACTCCGTAACGATTATCAAAGAAGGTACGGTAGAAAACTTCATGTCACTTACTTGACAACTGATCCGAACACGGATGTCCATGAAAGATTTAGCGCATTAATTAATGATTGGTTCAATTGGGTTGAACCAAAAAAATCTATATACAACTTCCATTTCCATAAGGAGATTCTTGGTTGCGAAACTCCTGAGTTTTTAGATTTCTGTAAAAGAATCCTTGGTGAACTGAATGTATCTGGAGCCAATGTTGCATTGACATCGCCACCATATTTCAGTCAGGAGTGGTACTCAACTGACAAAGCTCAATCATGTGAAATGTATCCTGAGTATCAATTATGGGTAGACAAATTTCTTTCTGGAATGATTAAGAATGTCCACACTTTATTACAACGAAAAGGCCGGTTTTACTTGAACATAGCGAATACTAAAAAAGGAAATAAAAGATATCGGTCGGAATCAGAATCAGTAAGGCTGTTGAAAGAACATGGTATGAGAGAAGTCATCATTTATAAACTGTTACTATCAGGAACTGGGAAAGGGGAAAATATGGCAACGGTGAAAGGGAAGAAACCAAAAAAATTCGAACCGGTTTTTGTGTACGAAAAGTAAATAATAAACAATCAAATAAATCATAAACTAATACTAAAAGAAAGGAAACAATTATGTCAAAAAGTAATTTAAAAATTACCGCTTCCACTATATGTGACGGAACTCCATTTATTGGAAAGCTCGAAATCGGATTTACAGATGTGATTCCTGATTTACCATTATTAATCCAAAAAAGTTGGGAGCAAGAGATTCTTAAAAATGGTATCCAAACCACCTTGAATGTAAGGGTGGTAGATACCGACCCTGTCACCTATGTTCTGGTAACCGGACA
>Ga0224524_1000016_pt1 | contig 70916 bp, 56 predicted proteins | sample CFST75metaG_FD_179895 | JGI IMG/M metagenome (GOLD analysis project Ga0224524, IMG submission 179895) | Peat soil microbial communities from Stordalen Mire, Sweden - C.F.S.T75 | ecosystem: Environmental > Terrestrial > Soil > Wetlands > Peat | place: Sweden: Norrbotten County, Stordalen Mire... | reverse complement strand
TCAGGATATTACCTGCGGTAGTGAACGTTTGCACCATTGTCATTTCTGCAACCGTGAATGACAGTGAGGCACTTGCCGATGTAAAATATCCTCCAGAGGATGATACTACAGTTGGCGACAATGTCTGGGACTGAACAAGGCTCGTAAATCCCAACATTGCGATTAGAATAATCAATTTGTTTTTCATGCGATTTTTATTAAATTTTTACTTATTGATTTCTTTCAAGAACTAGCAAAGTTATATTTTTTTTCATATCAATTGCAAAAAAAATACTTCAAAATAATTTTTTAAGCGGTTAAATCATATCAAATATATATGCATACAAACAAAAAAAAACGGAAACTCAAGGGTTTCCGTTTACGATTGATAAAAATGAAATTAATTCTCTGTTAAAACATATTCATCATATTCAATTTCAAACCGCAATTTATGTTTTGATTCCTCCTGAGCCATCATCAGAAACAGGTTTTTCAATTCATCATTAGGTGCTTTTTGCGAAAGGTTCAGGTAAAGTTTAAAAGCCGATTTTTCCCTGTTCATTGCCAAAACCAAAGCTTCCTGATAGGTCATCTGAGGAGATGTTTCAACTTTTACGATATAATCGGAAATTTTCAGATCGGTAATTTGAACTGAAGATATTGAATAGATACCCTTTTCTTTTATTTCAAGAAGTTTTGCTTTATGCTTCATTTCTTCCTGCGAGAATTGTATGAAAATATTTTTCATTGCATCATTGCTAACTTTTGCAGCCAGCTGAGTATAAAAATCAACAGCACCCTGTTCGTTGCTGATAGCGAAATCAAGAATATCATTCACTGTAGAAAATTCTTTCATAGTTTAAAAGTTTTAAGTTTTTTATAATTTATTTCAATGATAATTTTTTATGTATTGCATTTGCTGCTGCACGCCCTGCGCCCATTGCCTGTATAACAGTAGCAGAACCTGTAACAATATCGCCACCCGCATAAACATTTGGAATTGATGTTTCCATTGTTTCTTCGTTCACCTCAATGTAACCCCATTTATTCCGTTTGAGATCAGGGGTGGTATTAAAGATAATCGGGTTGGGACCTGTGCCAATTGCCACTATAGCAATATCACATTCAATTGTAAAATCAGAATCATTAATTGGCACTGGCCTTCTTCGTCCGGATTCATCGGACTCACCCAATTCCATTTTAATACATTCAACTGCCTTAACAATATTGCTGTCAGTTCCTATATATTTTACAGGACTTGCAAGCAGTTTGAATTTTATTCCTTCCTGTTCGGCATGGTGAACTTCTTCCTTGCGGGCAGGCAACTCCTGCCTGGACCTTCTGTACACAATTGTCACTTCAGTTGAACCTGTCCTTATTGCCGTTCGTGCACAATCCATAGCAACATTTCCTCCACCAATCACAACCACTTTATTGCCGCGGGGCATAGGCGTATCATATTCAGGGAATTTGTATGCTTTCATCAGGTTCATCCTGGTAAGGTATTCATTTGCTGAGAAAACATACCCAAGGCTTTCGCCCGGTATTCCCATAAACACAGGCAATCCTGCACCAACACCTATATATACAGAATCAAAATGGTCAAGCAATTCTTCTATTGTAATAAGAGTTCCAATAATGTGATTGAGTTCAAATCTAACTCCAATTTCTTTCAGATAATTTATCTCGAACTGAACAATTGATTTTGGCAAACGAAATTCAGGAATACCATAAGTAAGAACTCCTCCTAATTCATGCAGTGCCTCAAAAACGGTTACGGAATATCCCAGCAAAGCCATATCAGCCGCAACAGTAAGACCACCAGGTCCTGACCCAACGACGGCAATTCTTTTACTGGATTTATTTTTTATTACAGGGATTTTAACCAAATCCATTTTGCGCTCAAAATCGGCTACAAACCTTTCCAGCCGACCTATTGCCACCGGGCTATCTTTATGTCCCAGAATACATTTTCCCTCACACTGATCTTCCTGTGGGCAAACTCTACCGCAAATTGCAGGCAGGACATTTCTTTCTTTAATTTTTTTTGCTGCGCCATCAAAATCATCTTCGCGCATAAGTTTTATAAACTCGGGGATATCAACATTTACAGGGCATCCCTCAACACATTTCGGATTTTTGCATTGCAGGCACCTTCCTGCTTCCAGCGATGCCAGCTCTGTTGTAAAACCATATGGAACTTCCTGATGGTTGTGGATTCGCAACGTCTGGTCCTGCTCGGGCATTTCCTGCCTGGGTATTTTTAATTTTATCCTCCGCTCATCGGCTTTGGTTAAACCATGCCATTCACAGCCTCTTTTCAGACAGATGAAAAATGGTATTAGCCTTGAAAGGGCCGATATTATTACATGTGCCACAGGTGAGCCGCATTCACCGCATTTTGTATCTTGACTTACCAGACTTTTCTGACAGGCAGGACACATAAGGTCATCCAGAACTTCACCCTCCCCAATAGGCACAGAAGTTTCAATTTCAAAAACATCCAGATAAGGGCTTAGAACCAAATCAATTTCCTGCCCTTTAAAAATTGCTTTGAAAACTAATTGCTTTACATCTTTTTTCTCAACATTAAAACTCTGATGGCAATAAGGACAGTACGTATTAAGATACGTCTTAAACTTTAAATATTTTACGTCCTGGTCGAACATTGAGCTGTTTTATTTTATAGAAAAAAGCAATGAAATTTTTTCGTCCTTCAAATAAAGTGAATTTCTTTTTTCGAGTTCTTCAAAGTCTACAGTATGTCCATCAAAGTCCGGTCCGTCAACACAACAGAACTGTGTTTTGTTTCCCACTTTCACCCTGCATCCACCGCACATGCCAGTACCATCAATCATCACAGGATTCAGGCTGACCATTGTTGGCATATTGAATTTTTTTGTGAGTGCGCAGACATTCTTCATCATTATAATCGGACCAATTGCATATACAAGCTTGATATCGTAGCGTTCTTCAAGATATTTCTGTAAGGGTTGTGTGACGAAACCCTGTTGTCCGTAGCTTCCATCATCTGTGGTTACAACCAGTTCATCACAAATGGATTTCATTTCGTTTTCCAGGATTATCAGTTCCTTGTCCCTGGAACCAATAATTCCAATCACATAATTTCCTGATTCTTTAAAAGCTTTAGCCACGTGATGAAGTATGGCAATGCCAGTTCCGCCACCTACTACAATAACAGTTCCTACTTTGTGCGTCTCAGCTGGCTTTCCAAGTGGTCCGGCAATATCCTTAATAATATCGCCTTCACGCAAAGAGCGCATGAGTGCAGTTGTTTTTCCAACTACCTGAAAAATTATAGTAATAATACCCGAGAATTCATCTTTGTCAGCAACGGTAAGTGGGATTCTTTCGCCGGTTTCGTTTACACGAAGCATAACAAACTGACCTGCTTTTATTTTTTTTGCAATTTTCGGGGCACTGATATCAAACCTGATAATCGTGCCTTTTGCCATTTCCTGTTTTCTTACAATCTGAAACATAACATAAAGTATTAATACTTATTGATCTCCCCAGAAAAGCAGGTTTCAGACCGATTGCTTATTTCAAAAAATTACGAACGCATTACCATTCAAGGCTGTCTTCAAGCCTTATATCATCAAGATCCTTTTTGTTCAGGCCATGCCATGTACATCCTTTTTTGGCGCATATAAAAAACTCTATCATTTTTGTACGGGCACCGACAAGTATTTTAGCAATTTGTGTCCCGCATTTTTCGCATTTACCATCACTTACCATTAAACTTATATCGCAATGAGGACACCGGATATCGCCCACTGACTGTTCTTCCGGAAGAAAGATTGTTGATTTTGATGAAAACACATTAAGGTAGGGACTAAGCATAATAAATCCCGAATCGCCTTCCTTTTTTACAATTTTAAATTTCAACATATCCCCTTCGATTAGCGATTTCTTACAGTGCGGGCAATATGACTGCAGATATGTACCCGTTTCGAGGATTTCTTTATTTTCCTCTTCCTGGGTTTTTACTTTTTTTGTTTCTTTTAAATGTACTGCTTCTTCTGATGTTTGCGCACCTCTATGACCAAATTCCTGGTAAAGTTTTGTCAAAGCATTTGATAGATCTTCAAATCCAATATTATGATTTTTACATCCTTTTCGAGAGCAGAAACTTATTTTACCACCAATATCCAAGATTACTGTGGACATTGGAGCCTGACAAGTTGAACATAATTCTTCGGATGTAATATCCGTCTTGCAAAGGGGACAAAAGAATTCAGCAATATCGCCATCGTTCAAAGGCAGATCACAAATAAAATTATAGCTTCCGTATATTGAACTAAGATTAATTGTTCCGCTGTTGTTAGCGGTTTTAATTAACAATTTAATGCTTGGTTCATTGTCAACTTTATGTTCATGGTCCATTAATGATTTACCACAATCCGGACATTTTACATTTAATGATATAAAATTAAAATTGTTCATTGGCGCTCCTTTTTTACCTGGGTTCAATGTTATACAAATATACGAAATTTAAAAGTCAGATATTATATTTAACTAAAATTAACTGACTACCATTTACATGATTATCATCAGTTTTAGTTTTCAAATGCTTTATCAAAATGCTCTTCAAAATATTTTACCAAAGTATCGCAGCCATATTCAAAGATCCTGTTGTTGTTATCACTTTCAGTTGTTTTGAAATTATGTTTTTCAGCCATATCAGCTGAAGGTAATAAACTGATTGCTTCCATCATTACATCAACAGTATCATGCAACCCTTTCAGGTTGTGCTTTTCAAGAAGTCTGATAAGTTGTGTGGTTGAATCTATTTCAACTTTACCTGAAATATGCTTCTCAAATTTCTGCAATATTTTCTGCGTATTTGTAAATGAGCCTCCTGTTTCAATTGGCAGTGATGCAGGCAAAATCAGATCGGCTTCTTTTGCAGTTTCAGTGATAAAATAATCCTGAACCACAACAAACCCGGCCTTTGCAAACCAATCTGCTGCTTTCTTGGAATCCTTTGCACAACCAACAGGATCTTCACCAAACACAAAAATATTTTTCAATTTTCCCTGTTCAAGCAAGTCAATAATTTTTACACCTTCGGTCGGGAATTCCTTAACACCCCAATTGGCTTTTACTTTTTCAATGTAGGTTTTATCATTTACAGATACGCCGCCAACACCAAGTTTGGAGCAGATTCCCATATCGAACAATCCCTGGGAATTATTTTTTTCTTTAAGAGAAATCAATCCATTTGCTGTTTTACCAAGCTTTCCGGTAATCATTGAAAGATTAAATAATTCATGGCATGCATTAGAAGAGAGTTCTTTTTCAGAGAACACAACAATCGCATTCAATTCCTTGTTATAGTTTTCAGCAAATTCTTCAAAACATTCTTTGCAGCATACACCAGCCTGCTCATAGATGCTTTCGAATTTTTCTTTCAGCAAAGCAGTTTTATATTCTTCAAAGCCTTCACAGTTGTCCTTAATGAACATCTGGTTCTCCAAGCCTTTTGAGAGAAGATAATGATTGACCGCTTTGATAAAATGATAATATGATTTTACATGAATCACATGATCGACTTTATGTTCCATGCTGCTCTTTTCCTGCGCAGTGATTAATTCAACAGGAATACTATTTCTGAATCTTGCATTACTAACCATAAAGCCAGCCACAGCATTATCATTGTTGATTTCAGATCCTAATAAATAAATCCTGCTTGCATCTTTGATCTGTTCAAAAGGAACATTGGCTTTAGAGTTGAAGTGATATCCTTCGCCCCGGCCCATGTAATGAAAGTTGGAAATATTATTTGTTTTTGCCCCAGCTCGTGCAAGTTTCTGAACAAGGTACATATCCTCATTTGAAAGTCTGGCACCAGCGAAGAAAGCATTTTCGGCAGATTTTACATCTTTGATTTTTTCTGCAATAAGATCGAATGCTTTTTCAAAAGATATTTCTTTGAAACCCTTAGCATCTTTTAATAATGGTTTAGTGATCCTGTTTTTGCCATTGATGTAAGTGTATCCAAACTTCGGGTATTTGCAGAGATTTGCCTCTTTATTAATCTTTCCTTTAACGCCTGTTGTCTTCATTGCAAAACCGTTCTTGTGATTAATTGCAATTTCGCAACCAACAGAACAATAATTGCAAATAGTTTCTGCCTGGTCGAGTTTAACTGGTCCCGGTTTAAATGACATGTTCTCCGTGATGGCACCAGTAGGGCATGCAGAGATACACATACCACAAGATTCGCATAATGTGTCGGCCAAAGCATTTCCCAAACTCGGTGCAACATAGGTTTCAAAACCACGGTTCACAAGTCCGAGAGCATTGGCTCCAACCACTTCGCGGCAGGTTCTGATGCAACGAGAACAGAGCACGCATTTATTATTATCTATTTCAATAAACGGATGGCGGAAATCAACATTGTACTGTTTGAATTCGCCTTCATATCTTTTTTGTTCAGCATCATACTGAGTTGCATACTTTTTCAGATCGCAGTCGAAATAAGCTACACAGCCGCATTCCAGGCAGCGCATTGATTCCTTGATTGCGATTTCTTCGCTATTGTATCCCAGTTCAACTTCCTTAAAATTATTTCTGTTTTTGGGATCCATTGTCGGCATTTCTTCGCGCATTTGTTTGAGGAATTTGCCTGTATAATCTTCAGCAACCTGAAGTTTAAAATTATCACGTTTGCTCAGGAATTCCTTCTTTTCAGGAACCATAGGCAAATCCATGAGAAACTGATGACAACTCAGGGCAGCTATTTTAGCCTGCCCTACAGCCTGTATCAGCGTGGCTGGACCTGTAACGCCGTCACCGCAACCAAATATTCGTTTAACTCCGGTTTGCAAGGTTAGTGGATCGCAATCAACGTCGCCCCATTTGGTACTTTTCAGTTCTCCGGAATCAGTATTTTTATTTACTTCATCAATAAAATTCACCACTGTTTTCTGTCCGATGGCTGCAATTGCATAATCCATATCAACATCATATTCAGAACCATCGACAACCACCGGCCTTCTTCTGCCGGAAGCATCGGGTTCGCCGAGTTCCATTTTAATGCAGGTCATGGATTTGATCTTACCTTCCTTGTCTTTATTAACTCTTACAGGAGCTGTGAGGAACATGTATTCCACGCCTTCAAGTTTCGATTCATGAATTTCAATAGGATTGGCAGGCATTTCTTTTTCGGTACGACGATATATAATATAAACTTTTTCGGCGCCACATCTTAACGAAGAGCGGCAGCAGTCCATAGCAGTATTACCTCCGCCAATCACCGCAACAGTTTTTCCTTTGAAATCGTATCTCTTACCTGAAAGTTCCATTGTTTTCAGGAAATCAATTCCCGACAAACAATTTACAGCGTCATCACCATCGCAACCTATGGATGTTCCTTTCTGTGAACCGATAGCCAGGATGATAGAGTTGTATTTAAATTTTAATGCTTTGTAAGAAAGATTTTCTCCGAGTTTCTGGTTGTAATAAATATTCACACCCATTTCGGTAATGTTGTCGACTTCTTTTTGAAGGACATCATTCGGCAAACGATATTCCGGAATACCGTAGCGCAGCCATCCTCCGGCAAGCGGAGCAGCTTCATAAATATCAACATCATGGCCTTCTTTTCGGAGGAAGAAAGCAGCAGAAAGTCCACCGGGGCCAGCGCCGATCACAGCAACTTTTTTACCTGTGGCAGGTTTAATAACTGGTTTGTATTTATCAGGTGATGCCAGGTCGTAATCGGCAGCAAAACGTTTCATATAATCAATACCCACTGCAGCTCCTTCATCAAGCAGGTTCCTGCGGCATGCAACCTCGCAAGGACGAACGCATACTCTGCCACAAATTGCAGGAAGAGGATTTGTTTCTTTAATAAGTCCAACTGCTTCATGATACATTCCCTTTTCAATATAGGAAATATAACCCTGAACATCCACACCTGCAGGGCATGTCTGCTTACAAGGACCGAGGCAGTCTGCATAATGGTTGCTCAACAGCAGATCCAGTGCGGTTTTGCGGGCTTTAAAAACTTTTCCGTTATTGGTTTCTATCTTCATACCTTCTGCAATTCGTGTTGAACATGCAGGCTGAAGTGCTCTCATACCTTCAATTTCGACAACACAAACATAACAGGAAGAATAGGGTTCAAGGCGATCGTCGTTGCAAAGAGTTGGTATTTCATAACCATTTCTTTTCGCTAGAGCAAGGATATATTCTCCTTTATTCCCCTTTACATTTTTACCATTTAAAATGACGTTTATTTCGTTCATGACAAAAGGATTTTCTTTTAATAAATTATTTTAATCAATTTATGAAACCATGATTGCATCAAATTTACATTTTGCATAACAGCTTCCACACTTAGTGCATATTGCCTGATCGATAACATGCAGTTGTTTTCTCTCACCGGAAATTGCATTGACCGCACACACTTTTTTACATACCATACAACCTGTACATTTATCCTCAAGGATTTCGTATTTCAATAATGGCTTGCAATTTTTGGCAGGACATTTCTTATCCCTGATGTGCGCTTCGTATTCGTTTCTGAAATATTTTATAGTTGTAAGAACAGGATTTGGCGCGGTTTGTCCGAGTCCGCAAAGAGAACTGTCCTTTATCTGGTTTGAAAGTTCAATCAATGTTTCAATATCACCTTCTTTACCATTTCCTGCTGTAATACGCTCAAGTATTTCAAGCATACGTTGTGTTCCAACACGACAGAAAGTGCATTTTCCACAGGATTCTTTTTTTGTAAAATCGAGAAAGAACCTTGCCATATCAACCATACAGGTTGTTTCGTCCATTACGACCATACCACCCGAACCCATGATTGCACCCGTGGAATTCACTGAATCATAATCGACGATAGTATCGCTCAGATAATCGGGAATACAGCCGCCTGATGGACCTCCAAGCTGAACTGCTTTGAATTTTTTATCTCCTATAATTCCACCACCGAGTTTAAAAACAACATCTTTTATTGTTATACCCATTGGAACTTCAACCAATCCGCCGTTTTTAATTTTTCCGGTAAGTGCAAAAACTTTTGTTCCCTTGCTTTTAGCAGTGCCGTACTGGGCATATGCTGCCGCTCCGTTGTTGATAATCCAGGGAATATTTGCAAATGTTTCAACATTATTAATATTTGTCGGACTTTTCCACAAACCTGATTCGGCAGGAAAAGGCGGCCTTTTGCGTGGCATACCTCTTTCACCCTCGATGGATGCCATCAGAGCAGTTTCTTCTCCGCAAACAAATGCACCGGCACCTTCTTTTATATGAATATCAAAATTGAATCCTTCTATTCCAAAAACATTTTTTCCGAGATAACCTCTTTCTCTTGCCTGATCAATGGCAATATTCAAACGTTTGATTGCAAGTGGATATTCAGCGCGGCAATAAATCCATCCATCGGAAGCTTCAATAGCGTATGCACCGATAGTCATCCCTTCAAGCACTGCATGGGGATCGCCTTCCAGCACTGACCTATCCATGAAAGCACCGGGGTCGCCTTCATCGGCATTGCAAATGATATATTTTACTTTTGCTTTATTGTTGTTTGCAAATCTCCATTTCAAACCCGTTGGGAATCCGCCGCCGCCGCGTCCCCGAAGGCCTGAGTCCAACACAGTTTGGATAACTTCAGCAGGGGAGGTTTTGTTTGAAGCAATTGATTTTATTGCTTTGTAGCCATCACGAGCCTCATACTCTTCAATGGATTCGGGATCAATATAACCACAATCGCGCAAAGCAATTTTTATCTGACCTTCAAAAAAGTTTTTATCTTTTGTATCAAAGAAATCTGTTTTTACAACATATTCCTTTATGGGCTCAGCATGCTTTATATGTTTTTCAAGGATTTCTGCGGCTCTCTTTTCATCCACTTCTCCGTACAGGTAAGATCCCTGCTCATCAATAACTTCAACCAGAGGCTCCCTAAAACACATTCCAATGCAACTTGTTTTCTTTAATTCAAAATCAAGTTTTTCGTCGAGTTGAATGGTTTTTATTTTTTCAAAGACTTTGCCAGCTCCTGCAGCAAGTCCGCAACTGCCAAGTCCTACAATTACTTTGGTCTTTTTCATTTTTTCAGAATTTATAATCTAATTGCTGTGAATGATTAATTGTTACAGGGTGTTCCTATTTCCTGCTCACGTATGTTACGGATAACATCTTTTGCCATTTTACCGGTGAGTTTTGCAAACGTATCATCACCAATCATCATAACAGGAGCAAGAGAGCAACATCCGAGGCATGCAACTGATTCTAGTGTAAACACAGCATCCGGAGTAGTTTCACCATCTTTCAGTTTTAGTTCTTCTTCAAGTGCTTCAGTTATTGCAGTCGCATTCTGCACATGGCAGGCTGTTCCGTGGCATACTTTAATAATGTGTTTCCCAACAGGTTTCAGCCGGAACTGCGCATAGAAACTTGCAACACCATACATATCGCTAAGTTTCAGGTTTGTTTCTTTTTCAAGTTTCAGGAAGGCCTCACGCGGAATAAAACCATAGAGTTCCTGCGTGTGCTGAAGAAGAGGAATCATGTTTCCCCTTACATTTTTGTATTTTTCTATAAAAGAATCCATTAATGATAAATCAACCTGTTTACCATCCTCTACCAGGATTTCCTTTTTAACACGGGCTATTCGCATAGTATATAGTTTTATGACTTTGTTCTGTTTTATTTTTTTAATGAAAAATATTTTTACAAGCAATCAAGTAATAACATGAGTTTTGTATTCTTTTACTCACCCCAACCCTCTCTGCAAGCAAAGAGGGAGGCATAAGGCAAAACTAAAATATTTCAAAGCTCAGTTTCGATTTGTTTTCTTTATTATTCAAAATCGCAGTAAATATATTTTTTTTAACAAGAAATTACATAAAAAAAATAAAAATAAATAATGGCATTTTTATTTTGTTCATATCAATATTTCTTTTTAATATACGAGAATTTTGTATAATGCATTTCTAACAGTAAATGATTGTAATCAATATGCAATTATTAATATAACAAACAAGAAGTCAAATACCTCTGCATTAAATAATTTACTGATTTATTAAAGCCAATTATTCTAAAATGAAATGATAATTTGTTTTGCCTTGAAAAGCTTTATATATTTACTAGCTGAAGTTATGGGATTATACTTTCACTTATTATAAAAGCTATGGTACAGCGAAAGCTTACAGCACAGGAACGCGACAGGTTACGCAGAATGATTTACATTCCCGACATTTCTGTTTGTTACCATTGCAAAAAGAAAGACCTGAACCCCGAAGAAAAATTTTGTCCTGATTGTGGATTCCCTCAACTGGGGACACAAGAAGAACAGCGTAATTTTATTTTGGGACACCGCATTAAAAAAAGTAATCTGCGGGAAGCAAAAACCAATATCATCCGTGCAAGAAATTATTTATTCGGTACGGCACTTCTTAGTTTTATATCATTTTTAAATGCAGGAAGCATAGGGATTATAATTGGACTTATCATGGCTGCAATCTACGTGGGACTTGGATTCTGGTCGAACACAAAACCCTTTCCCGCATTTTTAACCGGGCTTATTGTTTATGTAACGCTAATAGTATTTTTTGGAATTCTGGAACCCCTCACATTGCTTTCAGCACTTTTCTGGAAAATAGCAATCATAGGCGCTTTGAGTTATGGGCTTTACTCCGTAAAAGATGTTGAAAAGCTCGAAAAGGAAGTAGAACTACCGAACAATTGAAATTGCATTTGGAAAATTTAACCATCATAAACTGTATTCATTGCTCAGCCGAAATTTCTGCAAAGGCCCGCTATTGCCCTAAATGCGGAAAAAGTCAAACTGCTGATAACGAAAAAAATGATCACTCCGAAATAAATAAATTCTTCATTGCCTTTGCTGTTATTGCCGTTTATATTCTTTCGCTTTACTTAATTCGATTCGAAGACAACAGCTTTAATAATTTAATAATCGATGCAATTTTTATTGTAATCGTGATTGGACTGGCATTTTTTTTCTGGAAGGATATAAAGGAAACATTAAAATTTCACGCATTCCGATTCAGCAAAATGACCATGTACCTAGGGCTTCAGCTTGTGCTATCCGGATTTGTTTATCTTTTCGTGCTGATTTTGCAGAACACCACCGATATGAAGAATCCTGATCTGCTCAGTTCTTTCAGTGATTCAGCTTATCCCTTTTTGATTGCATTCATTTCCATTGCAGTGTTACCGCCTCTTACGGAAGAGCTTGGTTTCAGGGCAATATTATTTAACCAGTTGCTGAAACTTACATCGGGAACTTCAACAGTTGTAGTTACAGGAATTTTATTCGGACTGCTTCATTTTAATTTTATTTCATTTGTATGGCTTATACCGGCAGGCTTTTTTCTCGGCTGGGTGCGGCTTAGAGAAAATACTATATGGTATGGTGTGTGTTGTCATTTCCTGCACAATTTCACAATGATCTTAATTTCATATTACGTACTTTAACTTTTAAACCATGAGCGAGTTCCTTTCATACCGTCATTTCCGTACAATTGAAGATTCAGAAGAACTGACAAATATTCTCACTGATAACAATATCGAATATATTATTGAAGAAGAATCGCCATCGGTGGATGTTACTTTTACCGGCAACCTTGACGTTGAATATCATGTGAGCGTGCATCCGGAAGATTTTGAAAAGGTGAATGTGTTAATGGAGAAAGAAGCTGCCGATACTGTTGACCAGATTGATTCATCGTATTATCTTTATCAATTCTCGAACGAAGAACTTTTTGAAATCCTTGAAAAACCTGATGAATGGGGCGAGCTTGACCACCTGCTTGCATCTAAAATTCTTAACGAGAGGGGCGCCAAAATTACAAATGAAGAAGTGGAAGGCCTCAAACTGCTGCGAAATGATGAACTGGCACAAGCCGAAATAGCAAGTCCTTTTTTTATAATGCTGGGTTATGCATTTGCTGTTGGAGGAGGGCTGATAGGAATTTTTATCGGATACTATCTTTATTCCTCACACAAAATTCTTCCCGATGGCGAACGTGTGCCAATGTTTGATGAAAGCTCCAGGGTGAAAGGAAAAATAATTATGACATTTGGGATAATCTGTTTTATTGTAATAGTGATGATCCGATTATTTACCCTGTAATTTTTTCTGGAATTGAATAAAAATGGCGGTCAAAAAAACACTGAATCATTTTGAACCATTTTGAATTTTGTTAATCAGAAACAGTGCTAAGTTAATCATAAATTATATGTCATACTGAGCATGTCGAAGTATGACAACCCAAGCATTATATGGTCACTCTTCGATTTGCCTTCGATTAGGTTTCGATAAACTCAACCTGACATTTCTCAGGCTGACAAAACTAAAACATCAAAATATTTTTATGAAATATTGTGCGTTTGTGCTTTAGTGGCAATTTTATAAAACTAACGGAAAAGTCTAAATTAATTTTAATTATCTATTTTTGATTCTAAATACAATAGCCCTAAAATTTATATGGACACTGATTCATATTTAAAAAAGATTCAAAAGTTTTTTTACAGCGGATATTTTATTTTGCTTCTGTTGTGTATTCCTTTGCTATTCATCAATATTAAGAGCAGCCACGACTGGGGCGATGATTTTGCCTCTTACATCCACCAGGCAAAAAATATTTGCCAGGGAATTCCGCAATCGCAAAATGGTTATGTGGTTAACCAAGTCTCTCCAGGATTAGGGCCTCCTGCTTACCCAATTGGATTTCCGCTACTGCTTTCACCTGTCTATTATTTTTTTGGAAACAGTATTCATGCTTTCGATTTATTTTTAAGTGTGCTGTTACTATTGTCAGCACTATTGATGTACAGGTTTTTTAAATTTCATTTCCGGGCAATCACCTCAATATTTCTTGTTTTGATTATTGTATACAATCCGTGGGTTTTGAATTTTAAAATGGAAGTGATGGCAGAAATTCCATTTACTTTTTTTCTATTGTGTATTCTTATTTTATATCATTTCAATAAAAAAGAAAAAAGTTATTTATCTTATTTAGCAATCGGTTTCCTGGGAGGTTTCCTTATGTCGATACGTGCAGCCGGATCAGTATTTGTAATGGCTGTAGGTGTTGAACTTGCACTTGCTTTTTTAAATTTCTGGCGAAAGAAAATCACGATTGATGCACTCAAAAAATCTGCAATTCAAAAATTGCTGCTCATTTTTACTGCAGTCTTTGTTTACCTTTTATTAAATGTGTGGTTATTCCGGATTCCATCATCGGGTTTTTTATTTTATGCATCAGTAATGACTTTTAATGCTTTCGGGCAATTGATCAGAGACCATTTGTCATATAATTTCCAGGTTTTTCAAAATTTCTTTGCCACCGAAAACCAGGACTGGCAGTTCCTTCCGCTTTTTACACAAGCAGCCATGCTGACTTTTGCAGTAATTGGTTTTATCAAAAAGATATTTCAGAAATTCGATTTTGTCGATCTTGTTGTTTTGTTATACTGTATTTCAATACTGGTATATCCTTTTGGAAATGCAGGATTCCGTTTCCTTCTGCCAATATCCGCGATATTGCTTTATTATGCAGTTCTCGCTTTTAAAGACATTAAAATTAATTTCACACTCATAAAAAGAAAATTTGTGATTATTCTGCTGGGATTACTGGTTTTAATCCAATATAAAGTAGCTATTGAAAATATAATAAAACACCAAAATGATATACTATGGGGACCTCAGGAAACAAGTGCTGCAGAAGCTTTCTCTTATATAAAAAATAATATTCCCCAAAATGCGTTAATCGATTTTGTAAAGCCAAGGGCGCTGTCTTTATATGCCGAAAGGAACAGCTATCATATGCAGATCGATCAGTCAATGCAAAACATAAAAGACAATATTAATATAGCTAATATTTCTTATTTATTATATTGTGAAGAACCTATAAATTTTCATCCTGAAGACAGCCTAAAAAAGTACCTTTCATTAATTAACAATAACCTTGTACTCGAATGGACTAATAATAAATTCAATTTATATCGTGTTATAAAATAATTTTATTTATGCTTTTGATTAAAAAATATTTACCGCTTATAATTGTAGTTATCTATTTAATACTTCAGCTTCCTTTTCTTACAGCCGATCCTGAAACTAACGTAGAACCTTTAATGAGGGGTGCCTGGACGGATGAAGGACTATACGCATCGCAAATCAGAAACTTTGTTGACCATGGGAATTTTGATTTAAAAGAGAATACAACTTTTCTGAGAGGGCCTGTTTATAATATTATTCAACTGCCTTTCTTTTTTGCATTCGGGACAAGCCTTCTTGTAAACAGGTTGATTGTTCTGCTTATAACACTTTTTGTTTTATATTTATTTCTTCGCGAAAAAAAGTTCAGGGATTTCGGGATATTCCTTTCACTTTTTGCATTGCTGCAGTTTCGCATTTTCCATTTTATTCATTTCGGAATGCCTGAAATGATTTGTGTTGACTTTGTTTTATTGAGCCTTTTCTTTTTTTTAAAAATAGTTGACCAGCAAAATGAGAAAAAGAAAATATTGATGACATTTTATTCTTCTCTTTTCTTATTTCTATGTTATGCAACTAAAATACAATATCTCTATGTTGCAGCAATAGCGCCAATCACATTGTTTTTTCTTTCGCTTGCTGATTCAATAAATGAGCGAAAGGTTGGATGGCCTCAATATAAAATATTTACATGGTCATTTATTTTCTCGTTGGGCTTTGCTGCAGTGTATTATTTTGCCTGGTATTTGCCAAATAAAGATTTTTATGATTACATCATGACCAGTGAAACAGGAGGTAGGTATAGTAATACTTTTAAAGAAATACGATTGGTTGCACAATTCAATTATGAACACGTTTTATGGGTTAAAGAACTCAAAGCATTTATTGTTCATTTTTATATAGTCCTTGCCGTTTCTATTTTGTTTTTTATAATTAAAAGAAAGAGAACGCCCCTTTCAATAATTGCACTTTTTTCTATCATTTGGGTTATTATTGAAATTCATAAAATCCCTGGTATTTATATTCCATATCGTTATCTTATAAGTTTGTTTTTTGCTGCAGGCGTTTTTGTTGCTTCAATATATTCGGCGGTTTCATCTCATTTCAAAATAATAAAAATCTTCATTTTTATTATTGCAATTACTTTAGGCATTTATAATTTTAAATTTTATTTTGATTCAGTAAAAGCCAGAACATATAATTTAACATCCGTTAATGATTATATGGCAACATATGATGTGAAAAATAAAATCGTTATTGGCCCCTGGGCCTCATCGGTTTGCTGGAAAAGTAAATCAACCACAAAACCCGTCTGGAATAAATATTTGAATTGGGAAGACCCGATTAATAAATTTAAACCAATTGCAATTGTTTCAGAAATTGGCGAAACCGACAGCGATCTAGCTTATAAAAACCAAGGTATTAATTTGGATAGTATTTCCGATTCATGCAAGGTTTTCGATGTATGGAATGTTAAAATAGGAGTGTACTGGGTAAATCAAAAATTAATAAATTAATTTGACTAATTAAAAAAGGGGATGATAAAATTTCAACCCCTTTTTTAAAACAATACATCTTAATTTATTTTATTATTACAATCTTATCAGAAGCAATTAATTTATCCTCCTTTGAAATAGCTTTGTAAAAATATATTCCCGGGTTAAGGCCATCTTCTGAAATCGATAATGTGTTTTCCCCACTATATAACGAATACGTAAATAATTTCTTTCCCATCATATCATAAATCTCAAGTGTGCCGGTTTCATTATCCGTCAATTCATAACTTACAGTCATACTTCCATTATTTGGATTTGGAAAAACGGTAAATGTATTTTCCTGTGAACGTTCATTTATGTCCTCTTCTTCATCATTATAAGCAAATTCAGCTGGTCTTACTTTCGAACTATGTCCGTAATCACAAGCCTGAATAAATGCATCGAAATGACTTCCGGCTAAGGCTTTAAACCCAGGATTAAGAGTAACGTTGGTACCTCCCTTATAAACAATATATAAATCATTATTTACTGTTGCAGTCGATTCAATAACATCTGCTTCAACTGTTTCATCTGCTGTATAAGTAGTTGTTTCACTTTCATATGAATCATCTGGACATTTTAAGGGAGATTTCCACAAACCTCTACCAAATGTTCCTGCAATAATAGATTTATCTTTATAATTTATATCCATCTGTTTAATATAAATACCACCAGGCATACCTGTTGAATAACTTTCCCAGCTATTCATACTTGCATCACGGAAATATATTCCTTTTTCAGTGGCTAAATAAAGACCGTCATTACTGTTATTGTCAATTACCATCGCAGTTGGATGCTCATCTGAAGGTATTCCGTTACTATAATCAGTCCATAACCAGCCAGCCATTCCAAATAACTGATATTTTAGAACTTTTATTCTACCATTATTAGGTAAAAAATCGGCTGAAATATAAACAACATCAGGATTTAAAGGGCTTTTCACTATTGAAGTATATGAAAATTTTCTTCGATCCTCCACTAATGGTATTTCATTAAATATAGCAGTATTATAAAAATTTGAGAGATCATACCAATTTGGTGTAATATTTTCCCATTGTGGATATTGATTTCCACCACTTGTATAATAGCACTGATTATCAGGAGTATTACCTGTTTTCCAATTATCAAAATCTGGTCCTACATAATGCAAAACAAGACCACCATCACTAACAGGCGAAGTACAAGAAATAAAATGAACATTGTTTGGTTCTTGTTTGGAAAAGGCAGCATCAATTATTTGGGTCTCCCATAAATCATAAGGACAACCCGTGCCAGTACCACCATAACATCCGGCATCCTGTCCTATTATAAAACCACAATTTGCGAAATGAACTTTGGGAATATAACTATTTGCTGATAAATCAAATTGGGCAAAACTTAATGGATGTGAGAGCCCATAAAATAGTCTTTCTGTAAATGGATCCTGAAAATAAGCATTTTTACCAAAGCCCGTGGCATAATCTCCATAAGAATCATCAGGAATGTTAATGGAACCTGTTAAACTGGAGCCATTATTTGTTGAATAATAATAATCAGCATCATAACTTGAGGCATCTGCTATTACAAGATTATTATTAAAGTGATCGAACATACCTCCATCATTTTCCCAGGTTGAATGTTGATATTTTGGTTTTTTTGTAATAGCATCATAAAAATCAGTATATATTATATCTTGCATTCCAATGACATAATAATTCGGATCATTAGAAGCACATGAAAACCCATTTATCATACATACATTTAAATTATCGTTAATTGTCGTAAAATTTAATGAACTTATACTACTTCTATACATACCTCCATCACTTGCAACATAAATATAATTTCCACCCGTATTTATAATTAAATCATGAATATCTGAATGCGACACACCTCCAGAACTTAAGCTACTAGTATTTAAATTATATCTTTTAAAATCTACACCTCCAAACCACAGAGAAGTATTGTCGCTGTCAAAGCCAATAGCCAACCTATCTGGAGTACAAGCAGATTCAGAATAACTTGTTTTTAATGTGCAAGAAACTGTTGAAAGATCATTCTTTACTTTAAATTTATGTACTAAATAATACTTACCTGATCCACCAAAACTAGCATCATTCGAAATAGCGGTATATACATATATGTCACTATAGGTATATGAGCCATCAATATAGTTTATATCCCCTAGACATAAATTCGAATTTTTATATACCTGTGTATAATTAGTATTTATGGTATTATTAGGATCAAGATCAGAAAATGAGCTTCCAATATCAATCGATTTTTTAAGTAAAGCTGTTCCATGCCATCCCATCTCATCATCAGTAGTTGTACCATTTGTTGTAGTACCTGAAATAATACAGTAGTAATCTATCGACGGACTTGGTTTCTGTAGAAAAACCATATTACAAATATTGTTGCCGCTTTCTATAAGTGTCCACGTGCTTCCGGCATTTGTACTTTTAAACAATCCCATACTCGTACAAAGAAATACAATATCTTGGCTTCCTGGATAAAAAACAATTCTATTTATTTCATATTTGTGATTACTTGATGGAACCCCAAGCTGAGTCCAGGTATCCGTGCTGAATGTGTATTTATAAACTCCATTAGAATACCAACCACAAGATGTTGAGGAAATATTATATAAATAATAATTGCTGGCATACAATTCATTATTGTTTCTAAAAGCAATTGCTGAAATGCCATTGGATCCTATTGAAGTTGTTGATATATTAGTCCAGTTATCACCGGCATCTGTTGATTGCCATAAGCCAGCATGCTTTCCTGCTGCAATAACATGATCATTCTTTGATGGATCTATTGCAAAAGAAGTTAATCTTGAAGTTTTAAAAAGATTACCATTCTGCCCATTTTCTGAGTAAGGCCCTTGGAATTTCCATGCACTATTGTCATTCCATTGTGCAAATAAATGGAAATTAAATAGCGATAGGATTATTAAAAATATTTTTTTCATATATAATAATTTAAATGAACATAAAGAATAATGTTACTTCATAAATTTATATTTACTCCAGTCTGCGGAAGTAAAATATTTTTAACCAGTTGCGATTAATTCTTCTGATTTGCTTCTAAGGTTTCTATTCGTTTGTTCAATTCAATAATATAAAGCGTCAGTTCCTCAACTTTTTGAAGCAAAACAGAATCTGACTGCCCCAATGAAACACCATTTTTGGCAACATCCGCCGCAGAGGGAACATCGGGTAAATGTTTATTTTCAGAAATATATTTTTCAACTTCTGTTAGAGATTTTAATTTATAAGCTTTATCGAAAACAAAATCGCACCATCCTGTTTCAACAACCACTTCTGTTGCTTTTATAGGCCCACAAACTGCAAGTTTATAATATGGAGTACCATTTTTATTGAAATTCACAGTACCAATACCTACGATGGAATGAAAATAAACGGAGCTAGCAGAGATATTAAGTGGAATACTAGCATCATTCACATCGTTAACTGCCATTATGCACATAGCTCCATTTGAATTTATATCCCAGCCATTAATATGTAGATTTTTATCTGTTGCCATGTGAATTCCAAAAGCTCCGTAGACATGGAGTTTATCAGTTGGGGAAGTAGTTCCAATACCTATACTTGTTCCATTGTCATAGATTTGACTGCATGTGATTGCAGTAGTACTTGACATTTTAGGTAAGTAATTTGCACCAGAACTACAACTCCCAGTAATTCCACTTAAAGAAGTTAATGTAACCCAACTTAAATTACCACTACCATCATTTTTCAATATTGTTGAAGCTGCACCTTGTGAAGAGGGAAACGAGGTAGCGATATTATTTAATTTTACTATATTTCCTGATGTGTTCACTTGGAATTGAGAAGAACTACCTACTGAAAACAATGATGTTGGGCTTGTTGTTCCAATACCCACGTTACCATCTGATTGTATCCTCATTATTTCATTATAATTACCACTTGAGTTTCGGAGTGAAAAAGTAAAATTTCCATTTTTACCTCCATAGGTAGGTTGCACCAATGAAAGAAATCCCACAGCTACATTACCTGATGTTTGAGAACATACTGCGAAACCTAAGGAAGCATATTCTAAATTAGTTAGGGAATTATTTACATTACTAATTTGCGAACTCATGGTGGGTGCTGTAGTAGGAGAATAAGTGGTAGTCTTAGTATCATTAATCTGAAATAAATTGCCAGGGGTTGATGTTCCAATCCCTACAAATTGGTTTGTAGTATTGTTTCCAACTGTCGCACCTGGTGTATATAATACTTGACAAAAACTGTATTCTGCAAATATTACTAATACTACTGTAATTAAAATTGTTTTTTTCATAAAATTGTTTTTTATGGTTTATAAATGAAATATGTTTTGAATATGTTTATTATTTGAATATGTTTTTAAAATTATAGTCGATCTTGGTGGCTACCAAATTCATTTTTTTAATAGTCAATCAATAGTCAATTTCCTATTCTGTTATTCTGGCAATAATTTGGTCCATCTCACTACATATAAAAGCATAATCATCCTTATTGTTCAAAATTTTCAACTTGATGTTTTTTAATGCATTTTTTTTGATAGGAGTCCCCTTAAAATCGGTAAAATGATCTTCAGCATATTTAAAATAACCTTTGTTTCCAATCATAACAAAATGCTTTTCCTCGTATAAGCGATAGAGCAGGTATGCAAGGTGATATTTCTTGGCAGGATTCCACTTTACCATTGTGGTTAATTCTGGTTTTTCAAATAGCGAAAAAAAATCATTCTTCGACTTTATAAATTTCATTCTAAATAGTATGTCCACCAGCTCATAGAGCTTTCCCTTTTCTGCCCAAACAAATCTTATTTGATTTGAATTATTTGATTCGTTATTTTGGAAATGGTCTTGTCGTCTTGATAACAACTTTAAAAGTGCAATTTCAGCTTCTGCATGTATACTTTCAATTTTTAAATTCTGTTTTACTTTATTTATACTGATATTTCTTTTCGCTTCAGGCATAATAATTTTATTATATGATAAACCGATGAAATTTTATATCTGATATATTCGTCCATATCAGATTTTTAGTCCTTTCATTTACTTAGTCCGAAAAATTGAAAAAGGTACCCACCACATTTACTGATATTCGGTATTTTAATCTTTTTATTTTCTTTGCTTTTCCTTTATTCATAAGCCATTCCGCTTATCGTAAAAAATCAGAAAAATAATTATCAACACGCAAAAAATAATGTCACTTTTCCTGTAGTATCTCTTCTTTTATTCTTTTCTAAAAACTTCTTTAAAAAAACCTAAATACCACATCTCACCGAAGAGGGTGATGCAAGTCAGCTCTGCTGATACTTGGCAGAAAACAACTCAAAAGTTATAACTTACTACTTGTGACTTGAGACTTGAGTCTTACTACTTTAGACTTACTACTAAAAAAAGCCCCCCGTTTCTGGAGAGCTCTTTTATTTATTGACTATTGTCGTCTGATGACTGCCGACTTAATCACGGTTTATTATTCACTTTCTTACGGCTTATCAGCCCCACTATTAACAATACTGTCAGCCTCCATCTCATAATCCCTTAATATTTCATCATTGGCGGCAAATTCAATTTCTTCCGTTATGGACTTATAACCATCCATGCTTATTGTAACCGTATATTTGCCACTGGCTATTGCTTCATGCAGGTAGTCACCATCCTCATCAGTTTCGTCCACATAGCTCAGTGTATCATTGGCAATCGTTATTTTTGCGTCTTCAAGTGGATTGCCTTCGGTATCCGCAATGCTTCCCCTCATATAAGCCATTTCTTCTGGATCTTCTATTACTATTTGATGACGTAATCCTGCATCTATTACTTTGCGTGAATTAAAATAATCACTCACGAAAGCGGGGTTTCCAGGTGCAAGTATATGAATAGCTTTATCAAAACGGTTTTTCAAAAATATCCTTATCTCCTTTTCTTTATCTGCAATAGCTTTGGTAAGTGTAGCTCCATGTTCCCTAGCTTCCGTGGGTTGCGGACTTTTATTCTCGTATAAGCTAATGGATGTGTCAAATGTTTGCAGCATATTTGCATCAATTCCATAGCCGGATATATTAGCGGCATTGGCTGTTGCCAAAGTATAAATGATTCTGCAGGTTTCCCCCATGGCAACATCGCGCATCCGGGCCAGTTTCTTCGAACTGAAATTAACCTGGTGCATCAGTTCATTGTTTCCTGTATCGTCAGCGTACGCATGTATGGCTCCGGCAACTCTTTCGGCCATCTCAGCCAGTTGACTTTTCATATTTTTCTTGTCAACCGAAAGCCCTGTGGTTATTAGAAGCTTTTGCTGCACAAGGCTGTCAAGGTCGGTCAGCATTTGTTTAAATAGTATGTAAAGATTATTGATTGAACTAAACAAAGCCAATACGGACAAGTTCTGTTCACATAAAAAGAGCAATACTTTATACATGCTCAATTTGTTTTCGGTTTTTTTATTTATTTTTTTCATGGTTTTAAATATTTCCCGCAATGCTACGGTACGTTGTTTTTTACTTTATTTTATTTCCTGTTTTTATTAGAAGTCAGGTCTTCCTTAAATTTCATTTTATGTTTGTATTCCAATTCAGCCTCCTTTCATTTATCAGCATTTATACAAATACGGTTGTTATTTATGTATCCTGTCTTGAATAATCAATTTAGCATTTCAATGATCTGTTTTTCTTTATTTAAAAGCCGTCAAACAAATTATATGCCAATTCGACAACAATAACAGGAACTATAGTAGTAGTGCCTCTTTGAACAAATTGATATGAAATTTAAACCAATTTATAACTCAACTTGTTTTTTGTGCTCCTATAGGACTTTTAGCTTGTGAACTTAACTATTGTCTCGTATCATTTCAACTGCATCTTGTATCATGTCATTATAACCCTGTACATGCCAAGTGTGTCTTGTATCGAATCAATTGCAACTTATATCATTTCATTCATTTCCTGTATCATTTCAACTGCATCTTGTATTGTATCAATTGTAACTTATATCATTTCATTATTTCCTGTATCATTTCAACGGTGCCTTGTATTATCACAATCTTATCCTGTATCACATCAATCAGGTCTCAAAGCACCTCAACTGCATCTTGTGTCATTTCAAACATATTCCCTATCATTTCATTTGAATCTTATATCATTTTATTCAATTTTGTATTGATTGTATTCCGTTTGTATTTTCTAATAAAATATCTTTACCTTTAATACGTTAATTAAAACAAGAGCCAAAAAAATCACTATGCTAAAACAAATCGTTTCCCTCACGATTGGGTTGCTGTTGCTGATTTTTATCAGTTGCACCCCGAAAGGTGATGACAAATCAAGTCATCCGGTACTCTCAAAAAGCATCGAATACGATGTAACCATCAACAATTTTAAAATGTTTTCTGCGTGGGGACTTAACACTTCCGCTGTGATGTGGTATCGCAACAACCTGGAAAGTTCTGTTCGCAGTGCATTCATGGAACTTCTTTTCAAAAATGCGTTGGCAGGAAAACTGGAATTGTACGATATGAACGACAAACTGATTGACACAAATCGACTTAAAATTATCTTATTAGCGTCAGTTGATACGATTACCGCACAAAGAACAGAACCGCCTTATGACACGTATGACACCATTATAAATAAAACCATCGAGCCAGCGGAAATTACTGCACTTCGATTCCGCGAAGAATGGACCTATGATCCTTCCACAATGGCAATCAAGAAAAAGGTAATTGCTTTCGCACCCATCTGGACACCGATTACGTCCGACAATGAAGGGAAAGAAACGTATGGAAAAAACAAAGCATTGTTCTGGGTAAAATGGTCAAAAGAACCAGCGAATACAAAAGTACTTACGAAACGGATTGTGTCTGTCACAAATTATATTGGAAAAAGTTCGTTGGAAAAAGCCACACATGTTGATTCTATTGCTATTCAGAAATACATGAACCTTTTCCTTGATAAAGTTTTCAAAGATAGTATCACTGCTTATGATGTCTCGGAGGGTGACCTTGCAACTTCGCCTGTGAACGGCAAAGCTTTGTATAAAGCACTGAACCGAACTGACACTATTAAGCAGAAGCGTACAGAACCACCTTACGATACATATGATACAATCATAAAAAGCACAGCGAATGTAAATGCTATTCGTTTTATGGAGGAGTGGTCCTTTGATCCGGTAACCATGGCCATTGAAAAGAAAGTGGTTGGTATTTGTCCTGTTGAGTTATGTTATAATGATACTAAAGAATTCAAGGGATACAGGCCTTACTTCTGGGTATATTTCTCAGATATTTGGAAACCATTTGACGGCAAACTGGAGTTACAAAAGAAGAAACAGAAATAGTTATTTTAAAAATAAGAGCGGCAAAAATTAAAATTTTTGCCGCTCTTATTTTTATTGAAAAGGCAAACCCCGGAGAATACTTCAATTCCGGGGATACCTGCATTGATCACGGAATTGTTTTTAAACACTACAATAAGCCCAATCGGCTTCGCCGCTTTTTTATTTTTTCTGATCACTGATAAAAAATTATTTTTCCCGCTTCAGGAAAAATAAAAAATGCTGCCTGTGGCAGCATTGGGCTTATTGTGAACCTCACGGTTCTGAATTCGAACCTTTTTCTTAAAGATTTAAGTATAATTTTCAATCTTGCAAAATTAAGTAAATATTAGAAATATGTTGTATTATAATCAATTATTTACAATATTTATTCTCTCCCAGAATTCTAAAAAATTATTCAATTTTACGCTTGCGAGATGTAATATTACTATATATTTTCAAATAAGTGATCCAATACCAAAAATTAGGATTAATCTATTTTCCTCGCCTAAATTAATATCTATTTTTACTATGATTTAATGTTAACATAGCCTATTATTAACCTTTTCTTAAAGTGTTTAACAATATATTCACCTAATTTTACGAGTAGAAAAATTATGAATGAATTGTGGTAAGAGTACTTTTCAATTTATAATTACATTTTTTACTATCGAATATATGCGACAGAATAAGTAGCGTTTTATTCCTTAGTTTTGTTTTATCTTATTTTTAAGCTTATGACTAGCAAACAAGAAGCATCAGTGTATATTAACCGCGACATTAGCTGGTTATATTTCAATCAGCGGGTGTTGCAGGAAGCAATGGATAAAAGCACTCCATTGATTGAACGCATTAAATTCCTTGGAATTTTTTCCAATAATCTTGATGAGTTTTTTCGAGTAAGAGTGGCTGTATTGAACCGCCTTGTGACATTAGGCGGCGGGAAAACCGAATATGATGGTTTTAGTCCTAAAAAAATTCTCAAAGAAATAAATTCAATTGTATTGCAGCAGCAAAAGAATTTTGTTGCAACTTATGATGAAATTCTTGCTGAACTGGCTAAACAAAAAATCTTTATAAAAGACGAGAAACATTTGACAATAGCACAAGGCAAGTTTGTCCGAAAGTATTTCAATGAGAAAGTGCTTCCTAATTTATTTCCTATCATGATAAGGAATTTAAATAAAGACGCAGCATTAAAAGACAAATCAATATACCTTGCTGTAATACTCAGAAACAAACGAAAAAAGAAAGCTAAACAAGAATATGCCCTCATCAAAGTCCCAACAGATATTATTTCACGATTTTTTATTCTTCCAAAAACAGGTGAATCAATAAATATTATTCTACTTGAAGATGTTATTCGCTATTGCCTAGATGACATATTCAGTATCATGGGGTTCACTGCAGGACCTGCATATATAATAAAATTTACACGCGATGCAGAACTTGATTTTGATAATGACATTTCGAAAAGTTTTATGGAAACGATATCGGAAAGCCTGAAACAGAGAATTACCGGGCAACCAGTTAGATTCATTTATGATAAAACTATACCTGAAAATCTTCTGAAAGTCCTGATGAAAATTTTCAATGTTACTAATAAGGATAACCTGGTACCCGGAGGTAAATATCACAACTTTAAAGACTTTATTAACTTCCCGAAAATTGGAAATCCAACTTTATTATATAAGCATATTGAAACGGTTTATAATAAAACTCTTTCTGAAAAAACATCCATTTTCAAAATTTTAAAAAAGACGGATATTCTTCTTCATTTTCCTTACCAGCCATTTGATCATATTTTGAATATCCTCCGCGAGGCTTCCATGGACCCAAAGGTCCTGTCAATAAGAATAACCCTTTATCGTCTGGCAAAAGAATCAAACATTATTAATGCACTTATCAATGCAGCAAGAAACGGTAAATCTGTTACTGTATGCCTTGAGTTGCAAGCCCGATTTGATGAACAGGCTAACATTCGCTGGTCACAAAAATTATTTGAAGAAGGCGTTAAAGTAATCCACGGAATGCCCGGATTAAAAGTACATGCAAAATTAATTCTTATAAAACGAATTGAAGGCGATAATAAAGTTTTATATACAAGCCTGGGAACTGGCAACTTCAATGAGGATACTGCAAGTATTTACGCTGACACACATTTGCTGACGACTAATCCGCTAATTACTGAAGAAGCAGACAAAATATTTAAACTTCTCGAAAGCAATTTTGCTTTTCCTCAATTTAAAACACTGGTGGTTTCTCCATATAATATGAGAGATCATTTTATCAGGTGCATTAATAAAGAAATTTCAAATTCAAGAAAAGGAAAAGATGCATGGATCATTTTAAAATTAAACAGCCTGGTTGACCCTGTTATTTGTCAGAAGCTTTTAAAAGCAAGTATAGCCGGTGTTAAAATTAAAATGATTATACGTGGTTCTTGCCTTTTAAAATCTGGGGTTTCAGGAATCAGTGATAATATTGAAATTATTAGCATTGTCGACAGATACCTTGAACACTCAAGAGTAATTGTTTTTGCAAATGACGGTGATCCCTTAGTTTACCTGACTTCGGCCGACTGGATGATACGAAATTTTGATTATCGAATTGAAATAGCCTGCCCTGTACTGGATAAAAATCTTCAACAAGAACTGATTGATATTCTGAATTTACAATTGAAGGATAATGTCAAATCGCGTGTGCTTTCAATTGAAAATTATAACAGTTACAAAAAGGCTCAAACAGGCCGTAGCCGCTACCGTTCGCAAATGGAAACATTCAATTATTTTAACCAGATTCAGAAATAAAAAAAACAATTGTTCCGTTGTTCTGAAAATAAAACTTTCAGAAAAGAATCATTCATAAAAGTGATTAAATGCTTCTCAACATGGTAAGAACAGCTTTTGAAATCATTTCAATACCGATTGACAAAACTAAAAATCCCATTATTTTAGATAAAGATTTTAATCCTGCCAAACCTGTGTATTTTAATATTCTTGAAGCCGCAGAAAAGATCAAATAAATACTCAGTGTCACACAAAGCACAGCTATCATTATAATTCCGATCTTGAGTGTTTCTGTTTGCTGGAGTGACATATTTATCAATAATGAAATAGTACCAGGTCCGGCCAAAAGTGGCATGGCCAGAGGGCTGAATGAGATGTCTTCTTTTTCAATTGACTCCTGCATTATCTTTCCCTTCACATCACGCTTATGTTTTGCATTAAGAAGCAAAAATCCAGATCGGGAAATCATTATACCACCTGCAATTTGTAATGCGCTGATCGATATTCCAAAAAATTCAAGAACAAAAGACCCTGCAAAATATGAGCATATACAAATAAGTAAAATATAAGCGCTTGTTTTTCTGATCTGGTTCATTTTCCATTTGGGTTCATGATTTTCCGTCAATGAAATAAATACAGGCAATGCACCCAAAGGATTAATGAGAGCGAAAAGTGCAAAGAAACTTGAGATAAAAAAAGTTATATTCATAATGATAATTTTTTATTCGTAATAAAATTATTGATGCAAAGCATTAATATGAAAATCAATCAAATACAGTTTGTGTTTATTTTTCAATTTGTTTTCAGAAAAAAAAGGACGAAATTTGTTTCGCCCTTTTTTTTAAAAATTTATGAGGGAATATTAAAGTGTTTTTATTTCTTTTTTATTTGTTCCATTGTATTTTATCACAAAAATATTCTGCCTGCCTTCGTTTAATTTACCTGATGAATAGTATGCCATTTCACCATACGAATCAGTAATGTAATAATAATCATCGGCAACCGAATTGACCGGTGATCCCATATTTTCAGGAACTGACCATAACCCATCTTCACTTATTGTTGAAATGAATACATCATATCCGCCAATGCTGTTATGTCCTTTTGAACTGAAATAGAAAGTTGCTCCATCAGACATTAAGAAAGGAGATTCTTCATCATCCTTGGTATTAATAGTTTGTCCGAGATTATAGGGTTGCAGCCAGTTTCCGCTCGTTGATCTTTCGCTTGCCCATATATCCTTTCCGCCAAAACCACACGGCCTGTTACTTACGAAGTAAAGCGTGTTTCCGTCAGGACTCAGCACAGGGCTTGTTTCATCATACTCAGTATTGATATTGAGTTTTTTTGGTAAAAATTTAAGGGCAGAAAGATCTACACTATAAATGTCATTATCAATAGTAATAAAGATCTCCTGGAAATTCATTAATTTGTTGACTTCAATAAATTTCGAATATTCCATTTCAATATCGATTGGCTTTTCCCATGTTCCAGTGGTGCTGTCGTATTTTGTAAAGAAATATTGCTGTGAAACGGTTGCACTATTTGTATTCTTGCTTTCAGTAAAATAGATCATACCTGAATTAATCTCGGAAATATATTTTGGAAATACTGATGATTGCGAATCTTTACCATCAATAAAATCCATATTCTTATCAGCATTTTTAAGAATTATATAGTTACACTGTAATAAATGAACTGCCGCTTTTTTCCCCTTTAATGCTGTTTTGCAGATTCCAAAAGAATTATTATTACTAATCAGCAGCAATAACAAAATTGGCGAAAATAAAATTATATTTTTCATATTGTATAAGTTTTTGTTAGTCATTTTTTAATTCATTTACTGCAGCAAAATTATCTCTTTGAATTGATAACAGGATTAAGCCTGAATTATGCTTTGATTAAGATTTCCACACTAATTTTTTTGTTGAGGTATCGATATAATACAGATCAACCTATTTTTTCTTGCAGCAACTCATATAGAATAAGTCACATATGATGCATATTAAGTGTAATTGGCTTGGTTAATTAATATAACATAAACGTCAGACTAACTTAATAAGCGTATTAAGTATGATAACTAATTTTGTAAAGATTCTAAATCATTTACAAATGAAAACAAAAATTAACCGTTCAAGAATTCGGATTTCACTGAATAGGAAGGGTATTCAAGTCTGTGAGATGAAGATGGCTTCTCCTGTTGATAATAAATTTGTGCCATATGATGATCCTTTTGGCCCGATTAATAAATTATCGAGAAGAGATAAGGAAATTCACGAAATTATTTCTCGTATAAAAATAAAACTGTATTCAATAAGCTGAATGTTTTTATCAGCTGTTACTTATAGGCTGCTTAATATAATTTCAAATAAAAAAGGAATTAGTTTTATCTATAATGACAAACTAATTCCTTGAAAAATTAACCTTAAGGCAGTAAGAAAAACGAAAAAATACTTTTTATTAAAGCCTATTTTTTGGTGATAATAGCAGATTTAACTACAATACCCGTTTTTAGGTATTTATAGATTTCATCAACTTTTGCAATACTATAATTTGCTCCAAGTTGTACAGCCATTTCAACGCTGAATAATCTTAATTCAAGATCTGCTTTTTTCGTGCTTTTTACTTTTTTAGTTTCTGCCATTTTTTTAAATTTTAAATTAGACTATTTGCAAAGTAATAACATTAAATCTGTATTGTCAAGTTAAGTTTTTAATGATACACTATTACTTGTAAAAATGAAAAGGTATGGTTCATGATTTGAGCATCTTGAAAAAAGTGATATTTTTCTTTTATAAAATGTCAAAAACTTACACCAAAATCAAGTACTTTTGCATGATTACTTTAATCTCAGAATACTTTCTAAAACTGACGCATAATGCTTAGTGGAACTGATAATTTACGTTTAGCTGCAATTGATATTGGAAGTAATGCTGCGCGCTTATTGATATGTTATGTGTTAGAGAATAAAAAAGGCCATCCTGAATTCATAAAACTAAATTTAGTAAGGGTGCCATTGAGGCTTGGATTCGATGTATTTGAACAAGGGTATATTTCAGATAAAAAGGAAGAAGATATTATCAGCACCCTTAACGCTTATAAATATTTGATGAAGGTGCATAATGTAGGGCATTACATAGCCTGCGCCACATCTGCCATGAGAGATGCTTCCAATTCAGAAGAAATAATTGCTAAAGCCAGGCAACAGACAGGTATTAAAATAAAAGTTATCAGTGGTAAGGAAGAAGCGGATACTATTTTCGAAAACCATATTGAAAACATTCTCGACAAAGAGCATGCTTATCTCTACATTGATGTCGGCGGTGGAAGCACCGAACTCACTTTATTCGACAACAGCCAGTCTATGTATGAGGAATCGTTTGATGTGGGCACTGTAAGAATGCTAAAGAATAAAGTAAAAGACAAGGAATGGCAGCGTTTAAAGGAGTTTGTCAAAAGTACCACGCATGATTATAATAACCTTGTGGGTATTGGCTCAGGAGGCAATATCAATAAAATTTCAAGTTTATCTAAAGTAAAACAAGATAGACCTCTGACATCAGAAATTTTAAAGGAATACTATAATACGCTTGAGAAAATGACTGTTGAAGAAAGGATGATAAAATATAATCTGCGTGAAGATCGTGCTGACGTGATTTTGCCGGCTTTACAAATATACAGCAGTGTGATGCGATGGGCTAACATTCAGGATATATATGTTCCGAAGTTTGGTTTGGTTGATGGTTTAATAAGAAGTCTCTACCACCAGTTGGTTGGAAACCCTGTCAATAATTTAATTCGTATGTCGAGCAAATTTAAATAGATTAGAAATGAGAACTGAAATCAGATAACTTCTAATTTACTTTTACTGACAAACTAATATTATCAATCTTTTATTGTAAAAATACATCCCTGGAAATTAAAGCTGCAGATAAAAAATGAACGAGACAAAAACAAACCCATCCGACACAAAAAAGGTATTTTGGAAATGTGGCACCTGCTCTCATACTTTTTTTTATTTATTAAACCGCCAATACGGATTTCCAAAAGAATCGGAGGAGAACGCATCTGATCTGCTTGCCGGAGGATTTATGAATACAGGGCATCAGTGCGGAATGCTCTGGGGCGCTTCACTGGCAGCAGGAGCTGAATCATATCGCAGAAATAATGTCAGCGATCAAGCCATTGCAAGTGCAATTAAAGCAACCCAAAGCATTATGAAATCATTTTCCGACCGAACAAAAACAGTTAACTGCCGCGATATTACAAATTGCGATTTAACCAGTAGATATGGTATGTTCAAACTGGGGCTTAAAACTATTCTGGGAGGTGTAGTAAACAGCCCATGTTTTAATCTCGCAAAAAAATGGGCTCCCGAAGCTATCCATGCTGCAAATGAAGGATTATCACAAGAACAAACCGAGACACAATCGTATCAGTTTAGCTGTGCATCGGAAGTTGCAAAAAAAATGGGAGCCAGTGATGAAGAAATAATAACGGTTGCAGGATTTGCCGGAGGTCTCGGTTTGAGCGGCAATGCATGTGGTGCACTGGGTGCTGCTTTATGGTTGAAAATACTTGCATGGTGCAGAAAAAATCCGGGAGTATCCCCACCCTATATTAAAAATCCGGATGCAAAAAAATTACTCAATTTGTTTTTCAGCGCTACGGGTTCAGAAATTCTTTGTCATAAAATATCCGGACAAAATTTTAAGACGATTAACGAGCATTCGGAATTTGTAAAAAACGGCGGATGCGAAAAACTGATAAAAATACTTGCGCAGGAATAATCAATGGTTATTATAAATAAAATAAAAACAACATATGGATTTCAACAAGTATAAAATTGAAAGCAATTTAAATTTAAAGCTTTCTGAAATAAAGACAAAGCCATCAGGGAAGCTTGTTGCAAAGGATAAAGCGGATGAACAAATCGCAGAAAACGTTTTGCGCATGGCTGAGCTTCAAAGCAAATTGTATGCACAGGACAAATATTCTTTACTTATAATTTTCCAGGCGATGGACACAGCTGGAAAAGATGGGGCAATCAGTCATGTAATGTCGGGCCTGAATCCTCAAGCTTCGCATGTTCACAGTTTCAAGCAGCCATCTGCTGAAGAACTTGATCATGATTATTTGTGGCGAGCTTCCAAAAATCTTCCGGAACGAGGTCAGATAGGCATATTTAACCGTTCTTATTATGAAGAAGTTTTAGTTGTGCGCGTGCATGATCTTATTAAGAATGAGCAAATACCAAATGAATTAATAACAAAAAATATTTGGAAAGATCGTTTCCGCCAAATTCGGGATTATGAGCAATATCTGCATGAAAATGGCACCATTATTTTAAAATTCTTTTTGCATATATCGAAGGAAGAACAAAAGCAACGATTGCTTGACCGTATCAATGACAAATCCAAGAACTGGAAATTCTCTGCAAACGATTTAAATGAGCGTAAATACTGGAAAGAATATATGCACTGTTATCAGGAAGCATTTAATGAAACAAGCACAAAGCAGTCGCCATGGTATATTATTCCTTCTGACAAAAAATGGTATGCACGATTAATGATTTCTAAAATAATTGTTAAAACCATGGAATCCTTAAAACTCGAATATCCTGCAGTGAGCAAGGAACAGGATGAATCACTGAAAAAATGCAAGCAAAGTTTATTGAAAGAAAAATAATATTTTCTGCTCTGCCAGCCCTACATATTTTAACATCATTGAAAACAATTTTCGGTAAGAAATGACTTTCATTAAAATCAGGTTTGATTTTCTTTACTCCTTTCTGTAATGTTTTTTAGCAAAAACAGTATAAAAAAAGGACTCCGGCAATGCCGGAGCCCTTATAACAATTAATTCACAAAGCTACTTATTAATGACGATCTTTTGAATTTTTACAAAATTATCATTGAAAACTTTCAACAGATAAACACCATTTGACAGATTGTTTACATTAATAGTCTGTTTCTGATTATCACTTGCAGTTGCTTCCAAAATAATTTGCTTACCGCTCAGATCTAAAATCTGGATATTTGAATTTTCAGAAACTTTAATATTCAGAATATCTGAAGCAGGATTGGGATATAAAGAAACAATTGCATCCTGATTTTCTTCTATACCGGTTGTGAGACAAGAAACATTTAATGTTTTTACAACAGCTGTCTTATTAATAACCAAATTAAAGGTTAGTGTTTCATCCCCAGCACAAGTATAAGGAATACTTATAATATTGGTATTGTCAGCTGGAGGTGTTGCTGTGCAAACTCCAACATTGTATGTACTTCCAGAGATATTATTAGCAACCATCATATCAGGATCAAGGACCACAGGTGCATTCATTGTTACCAATGAACCATTTGTAGCGAAAATGTTTAATCCATACAATTCTCCCGTAGAGGTAAAAATAATGTTAGCGCCATTTTGCGAAATAGTAACATCACCAACCGGGTTTTCTAGAGACTTTGCAGACTCGGCAGGGAATGTTGAAATTAAGCCAGCGGAATGCTGCAGAATTAATGAAGCATCATTTGCTGAAACCGGACTTACACCATCAACATCAGCAACAACCATACGCCAATCTTCCCATGGACGTGGATCGGAAATTGGCAATGGGTCAAGGCCGACAGAATACTGTAAAGCCAAAGCGGCATCGTATGCCTGGATAGTCAAATTCGTATCAATATCTCCGTACATTCCAATTGCGGAAATTTCGCCATTGGTAATACTATGCATGGTATCAGTGTTAAATAAAAAGTTGCTAAGTGTAAGTGGAATTGTTCCGCATACTGAAGGATTGAACTGTAAATTCAATAATGGACCGTTTCCGGTAAATGCAGTAGCTCTTGCTAAACTAATATGCAACAAGCCGGCAGTACTACTGTTCACTACCAGCGTGCCACCTGATGCAATAGTTCCTGTTAAATTGCTGCTAACATAATTCAATTTTGAAGAATTGTAAGCAAGATCAAATTGATACGAAATTGCATTGTTATCTGCATTTAATGCAGTAGTAGTAATAGGAACAGTTATTATCTGAGCTATATGAGCAACAGAGTCAGGAACAACAATAGATGCTACAATTGGTGGATTAAATGTACCTGTAAGACTTGCAATTGTCTTCTCCATCTGACCATTAAACATCACAGGATTGCTAACAACATAGTTTTCTGTTCCACCCGTAGGTGTACCAATCTGAATATTTAATTCATAATGAAAAATACCATTCGTTGTAATTTGGGCAATTAAAACTTTATTTGCTGTTGTTGGGCCTGTGGCGCCACTTAAAGCAGACCAGGCTTCTCCATCAAGAACAAATGAATTACCGCTAACAGTACCATCACCAAAAACATCGGTCTCATTTGTGATCCCCACGAAAGTTACCGATTGAGGAGCACCTGCAATAATACCATCCTGTGTAGTTAATGGAATTCCCATTCTTGAATCGGTATTTGTTAAAAGTCCGTTTGTATTGACAACATTACTAACACCGTTATCTTCCGATTTCATAATTCCAAAATTACCGCTACATGCCGCTCCTACAGACAGCCATGAATCAAGCATCACTGTATTTTTAGCTGCATTTGTTTTGGAATATGATGGAGTTATTGAACCATAATCAGTATTATTGAAGAAAGAGGTAGTGGTTGTAAATTTCAGATTATGGTTGGCATTTCCATATGCCATCTGAAATTTATAACCGGGAAGCATATCAGCGTAGATTCTGTATGTTACAGAGCCCACGGGCAGAGTGCCACTACTTCCTGCTGCATCTGCAGCAGTGGAAATGTAGTATTTCTCTACCGTTATGTTCTCTAAACCATTCTGAGCCTGCGTGCAAACACCAAGCAGAGCAAGGCTAAGCAATAATATTACTTTTTTCATCGTAATTTTCTTTTGAATTATTAATTATCTAACTGCCCAAATTTTCCGATGAAAATACTGAAGTCATTGATGTCAGTTATACCGTCATTATTAAGATCGGTAGGGTTGTTTGACTGCAAAGTTGACGCCACCGGAACGGTAAACCCATTTTCTTTTGTTACCCAGCTTCCCTTGGTTGCATCAAATGCTCCCCTGTAATTAACGAATGTAAACCATCCGTCAACAGGAGGAGTTACAGTCGAAGTTATATTGGTTGTTGGAACTGCATGATAAGGGTCGGTAAAATCAGTATGACCTGCATTCCATGACCATTTTGAATCTATACCAGCAACTGATGTAACAGATGCATTCTGATCGGTTGTAAAGAACTGAACTGTATCTGCAGCTGTAGGAGCAGCGGCATAAACAAAGATAGCCGGGTTTTTGCTCTTGGTTAAAGTTTTAATAGTGAGAGGACCTCTCTTTAAAGAATCAGTTGTACCAGGTTTGTATACTTTAGGTATACCAATAAAAGTATTATTCTTTACTATCAAAGAATGATATCTGGCAACGCCCCCATTGGTTGTAAGATACTGGTCGCTGCTATTGTCAGTCCAGTTGTCGTATGCATCACCATGATAGGTGCTGTTTGACCTGCTTGTTGCAAGGTGTAACCCTGATCTCCAGTTAACAAATACATTATTGTAGAATTCACCTTCAGTTAGTTCTTTTGCTTGTATGGCAGCAGGACCTGTATTGTCAGCAGTAGGATAAATATGTCCATTACCTATCAATGTGCAATTGTATACAAGTGGGTGCGAACGAAGTGTAGGTGATTTTTTATCATCATCAGCATCGCATTCAAAACCATTATCGGTTGTATGTAATCCTGTCAATGAGTCGCCGGCAACTCCAAATAAAAACTGCATTCTTCCGGAATAACCAAGATCATAATCATAAAAATCGTCATCACCATAAAGCACAGAAATGTATTTAACATCCACAGTACCTCCGAAGAATTCGATATTGTCATCAGCTGCAGCTACAGTTTCGCAATGTTCAATTTTTGTTCCACGACCTACAGAATATAGTGAAATTCCATTCAGCTCATTTCCTGCAGAACTGCTACCAATCAAAGCTCCGGCATGTCTTACAGAAACATAAGTTAAAACACCAGAGTTATCGTTGTCGTCATTTGTAGTAAATCCGGCAACATCGCCAACACCTGCACCATACATTGTTCTATAGGAATTATCGGCAGATGAAAAACCTTCCATTTTTCCAACGCCAGCAACTCCTACGCAGTTTGCATTTGAAACAATTAAGTTATTTGTTGCTATCCCAGCGATTACTAATCCGCCCCAGTCACCAACATTCGTCAGCGAATATGTTCCATCCATTGGGTCTGCAATACTTGTCATTACAATAGGACAATTTGCTGTTCCCTGTGCCTCAATTTTTCCACCTCTTTCAACAATTAATGCGGAAGCATTGTTGGGATCGGTTACATAAGTACCTTTTAATAACGAGCCCGGATTAATTGTAATAGTTTTCCCACTAGGTATATAAATCTTTTTATTGATAATCCAAATCTTATTACATGTTAATGTAAGATTGGATGTCAGTTCCTGATTGATATCAATATAATGCGAAAGACTGTCAACCGTTCTTGATCCAACATTAGGACAGCCACATTCTGAACCGAGATTTACTTGCGCAAACCCCGATGTAACGGAGAGTACAGCAATTGCTGCACCAAAGAAGATTCCTGATAATGTTCTCTTTTTCATAATTTCATTTGTTAAGATTAGTTTTTATTTTTTTAAATAAATTAATGCACAAAACTAACTTGCCAATGTTAATTGAAAGGAAAGATTAAATTATCCTTATAAGATTTTTAGCTTAAAATAATGTTATGAGTTTCTTCTATAATGCGTATAAATTGTTAACATCAAATCGATGTAAAAATTGAATAGAAAAACTTTATTTAAAATCATGAAGAATTTGTAATAAAAAAAATGGAATAGCTATGTGCGCTATTCCATCCAGTTTTTAATAAATTTTTATTCTAAATCAGTGAATCATTTTTGTATATTCTTCAGTCTTTAATTAATCTGATCATTCTTTTTAAGCCATTAATTGATAACTCTGCAAAATAAATTCCTTTTGCCATTGGCGTCAAATCAATCCTATCATTTAGCAATAAAGAAAAGTTTTCAATTCGTTTTTCCATTACGATATTGCCGAATATATCATAAATCTTGCAGTAATTGTTAACCTGGGATTTCAGATTAGAAGATTTTATATTCAAAGTATAAAGGCCGTTGGATGGGTTTGGATAAATTGTGATTACATCATCATTTATCTCCTGCGTCTGAATTGAAGTAGTGTCGATGTTAACAGAAGTATAAGTAAGACTTGGAATTGTTATTTCCATTTGTCCATTGTACATTGTGGGATTGCTTGCAACATAATTTTCGGTACCGCCAGAAGGAGTTCCAATTTGTATATTTAACTGAAAGGAAAAAGTTCCTTCAGTAGTGATTTGCGCAATTAATATTTTATTTGAGACTGTATCAGGCCCCATGGCTCCTGCAAGACAGTACCATGCACCATTTGTGATCGTAAAAGAATTTCCCATCTGACTTATTGCATCGAACACTGAAATAGCTGAATCAATTCCAAGTGTTCCGAATACACCAGGTGTTCTGCCGGTTACGGTAAGAAAACCGTCCTGTGTAGTTAAAGGAATGCCGGCAGCTGGATTTGTATTTGCCAATATACCATCAGCATTTACAACATTTGCAACACCATCATCTGCCGATTTTAAAACACCAAATGTTCCAACGCATGCTGCCCCTGCAGATAGCCATGAATCAAGCATAACAGTATTATTTTTCGACTGATTTTTTGTATAACTGGGCGTAATTGCTCCCCTGTCCTCATTATTAAAAAACGAAGTCGTAGTATTAATTGTTAAAGGATGATTTGCATTGCCATATGCCATTTGAAATTTATAACTCGGCTGCATATCAAGATAAATTCTGTAAGTTACAGAGCCTACAGGCAGGGTTCCTATGCTAGCTGCCGAATCATTTGCATCCGACACATAGTATTTTTCAACAATAACGCTATCCAAACCATTTTGAGCCTGCGTAAGTAGGCAAGCGGACAGGCATAGTATACTTAGTAAGAGTTTTTTTGAAATCATATTTTTATTTTTTTAAACAATTGTTTAGTTCATTAATCTTTAACACATCGGATGCTGAAGCCATATTTCATTGGCCCGTAAAATCTGAATACATTTGACTTATTATAGTCCAGGTAACGATACCATATTTGCCCATTGTTTGCATTTACTGTTGATGACCACCAAAAGCCAGTTGAATATGTTCCCGGATCTCCCCAGACACCATTGAACATGCAACATCCACCACCCATTGCTGAAAAGCCACTTTCATTTGTTCCCCATGTATGATACTGATCAGATGGGCTATTCCAGCCTGAATTAATTTTCATTTTATTTCCCTCGTCAGTTCCTCTCCAATTCAGTTTATCTAAATCCACATCACTCATTCCAAGAAATTTTTCAAGTTGTTTCCAATCTTCATCGCTTGGAACATGCCAGCCCACAGGTGCAATGTTTCTGGAATCTTTAACAGCATAACCATTATATAAGAGACCGAATAATTTCCCCTGATAGTTTTGTGATGATGGTGAAGAATTATCAATTATACAATATGCTCCGGAATCCAAATGGTTCCATGTAGCAGAATCAAAATTAAAATTTACTTCATTCACAAATTGAATAGAATCGCCATTTCTGTATCTCGTTGTTTTTAGATTTTCAGCCATCCACCATTTGTCACCTATATTTACGGTTACGTAAACATTCCCATCAATATCTGTGACTGTTCCATATTCGATTGGATCAGACTTTATTTCTTTTTTACAACTGCCAGAAATGATAAAGAAGGTTAAACTGATAATTAATAATCCAACTTGAGCAATTGTAATTGACTTTAGCGAATTCATTTTAAATTTTATTTACAGTATTTTTATAATTATAAAATAATATTAATTCTTAACAAACATTTTAGTGACCTGCATTCCGCTGGACTTCGTGATCTGCAAATAATATATGCCTTTCAACAAGAATGACGCATCAATATTCTCAGTATAATTATCCGAGCTTACAGAAATATTCTTTTCAATAAATTTATTACCATAGATATTGTATACTTTCAAGAGAACCTGTTCGGAATTTAAATTTGAAATGTTAATATCAAATTTATCATCGACTGGATTCGGAAATATCTTTAAGGTTAAGGAATGATACCCGAGATCAGGACATACCAGGCTTATATCGCGGTTTCCACACATTCCGGGATAGCAACATAAGGATTGAACATTGTAATTTGCGCTGGGATTATAATTACAGGAATTTGGATCCATACAGCCAAGAACAATTTTCTTTTTGCAGGAATCAGGGTTGTTGCAGGCTAAACCAGGCTTATATTCAAAATAATTCGGGTCATTGCAACCGCAGTCAAAGGGATATTTTAACCAGCCAGAATTCGCAACATCGGATGAATCGGAACTTTTTCTTGCCGTGTATTTTTTCAGTGATCCATCTGCATTTAATACCTCAATATTTAGTTCGAACGAAAGTTCTCCTTTAGTGGTAAGTTGGGCAACGAGAACCTGGTTGCTGTCTGGGTTTACACCTGAAACACCCGAATTTCTAAGCTGAGCGTTATGACTGATGAATTCAGAGCTTTGTTTGGCATTACCAAAAATTGTGGAATCTACTCCTGATATCAGATCAACAAAACCCAGACTAAACCAGTTTGCAGGAACATTGCTCAAGGTATCCATGCCATCAGCATCAGTCAAAGGAACTCCTGCCAATGGATCATTGTTTACTAAGAGTCCACCGGAAATACCAGCACTACCTCCGTCGTTATTCATGCCACCAATAAAGGATCCATCAGTATCAGATGATTTTAAAACGCCAAAATATGTTGTGGCATTTTTCGTTGTTGATGTTTGCCCTAATGTAAGCCATGAATCCAGCGCTACAGTATTATTTGACAAATTACTTTTTACAATATCTTTTCCAAACGTTTTTCCACGATCAAGATTGTTAAAAAAGTTTGCAGTGCTTGAAAATTTCAATGCATGATTTGCATCCCCATAAATCGCTGTAAGTTTGCATCCTTTTTGCAATTGAATAAAAACCCTGTATGTTTTCGAGCTTTGTTCCAAGAATCCGCCTATAGTATCAGTGGCATCATTTGCATCAGAAACATAATAGGTTTCTACAATTACTTTTTTTATTGCATCCTGCGCATGGACAGAAGCAGCAATGAATAAAGCTAAAATGAAAATGATTTGCTTCATGTTTATAAAGTTATGTTACAATTTATATGATAATGAAAGAATATAATTGGTTCCGTATCTGTATTTATCATAGGCAAGAATATATCTTGACTTATTCTGATTTGTTATATCATGCCATAGATTTTTAAAATAATTTGAATTGGTTTCAAAAGCATAAGATCTCTGTATGGCTGAGTTAAGCAAATCAATAATTTTCAGACTTGCGTTTAAATGATTTCCCAGTTTTTTAGAAATTTTGAAATCCACCAGATGCCTTGGTAATTCATATATATCAGGAATAGTTGAATTAGGGCCAAGAATAACAAGACGCGCACCTTGCACGTTGTAGTTTATGCTGGCAACCAGACCTATTTTTTTTGCAGTATACGATAGCATTGAGTTTACAACATAGGGTGCCTGCCCGAACATTGGTCTTGTAAAATCTTCAGAACCATAATAAGCTGCATTACCGAAACTGCCGTAAGAATACCATCCTCCTTTTATTCTGGTAGCAGATTTTATGAATGCAATATTTGCTCTGAATTCAAGCTTTTTACAGATAGTCTTTTTACCTTCTATTTCAATCCCTTCAAGCGATGATTTGTTATTACTGTTAATCCACATGTATTTGGTGTCGAAGTGCATCAGTTCAATATGATGTTTCACATTTTTATAAAATAAACTTACCGAGATATTATCACCAGACTTATTATATGATTCAAGTCTTAAATCAAAATTATTTATGTCAACAGTTCTAAGCTTTGAATTGCCTTCAACACCACTATTCAGCTCATAATCAAAAAAGCCATTATCCGAAAGCTCCCTGATACTTGGGCGTGCAACAGTTTTGCTATAATTAAGTCTGATATTTTTTGGTGAAGCTTCATTTTCGTTTAGTTTGTAAACCAGGCTTCCACTTGGAAGAAGGCTCGTATTATTAAGAATACCCGGATTAACCAATATTTTACCAACACTTCCACCTTCAATAAATATTCTTCTTGGATCATCGGCAGCTAACCCAAGTGAATCAAACAAACTGCAATCGGTATACAAATTTGCTTTTTCAACCCTCAATCCACCGGAAAACCTAAGAGATGAAATTATTGAATAATCAATCATTGCAAATCCAGAAATAATATTACCCCGTCCAAAGTATTTAGCAGAAGGTGTTTCATCTCTGAAATAATATTCCTGAACAGAACGATATGGTAGACCTGAGCTAGGATCGGTAACCGTTACAATGTCAAATCTGTCAAGGCCATATGGATCGGCGTTTGGATTATTCCCCGCGATCTGTTCAATTCCTTGCCCAGGCATTAATTGATAAAAATAATGCTGGCTTTCTAAATTATTTTTTAAATATGCTGCGCCAACTTTAATTTTTCTAACAGATTCTGGCTTACTGCTTATCGGCATCTCGGCAAATATGCGGGTATCAAAAATTTTCTCTGTCAGATATCTGAAAGTCCTTCCAAGTCCATATGCAGAATTATCGAATATTGGGTTGTTGATTGTTGAATTATCTGGACTGTATCTTACAATCTTAAAATCAGGGGCATCGCTTTTCCCATTGGTAAAGGATGCATTATATTCAATTTTTATTTTTCTGGAAGGTAAATAGTGCTCAGATTTAATTTGATAAATAATTTGTTTTCTTGATTCATAATATTGGTATTTTATAATGTCGCTCTGAATTTCATTTGCAGCAGTATATTGATAAAGGCCGCTCCTCACACTATTAATGCCAGTGAAATTCGGCATAAATAAAAGCGAAATATTATTGTTTGAATTTATTTTGTAAGCTAATTTTCCAAGTCCGTTCCATCCGTTTGTTTCTTTGCTGTTTTCCTGATATACGGAATGATCATAAGTCAATGGTATTCCCTCGCTGTTGTATGCGGTAGAAGGAGATATTTTATTCGTAAAGGAATTAGGATCGTCCTGAACAGATGATGTATAGCGGATTCCAAAAATAAAACCTAGTGGTTTTCCAAAAAGTTTTGTCTGGTTGCCAATACTAAATACCTGACTGTTATTAAGAGGTGCTTTTTTGATTGACGTATTCCAATTATCCGGGAATGTTTTTTCATATTTCACGGCATTGGCATTTATCAAATCGTATGCATGACCTTTATATGAAAGAGAATTGTATTCATCTTTTGCATTTTGAAAAGCTGCAGGATCATCAAATTGGGCTGTGCCCAATAATCCCAACTGGACAAGACCTAATTTAAAATAGGTATCGTTCCATGGAGTGAGGCTATTCACACCAATTGAATTATAATAGTTGCCCAGTCCCAAGGCTATCATTTCTTGGTAGGTTGACGGATTGGCATTAAAAGCTAAATAATCCTTTTGATTATGATCTCTGAAACCGTTATCATATCCCAGCCAATCCGTAGAACTGCGTTCTGAAGTAACAATATCCTTAAAAGTAGTTTGCTGATTATAACCAAGTGAAGTTTCATAATTCAAAGAAAGTGAATCAGGATAATCTTTTGTTTCGACAGAAATATATGCACCTGCCCAGTCGCCTGGCAAATCAGGACTTGCAGTTTTTGTAATTATAATGTTGTCAACTAAACTCGATGGTATAATATCCAGTTTAATATTATTCGTAAACGGATCTAATGTTGGAATTCTTGAACCATTTATAGTTGTTTTTAAATAACGGTCACCCATTCCGCGAACGGTTATTAAACCACCACTATTTGTTGACACACCGGTAATCCTGGCAACTGCGGCACTTACATTCGCATCACCTGTCTTCTTTATGGTCTCTGCCGAAATATAATCAATAATTGAAGCAGATTTTTTCTTGATTGCCTCCATCTGGAAATCATTATTCTTTGAGGCTTTTGCAGTAACATTAAGCGTTTTCATTGATTCCACATTAGCTTCCAGAATATAATTGTTTATTATAATAGCACCGTTTGTGCATTTCACACTGTCTTCAATTGTTTTATAACCAACAAAACTTACAATAATTACCTGTTCTTTAAAATCATTTATTTTTAGGGAATAATCGCCATTTATACCAGTTGTTATTCCAACCGACATATTTGATTTCGGGTAAACAGCAACACCAATCAGTGCTTCACCATTCTTGTCAGTCACAGTGCCCCTGATTGTGCATTGCCCGAATCCATTGCAAAATGCCAGCAACATTACTAAAAAAAATAAAAAAAATATTTTCATCAATGTGTAATTTCTTGAAATTAAAATTTACCTTTTAATAATTTTTTTTGTGTAAGATGACCCATTTATATTTAATTCGACAAAGTATATTCCATCAATAAGGGAAGCTACATTGATCTGCTCAACATGTTTTCCAGCTACAATACCTAAATCTTTATAAAACCGTACTTTTCCTAAAACATCATATATTTTATAAAAACTATTATCGCTGTTCTGATCAGCGCCCGTAAAATCAATTGTTAGCTGGTCATCTGCTGGATTTGGATAGACGCTGAAACTATTTTCGGAAGATGAGATATCCTGAACAGAAACAGTCGTGCTATTGTAAGTAAGGCTTGGAATGCTGATTTCCATTTGGCCATTATACATAACAGGATTGTTGGCCACATAGTTTTGCACACCACCTGAAGGTGTTCCAATCTGAATATTCAACTCAAATGACAAAACGCCATTCGTTGTAATCTGTGCTATTAAAACCTTGTTTGAAACAGTATCCGGGCCCATGGCTCCAGCCAGACAATACCATGATCCGTTTGAAACAGTAAATGAATTACCTGCCTGACTTGTGGCATCAAAAACTGCTATTTCCGCATCAATGCCCAATGTCCCAAATGCACCAGGAGATCTGCCTGACACAGAAATTATTCCGTCCTGGCTGGTTAGTGGTATTCCTGCGGATGAATTATTGTTTTGTAAAAGTCCATTCGTGTTTACAATGTTTGAAACTCCGTTATCTTCCGATTTCAGAATGCCAAAGTTATTTGCGCAAGCAGCTCCAGCCGACAACCATGAATCTAGCATGACTGTATTTTTAGCAGCATTTGCTTTGCTGAATGTTGGATTCGTTGAACCATAATCTTCATTATTAAAAAATGATGTTGTAGTATTTATAAATAGCGGATGAATTGCAGTGCCATATGCCATCTGAAATTTATAACCCTGCAGCATATCAACAAATATTCTGTAAGTAACAGAGCCTGCTGGAAGAACCCCTATACTACCTGTGGCATCACTAGCATTGGAGACATAATATTTTTCCACTATTATACTTTCAATGCCATTTTGAGCATTGACCTTGCTTAAAGAAAATATTATACAAAGTGTTAATATAAAATTTCGAGATACAGATGCTTTCATAATTCTAATTATATTTTAATTGATCATTTTTAATTTCAGAACTAATTGGATTACCGTAAACAAATTTTATATAACCTCCCGTAGGTGTTCCTAACTGAACATTAATTTTGAATGATAGTGTACCTGTAGTGGTTAACTGGGCAATGATTACTCTGTTTTCAAATGTCGGACCTTTAACTCCTCTGAGTGCAGCCCATCCACCATTATCAGTTGAGAACTTAGTAGCATTGCTGTCATTGTTAAAAAAACTCAAATCAAGATTAAATGTCTTTAAATCGGGAAGAACGGCTTTGGTAATTCCATCTTTTTTCTTGAAGGCTGGTTTGCTTTCAAGAAATGAAAAACTTTCCGTGTTGTCTTCAGATAAAGGAACTCCAGTATAACCATGAGCTGCCGCACCCATAGTGATCCATGAATCAAAGGCCACTGATCCGAACTGAATTTTCTTAATATCAATATTGAAACCTGTTTCTGCAGTACAGATTCTGTCATTATAAAAGGTAGTTGATGTCTCTAAGGTTAAAGGATGATTTTTGTCGCCATAGACCATCTGAAGCGTATAACCGGGTTTCATGTCAATGAAAATCCGATATGTAACTGATCCCTTTGGAAGAGCACCGCCAGTTGTATCTTTGTAATCCGTTGAATCAGCCACATGATATTTTTCCACCATTACATTTTCAAGAGCAAGGCTATCCTCATGGGTTATTATATAGTTATTCTGCGCAACCAATGGAAGGTTAGTAAAACTTATACATAGCAGCAGCAGGAAATATTTAATTATGTTATTGATCTTAAATATTGGTTGTATCATTCTTTTGATTTTATTCAATTCCTTTTCTCAATTGCAAAAGTCCTTTAAAAAAAATCTTTAGTGATTAAGCTATTATTATTGTATTGTTAAACTAAGTTTAAATATTTTTACCTGAAGTTTAAAATAAACGGTTTGGAACTAATTAAATATTGGATATTAGAACTCCTCTATCATAGTCTCGATTGCTTCATCAATATGCGTGTGAACCCCGCCAATTGACCTTATAACATTTATTACAAACCCGAACATATCTACAACATAAGTTGTACGTAATTGAGAATAGTCATAATAGAAAGTATCTTCTTCAAATAAATTCCTGACTTCATTATCAATATCCGACAGCAATAAAAAATTCAAATTATGTTTTTGTGAAAATTCTTGATTATTTTCACTTGTTTCCGTATTTATGCCAATAACCATGGTATCCGTATTCTGAAAGAAAATACTTTTTTTCCTGAAACAAATGACTTGTTCAATTGATAATGGATTATTGTTTTTCTCATAGAAGAAAATGACAAAACTTTTTGCTCCTATAAAATTTCGAATTTTAAAAATATTGCCATTAATATCAGGCAACTCAAAATATGGAACAAGCGAACCTTTATCAACACATTCCTTATTAAGAAAGGCTTTCATTGTTTCTTTTCTTTTAAGAATTAAATCATCTTCTTTAGTATACGATGCTGTGGCGTTTTTCTTAATTTCAATATTTTCTTTCATGCTCAAATATTTTTTTTGTAAAAATATAATTTGAGTATGAAGTAAAAATTAAAGCAACAATAACATTAGAATATGTAATTGTTAAATCAATGTTTCCAAAAAAAACTTGCAGAAAGGCAATGACTTACTTTACGCTTAAATATTTTTAAGCACAACTGCTTGGAAAGGGAATAATTTTATACTTCTTACGAAGGTAGTTTCTGGTATAAATATATGCGTTGAAAATAATAGTTTCAATACATCATTGTTAAGATTTATATTTTTATAACGGGAGGTAAAATTAAGAAACACTGTAATTCTCTCAGCCTCATAAACTCTGGAATATGCCACCACTCCTCTCCTTCCATCAATTAAAGGTTTCCACTCACCAGCATTTAGCGATTTATATTCTTTCCTCAGATTTATGAGTGATTTATAAATATGATAAATTGATTTTTCATCTGCGTCCTGTTTCTCAAAATTATTTTCAGTATAGTCATGATTTAATGGAAGCCAAGGAACGCCAGTAGTAAATCCCCCGTTAGCTTGCGAATTCCATTGCATAGGAGTCCTTGCATGATCTCTTCCACAATAGAAGGGCCAGAATTTTTTTCCAATAGGATCTTTTAATTTAATTTTTGGAATTTCCGAATTCATCATTCCAAGTTCCTCTCCGTAATATATAAATGGCGTACCTTTCAACGTGAGCAAAAGAACTGCAATAACCTTTGCTTTTTCTTTTTTATGAAATCCGATACCAAGTCTGTTAATACTTCTGCTCAAATCATGATTTGACAGAACAATGCTTGGCCAGCCGTTTTCCGGGATGCTGTTATACCAGTTCTCAATGCATTTAAAATATCTACGCGCACTCCACCAACGAAAAAATAATGAGAAATCAAAGGTCATGTTCAGCATATCACTTCCGTTTCCCAGATAGCTTGCTGCCAGCTGCGGATTACCGGGAGGCAGTGTATATATCTCGCCTATGCTGACCGTGCTTTCATATTTATCAAGAAGATTTCTCAGCAATTTTATGATATCAAAAGAACCTGGTTGATTTCGCGTAGCCCATTTTTTTTGAGAATTAAATAACCCTAATAAAGGCGGATTATTTGGGAATTTATCATCTTTTACAATCATGTTTATTGCATCAAACCTGAAACCATCAACACCAAGTTTCAGCCAGTACTCTATTTCTTCAAAAAATATTTTCTGCATCTCTGCATTCCGCCAATTCAGATCGGGCTGCTCTTTAAGAAATGTATGAAGATAATATTGCCTGGTAAAAGAATCATACTCCCATGCACTTCCACCCAATACGGACTTCCAGTTATTTGGCCTGTGTCCATTTCTGGGGTTGGCCCATATATACCAATTTCTTTTAGGGTTATTGTACATAGACAATTCAGATTCCATAAACCAGGGATGCAAACTGGATGTGTGGTTCATTATCATGTCCATAATTACACGAATATTCCTAGCATGAGCTTCTTGCAATAATTTTTTAAAATCATCAAGAGTCCCGAATACTGGATCTATTTCCCGGAAATTCGAAACATCATAACCAAAATCAATAAGTGGAGAAGCATAAACCGGCGAAAGCCAAATTGCATCAATACCAAGATTTGAAAGGTAATCAATCTTTTGAATAATTCCCTGAATATCTCCAAAACCATCACCATTTGAATCGTAAAAACTTAGCGGATAAATATGATAAATTACTCCATTCCTCCACCATTCATTTTTATGATTCATCGTAATATTTAAATTCATTCAAGAAGTAGGGAACCAGAAATTAATTGTAATTATTTGCGTATTCAGATAAATCAACATCATGCAAAAACTGTTTCATAATTTTATCTTTATTATAATCTTTTGACCTCTTAAGCGCTTGCCGCCTGAAGGCTTTCTGTAATTTCGGATCCTTAAGAAAACCAATTATTTTTTCGCACATTTCATTTTTGTTTGAAACTATAAATCCGCATTTTCCATTCTGAATAATATCCTTTGGACCTTTAGTTTTATATGCAATTACCGGTAATCCACAACTCAGGGATTCAAGAACAACACAACTAAAAGTATCAAATTTTGATGGCAGGATCAGAAGGTCAGCTGCAGAATAAATAAAAGGCAGATCTTCGTGATTGACCCATCCCAAAAAAACTGCATCTGGCAAAGCCTCACGAATGTCGGACTCTGCAGGACCTGTTCCTGCAATTACTAATTTTACTTCAGGTATATATTTTTTAACCTTCATAAATATTTCAGGCAATTCCATCACACCCTTTTCCTTACTCAGCCTTCCTGCAAATAAAATAACCGGTGAATCTTCAGTAATATTAAACGTTCCTTTTTTGACTGCTGCTTTTATAGAAAAATATGCATCCGCCCAATGCGCCGTAAGATGCACCTTTGTCGTTTCAAACCCCATTTCTCTTCCGGTTAGCCATTTTTGCTGGTCGGTATTCAGGACAAAAAGGCTGTCGAAGTTTTTATAATAAGCCCTGAGGAGACGGCGAAATCTATTATGATTTGACTGATCTATATTTAAAACTTTTTTCACAAATACTATCCAATCGGTGTGAACAAAAAAGTGTGCTTTTACATTAAAAGCGTTTTTCAGATATATTGATGCAAGCCCCATGATTCCTTCGGTTGAACATATAACACGATCATATCCTCCATCCTGGAAAATTTTATGTATATCCAGAAAATTAGGAACACGCACGGGTTGTTGTTCATAAATTGGCAGGGTGAATTCTGCAAGAGGTTTCAGAACAATTAGATTATCATCGGGCTGAAGAGTGTTGCTGCACACAATAATGTCGATAGGTAAATTATGTTCTTTTATTTCCGCATGCATAGCCTTCAGAACCATTGAAACACCATTATTATCTTCAAAAGTATCGGTAAGCCATAACATTCTCTTTGGATTCTGAAGATGGCCCAGCTGTTTAGAAAATTCCTCCAGTAACGGACGGTCATTGTACATCACCTTTGCACTTATGAAATTTGATGCAAGAATAAGTGATGATGCAAGAAAGGGAAATGAAAGTCCATCAAGAAATTCAGTCAGATCAGGATTGCTTATTTTTTTATCTTTATTTTTGTTCTTATTGTCTTTGTCGATGTATGTCCTAATTTCACTAGGCATTTCAAGTTTTTCAAGGATTTTTGAAAAATTGATATTTGAAAGTTTTCCATCGCGTTTGAGCTTATGTATTTTTTTATCGAGACGTCCGAATAAGATTGAATTTAACCTGTTGTTTATTGAGTAAATTGATTTCTTATAATCCTCAACGGTATTATTTGATCCGTTCGCGCGTATCTTGGAAATATCCATTGCGTCATCAAAAACATGTTTATAATCGCGCGACACAAAAAATCTTTTTGCAAATCCAGGCGATTTGCCTGCAAAACTGTTATGAAATAATTCAATGAAATTCATGGTAACCTTGTGATGTCTCAGTTCGGCAAAAGCATTTGAAATGAGCAGCGCTATCATCTTATCCTTAGTTGTACCTTTATGCAATAGTATCCTAAGCAATCCCGGATCATTTCCGTAAAGTGCAATCTGACAAACATAATCAAGAAAAGTAATCATCAGCTTTTCGTTATTCTGATGCGAACCATAAGGCATAATATTCCCTCGCCTGATCGCTTCAAGAGCAAGAAGTGAAGGCGCAGTGGTCTTCAATTTTTTAGTTAAATTAGGTACATGAAGAATTGATCCAGTTTGCCCTGCGAAAATTCCCATATGACTGTCCGATCCTCCGGACATTGATTTTTTGTAAGGATTCCTGCAATACTGATCTGCCCTGATTCCGGTTTTTTTTGATATTTCATTTATTTTTTCGGGGGTTAAACCTTCCAGCCAGACTTTTACAAGCATATTCTGCCAGGTATCGCGCTGCCCGTTAATAACCTCAAAACAATCGAAAACTAAAGCCATTTTATTGAAGAACTCAAGGGAAGGCAATTTATCTGAACTATAATGATAAAGCGGATGTGCCCAGATGACAGGAATATTGTGTTCTGCTGTGTATTCACGGAAAGCATAAATATTTTTTCTTAGTTTGTTGAGTTCCCTTTCCTGCTTTTCATTAAAACCATAGGTCAATACATGTATTCCAATATTATAATCCGGCACTGTGCAGCTAAACTCAGCTCCTACCAATACATCAATTCCTTTTTCCAATAATTCAAAACATGAACGCGCATTATTATGGTTAGTAATTGTAATAACATCGCACTCGCTTTTTCTGAGCGATTTAATAAGCCGCTCGGTTTTCAGCCAGGTTTCCGGGACATTCAATATTCTTCCCAACAGTTCATCGGGAACATTACTATTATGATCATGACAATGCAGGTCTATTTTAATATTATCATCCGCAGGAAACTTTTCTTTCTGTTCAAATTGGAAATCGGATAGTTCATGAATAAGCTGTTCCTGAAAAGTCCATTCAAAATTTTGATTATTTTTCATCTATTATTTTCCAAAAATTAATAACATTTTCGTATTATTAAATTATTAAAGCAAGCATAAAGTTCCAGAATGCTAATTATTGCTGAATTTATAGCCAACTCCCTTTACAGTAACAATAAAATTCTCTCCAATTTTCTCTCGTATTTTTCTTATATGAACATCTATTGTTCTGTCATTTTTTACATAAGAGTTTGACCAAATCTGTTTGAATATTTTATCGCGGGGAAACACTACCTCGGGCTTTGAAGATAAAAGTACCAGTAAGTCAAATTCTTTTTTTGAAAACGGTTTATTAATGTTATTAATAATGACAAGCCTCTTTTTCTTATCGATCACTAAATTTGAAAAAACAGAAACCCTTTCACTAACATTGTCAAGCAATTCTTTCTTCCTTCTCCGTAACAAAAATTTATGCCTCATTTTTAACAACTCCGATTGTGTCGGCCAAACTATATAATCGTCAGCGCCCGACTCGTAAACAAGCATTTGAATATAATTTGCAGAATGCTCGCCGACACATATTATTATCAAATCAGATAAATCATCATTTTTCCTTAACTCTTTACAAACGCTTATTCCATCAGTGTCTGGAAGGTCAAGATTCAAAATCAAAATCTGAGGATTTATTTCAAGAGATTTCTTAATTGCATCTTTTCCACTATAAAAAGTTGATACGCTATACCCTTCTTTCACGAAATACTCTTCAATCTGTGCAAGAGCTTTATTAAGATTATCTATAATAATGATATTGTGTTTTATTTTCTGCATGGCAATAGAGCTTAATTACAAATTATTTTCCGTTACAAAAAAAAACATTTAATGTGTACTCTACATTAAAGGAATATTATCAAATAGTAAAGGAATATTGATATTTAAAAACGCAAGGAATATTTTGAAGATATTGAATAATAATTTTATTTAAATAAGTAAACAGAAAATTAATAACAAATAAATAATTTTCGCTTAACCTTAATGACAATGGCTTTCAATATTTTTGCTTCATCAAAAAACTAATAAAGGATTTTATTTTAATGAAGGTTTCAAGAAAGATAATTAAAAAAACAAGTACAATCAATATAATTTTGGTTTTGTTAACGGAACTTATTTTAATTTGAATTTATAAATTAATTTAGGTTCCTAGATATTGAGGGGTGTTACATAAAGTCATAACATCCCTTTTTTTATATTTATGAAATTCATCTCGATCCTTTAGCTTTCGCGAATGTTTAAATAAAATCAGGTAAATTCGCTGTTCGTATAAAATTGTACAAATTTTTGACAGCATTTCAAAAACAAAATTTCAAATCATTTTTAAATTCATCTTATGAGTGAACACATTAATGCAAACAAATTGGGCTATTACTCTTCAATAATAATGAGTATTTTAACTTCTTTAACATTAGGTATTGCATTTTTTACACCACCTGTATCTGGTCCAAATTGTACAGGATTGTGTGTTGAATACCCATATTTAGGTATCATTTCCCGTTTTCCGCGGGATTATTTCTGGATGTATCCCGCCATGTTGATGATGATTTGTTTCGTTGTATTGATGGTATCTGTTCATTATTATGCTTCAACTGAAAAAAAGACATTTAGCATGATTGCCCTGGCCTTCTCTTTGATTTCGGCTTCTGCAATAATTATAGATTATTATATTCAGGTTACCGTAATACAGCCAAGCCTTATCAATGGCGAATCTGATGGCATAGCAATATTGTGCCAGTATAATCCGCATGGAATATTTATCGCTCTTGAAGAAATCGGATATATAATGATGAGTCTGGCATTCCTGTTTGCAGTGCCGGTTTTTTCAAAAAAGATCAAAACTGAAAAAACAATGCACTGGGTATTTATTACAAGTTTTTCACTAGCTGTCGCCTCTCTTATAATCTATTCTCTTCTCTATGGAATAATGCGTGAATACCGGTTCGAAGTAGCTATTATCACTATTAATTTCATCACTTTAATTATTACCGGAATTTTGTTAAGCAAATTATTTAAACGTTCTATGAATAGTATGCTCCCATAACTATTAGCAATTTCCATCTATATATTTACTTGTAAAAAAACAAGCGCACCAATTACCTGTTTGGTAATATATTTTTTCAAAACTTTTTTTAATTCCTTAAACAGGTTTATCCCTTTGCTCATCGGGGTTGAGCGGATAATTAAAGATTTTCAATTTCATGAATTAAAGCACAGCTGTATGTTTGCTGCTGAATATCATACACAATTGATATGAGTGCAACCATTAATTATAATAATTGTCTTTTATAAAAAATGTCAGCTATGAAAAAACACCTACTTGCGATTTTCTCTTTTGTTTTAATCTTTCCTGCCATCATTAACGCGCAGGAAATTACCCAAACTATAAAAGGAACTATTGTCGACAATGAGTCAAATGCTCCGCTAATAGGAGCTTCTATTGTAATTTTGGAAACAAACCCAATCATGGGAACTACCACTGATTTGAATGGGAATTACAAAATAGAAAAAGTTCCTATTGGCCGATATGCCATCAAAATAAGCTACATGGGTTATGAATCAGCAACTATTTCTGAAATCCTGGTGACTTCAGGGAAAGAGGTTGTAATAAATAATGGGCTTAAACAATCCATAAAACAAATGAAAGAAGTAACAGTAACAGGAAATTCCGAAAAGGATAAACCATTAAATACAATGGCTTCTGTGAGTGCCCGTTCATTTACAGTTGAAGAAACTCGCAGGTATGCAGGAGGTCTGGACGATCCTGCCCGACTGGCTTCATCTTTTGCAGGCGTTGCTATGAGCGGCATTACAGATAATGGTATAGTGATTAGGGGTAATTCAGCAAAGGGTGTATCATGGAGGTTGGAAGGCGTTGACATTCCAAACCCGAATCACTTTGCCGGAGCCGATGTTGCAGGTGGTGGGATCGTTACTGTATTCAGCAGCCAGATGCTTGCCAATTCCGATTTTTATACAGGCGCATTTCCAGCAGAATACGGCAATGCTATTGCAGGTGTTTTCGATATGAAATTACGAACAGGTAACAGTGAAAAAAGAGAGCATACTATACAGGCAGGTGTATTGGGGATAGATCTGGCATCTGAAGGACCTTTTAAAAAAGGTTGCAAAGCATCATACTTATTTAATTACCGTTACTCTTCATTCGGATTGATCAAAACTTTGTTGCCAAAAAATATGGGCATCCCTGACTACCAGGACATTTGCTTTAAACTAAATTTTCCCAATAAGCATGGAAATTTTTCTGTTTGGGGAATAGGATCAAACGATAATTTTCCAAAACCTCAGGTAAAAGATTCCTCAAATTGGGAAATACCATATGACAGAGTGTATTTCAACTGGCATCTTAAAATGGGAGCTGCGGGAATTTCAAATAAATTGCTATTGGGAAAGCAAACATATATAAGCACAACGCTTGCAGGCACAGGAACCATTAATAAGATGGATGCAAAAAAATTTGATGACAGCATGGTGCCAAGGCCTTACTGGCTATTCGAAGATAATTCAAGCAAGATTATTTTTAGTTCATTTATTAATCACAAGGTTAATGAGCAGTTCACGTTGCGATCAGGTATTTATTACCATACTTTGTTCTACAAATTAAATTTGAACAGCATGGTTAACGACATTCCCTCAACCTTTCAGAATTTCGTTAAAGGAAATGGAACCGGTACTTACCTGGAATATTTTGCACAGTCGAAATATGACATTACCCAGAATTTTACTATGTTCACAGGTATTAATACCATGTATTTTTTCCTGAATAAAGATCACTCAGTAGATCCGCGTATAAGCTTCAAATGGGATTTTCGACCGACACAATCATTAAGTCTTGGATTTGGGAAGCACAGTCAGCTGGATGAATTAAAAATCTATTTCATAAACTTAAATGACAACGGAGAAATAAAATACCCGAATAAAAATCTCGGGTTGTCGCATTCATTGCAATTTGTTCTCGGTTATGACTGGCTCATAAACGAAAATCTGAAACTTAGAATTGAGCCCTACTACCAGTATTTGTATGATATTCCCGGCATTAAAGACAGTTCATACTCCATGATAAATTTTACACAGGACTGGACATTCAGGAATGCACTGATAAATAATAGCAAGGGCAAAAATTACGGAATTGATTTTACTCTTGAACGCTTTTTACATAAAAGTTTTTACTATTTAATTACAACTTCGCTATTTGATTCAAAATATATAGGTGGTGATGGAATATGGCGCAATACCAGGTTCAATAAGGGTTATGTGGTTAACCTGTTATTCGGAAAAGAGTTCTATTTGAATAAAAATAAAATTTTTGGAACAAATATTAAATTTAATTTTATGGGTGGTGAACGAACTAGCCCGGTATTAATGAATGAATCCTTACAGGCGCATTCAGTTATTTATGATGACACCAAAGCATTCCAGGATCAGATGCCAGGTTCCTATAATCTTGACTTTACAATAACATATCAAACAAACAAGAAAAAACATTCAAGTATATGGGCATTGCAAATTAAAAATGCTCTGGGCTCACCAATGAATAGCGGGTATGATTATTATTATAAAACCGGAGAAATAAAAATGACTAAAGTCGTTGTAATTCTGCCAATCCTGAGTTATAAAATTGAATTTTGAAAATTAACTTTAATTAAAGAAATCTAAAATAAAATAATTAATATCTTTACATAATGCAAACAACAAATAACAAAATTTGTCCTGTTGAAATTGCTGGAGGACTTGATAATTCGCTACGGAGATCCTTACAGAATCCACAGAAAATATTAAAAACCTATATCAGGAGCGGAATGACTATTCTGGATTTAGGTTGCGGCCCGGGTTTCTTTACACTTGAAATAGCAAAGATGCTAGGGAATACAGGTAAAGTTATTGCTGCTGATCTTCAGCAAGGAATGCTGAATAAAGTCATAAACAAAATAAAGGGTACCGAATTAGAAAAAAGAATAGAACTGCATAAATGTGAAGAAAATAAAATCGGAGTTAATGAAACATTTGATTTCATTCTGGCTTTCTACATGGTCCACGAAGTACCAGATCATGAGCGACTGTTTGAAGAATTAAAATCAATTTTAAATCCTGACGGAAAGTTATTGATTATCGAACCTAAATTTCATGTTTCAAAAAAATCATTTGCAGAGATGATTCGTATTACTGAAAAATATAAATTTGAAATCATTGGAAATCCAAAGGTATTTTTTAGCAGAACAGTTTTACTTACAAATAAAACTTGATAAATAGTTAATGAATAACAGAAAAGGGAAAATGTCAATTATTGGAATAGGCAGTAAATTGGCTGCTTTGACTGTACTTTATTCTTTTTTTCTAATTACAATAAATAATTATTATTCCGATGTTTTTAAAATCAATATTGCCCCACCCCTGTTTCTTTTCATACTGAGTTCCGTATTAATTGCCTGTGGCCTTTCATTTCTTCTCATATCAATATTTGCAGTAAACAGAGCTTACAGAACTGATCATTTATGTGTGGATGGTCCTTATTCTGTGTGCCGTAATCCGCTGTATTCAGCATGGATCATCTTTATCGTTCCCGGCATTGTTTTATTTTTCAATTCATGGATATTACTTTCAATTCCTTTTGCTATGTATATATTTTTTCGGTTATTGATCAAAGAAGAAGACAACTATTTATCTGATAAATTTGGTAAAACATATACTGATTATAAAAATACCGTTTCACTTTTATTTCCAAGGTTTTGGAAATACGCAAAAATCAAAAATTACTAAAGGATGAATTATGAAAAATCAAAAAAATCCAACTTCAGGAGCCATCTATGGCTTGGGGTTTATAGGTGCTGCAATTTACTTCATTTCACAGGCCACAGGATTCTGGATCGGAGTTCTTGGGTTTTTAAAAGCTATAATCTGGCCGGTATTCCTGGTGTATGAGGCATTTCTGCATTTCGCTAAATAGTTCAAAAAAGAATTAAGTAAGATCAATTGACCTGTCTAAAAATTAATTACTCATATTGCAAATAATAAAACAAATGACTTGAAAACTTCCCAAATAAGTTATTTATTATAGCTGTAAAGACAAATTGCACGATTGAAATTAGATTAATAATTAGTTTTTATATCTCACTAATCTATGCACAAATGGGAATTGAAATAGAAAGAAAATTTCTTGTAAAAAAGGCTAATTGGAATTTAACTGATAAGCCTGAGAAAGAATTCTTCCGACAGGGTTATTTATGTTCCGATTCCTTTAAGACAATCAGGGTGCGACAAACAGATACTAAAGGATTTCTGACTATCAAAGGAATTTCGGTTGGCGCCACAAGGCAGGAATTTGAATATGAAATTCCACGCGATGAAGCAAAACAACTTCTTGATAAATTTTCTATTTCATGCCTGTCAAAGTTCAGATACAAAATCGAATTCAAAAATAAAATATGGGAAGTAGATGAATTTCTTGAAGACAACTCAGGACTTATAGTTGCGGAAATTGAATTGAGCAGTGAATCTGAAGAAATTGAAATGCCAGACTGGATTGATAACGAAGTTACCGAAGATGAAAAATATTACAATGCGAACTTAGCAGTGAGGCCATTCAAGCAATGGTAACAACAAATTATAATAAAATCGGAAAGGAGAACAACATGATAAATGAGTTAAACAAAAAAGCTTCTTCAGAAGCTAAATATAGCTTAGGCCTGATTAGATCCGCAGTTTATTTTATTTCAGAGGCATCATGCATTTTGCCAGTTAATCCAATGTACAATTTTAATGGAAAATCAAGTGGATAAAATTAAAATTGATTGCCCTTGTCCAAAGCACAAATGCAAGCGACATAAGAACTGTGCTGCCTGCGAAAATTATCATGGCAGTAAAAATAAATTACCCTTTTGCAAAAGAATCAAAAAAAGTAAATACCATTGATGAATACTTGAAATGAAAGCTATTGTCTGCACAAAATATGGTCCGCCTGAAGTTCTGCAAATAAAAGAAGTTGAGAAATTTGACCGGTAGCTGCAATGTTTACATAACCTAATGACTAATAAATACTGAAGTGGTATGGAGATATATGAAATTTTATTTTGGACATTACCAATTAGTGTACTGTTACACATAACTGAAGAATTTGTTTTTCCAGGTGGATATATTGCCTGGGACAGGAAATACAGGCCTCAAATGGCAAAGAGTATTAATCCGCGCTTCCTGATTATTATAAATGTTTTGTTATTTGCAATTTGTTTTAATCCTATTACGTCAGGATTGAATTCAGGAGGTATTGAATGGTGGCTTTCTATCGTTTCAATTCTTTTTGTCAATTCATATTTCCATATAAAAGGAGTAATTATATTAAAGAAATATTCACCGGGAGTTATTACATCGGTTTGTCTTTATATTCCAATGACTGTATACGGATATTGGTATTTTATTTCAACAAGTGGAGTTGTTTGGAGCATAGCATTATTATGCTTTTCAGCAGGTATTGCTTATCATATATTTGTTTCATATAATCCTCTTAGGAAGACAAATAATTTAAAAAAACAATAGCTTCCGAATGCAAATGAACATGGTTAAACAGCACAACAACACCGGTCGTTGTTTGCCTGTGTTAAGAAAATTCTCACTTTGCTATGCATGACATTATAGAAAGATTATCAAAAATTGAAACTTTAGAAACAATAATAAAATAAAAATAAAATGAAACAAACAATTTTAGGTTCAGGTGGTGGTATTGGTATACCATTGGCAAAAGAGTTGAAAAACTTTACTGATGATATCCGGCTTGTCAGCAGAAATCCAAAAAAAGTGAATGAAACAGATGAATTGTTTCCATCTGATTTAAATAACTTCAGCCTGATTGATAAAGCAATTGAAGGCAGTGCAGTGGTTTATATAACAATAGGGTTTACCTATAACTTGCGCTTGTGGCAGCAGCAATGGCCACCCTTTATGAAGGCTGTAATAGCTGCCTGTAAAAAGCATAACGCCAAACTTGTTTTCTTTGACAATGTTTATATGTATGCAAAATCTGCTATCCCTTTTATGACAGAAGATGCACCATTGCAACCTCCCAGTAAAAAAGGAATTGTCAGAATGCAACTGCATGAAATGATCATGAACGATGTGGCTAAAAATGAACTTACGGCGCTGATTGCAAGAGCGGCTGATTTTTATGGCCCCGGCAATGTTAACAGCGCACTCACCATCACAGTCGCCAATAACCTGATGAAGGGCAAAAAAGCGCAGGTAATGGGTGATATTAATAAAATCCACACTTACACATATACTCCGGATGCAGCAAAAGCCACCGCTTTGCTTGGGAACACACCCGATGCATTTAACCAGGTATGGCATGTTCCAACAACAAAAGAGAAACTCACAACATTGGGCTGGATAAATTTAATTGCAAAAGAACTTAACACTGAAGCTAAAGTGCAGCGGGTACCGGTATGGATGCTGCGTATGCTGGGCATGTTCATTCCCATTATGAGGGAATTTCCTGAAATGCTGTACCAAAATGATCAGGATTACATTTTCGATAGCAGCAAATTCGAGAAACGTTTTGGGATATCAGCCACATCGCCTGCAGAGGGTGTAAAAACCATGATCCAGAAATTAAAATTATAAAGTATGAAAGCAGAGAAAACGGACAGAAAAGTAGTTTTATCCTTCTTATGGATTTTTGTAATGCTGAATAACCTTTATTGCGATATAATGGGATTAATGGATTTTAATCTGTTAATGCAATATTTAAAAGGCAATGTAAATGGAATGGTAATTATTTGCAGGAGGAATATCTTACCTGATTGATTTTACTGTTTTTATTTTGTTTCCGGAGTTTCATGATAAAACGAATATATTCGTTGCTGTGACTTCAAGTTTTGCTGAGTTATCATGGTGTTATGGCTCTTAATTAAAGGAACAAAATCCAGTAAAGAAATATTGAAAACTAATAATCCGATACAATAGAAATGAAGAAAACAATTGTAGTTTATTATTCAAGAAAAGGTAGTAATAAATATCTGGCCAAAAAAATTTCAAAAAGTTTATCATGCGAAATAGAAGAAATAAAGCCACGCTTAAATGTTTTTCTTTTGTTTCTGATGAATATACATTTAGGAATAAAAAAACTGAAGCATAATATTAAAGAGTACGACAGAATAATTTTATGCGGACCCATCTGGATGGGGAAGTTTATTCCACCGCTTCGTAGCTTCGCGAAAAAATATCATAATGAAATCAATTCATTGATTTTTGTTACTTGTTGCGGCAGCACCTATGCAAAAAAAGACGAAAAATTCGGACACGGATTGGTATTCAAAGAAGTTGAAAGTATTATGAATGGGAAAGTTGTACTTTGTCAGGCATTTCCGGTCGGCCTCGTTTTACCTGATGATAAAAAAGAGGATACCGATGCATTTATGAAAACGCATTTGAATGATGAGAATTTTAAAGGTGAGATTGATGAGCTATATGTTAACTTCATAGAAAAGGTAAAAGAAATTGGTGGCTAGCAACTAATAAAAGCGCATGCATAAGAGCTGTCTTTTCATAACGACAAGTAACATGAGTTAAAAAAAGTAAAGAATGAAATACATCCAAGATGTTGAGAAAACATATGACCATTGATTGCAATTAATAACACAGAATCATACAATTATATTAATAAAATGGCAGACCGAAAATACAAAATTGAATATGTTGTTATTGCCACTATTTTAATAATTAATTTGATTCTTCATTTGATTGCAGATTCAAATTCGGGTTTTCTTGGCGATGAATTATTGCATATTGATGCAGGCAACCATCTTGCGTTTGGATACATGGACTTTGCTCCTATGATTGCCTATTTGGCATTTATTCAAAATTTATTTCAGTCCGATTCTTATCTGATTAATCACCTTGCTGTACACTTTGCTACTGCAGTAATTATAGCTGTTTGTGGGTTAATAACCATTAAGCTAGGCGGAAAATGGCTGGCTGTATTGATTACATTGTCGTGCATTTTATTTTCTCCTGGTTTTGGTGCTTCACAATCCCTGTTCTTGCCTGTTTTGTTCGAACAACTGGCTTGGGTCATTTGCATTTATTATCTGATTAATTATTGTAATTGTCCGCATAATAAATACCTGATATTATTAGGGGTATTTGCAGCTCTGGGGTTTTTAACTAAATACAGCGTTTTAATACTTATCGGTGGATTCATTTTTTCAATACTTATTTTTCAAAAAGATATTCTTAAAAAGAAAGTTTCATGGATGGCATTCATTCTTTTTTGTATAATTATACTGCCAAATATTCTGTGGCAAATAAATAATGGACTACCCTTTATTTATCATTTTTTAAAACTGTATGATACACAGCTGGACGGCATCTCGAGATTAGGGGAGCTAAAAACACTTGTTCTGTCTTTGAACCCTTTTGCCTCTGTCTTCTGGATTGCTGCACTATTTGTAGTTCCTTTCAGTTCCTATTTTAAAAAATACAGAATTGTCATTTATTCACTTCTTTTCGCTTTTATGTTTTATTTGATTGCGAAAGGAAAGATGTATTATTATTTCCCAGTAGTACTAGCCTTATTGCCCTTTGGTGCAATCTTTTTTGAACTTCAGCTGCAAAAACGAAAATGGGTTTTAATTGGCTATTTATCAACTATTGGTTTATTTGGAATTTTTATTTTGCCAAAAGGAATTCCTGTTTTGCCTTTGGATAAATACATCAGTTTTTATAAATTAAACAGAAACAGCGATAATAAGATTCCTATTGATCTTGAAAATTATTATTCAAAAGGAATTTGGGATCAGATTCTTAAATCAGTTTGTAATACATACAAAAATCTGCCTGCTGACGAACAAAAGAATTGCCTGATATGGGGAAGACATTACTCACAAGCAAGTGGAATAAATTTGCTTGGGGAAAAAATGGGGTTACCGCATGCTTTTTCATTTCATGGCTCATGTTACAATTGGGTCCCTGAATTTGCAAGCAATATAACAGTTATTGTCATTGCCGATCCGGAATGGGACAAAGACCACTGGTTAAGGTATTTCAAGGAAGTGGAAGAAGTTGGTACTGTCGAAAACCCTTATACATCTGATAAAAAGTGGTATTTTCAACGTATATTTCTATGCAGAAAACTAATGTATTCTTCGATGGAGCTAAAAAATATTTTTAAAGATGAAATATTTTAACGACTTCAAAACGGTCTTATCAGCTGAATGACTTTGGTAGTCCATATCTTACAATAATTCCTGACCTTATAATAAACCTATGCATCCAGGCTTATAAAACAAATATTTGTTTAAAAACTTTTCAGCAATTGCTTTTCAAAAACTGAACTATTGTTCTTATCAAGGAATACAACAAGTTGCTTGTGTTTCACTAACCTATCTTCAACACGCAATGCTCTGAGTTTTTTCAATTCGCTTAATAAATGTTTACTTTCTTCTTTTGAATATTTATTTCTTTTAATTGATAATGTTTTTGGGAAACTATCAAGAAATTCTATCCAGATATCACAATCGTGTATCTCGCCGAGAATGGACTGCAAGTCCTCTGCAATCTTTAAATACTTTTTAATCGTAGGAAAAAATGGTTTCAGTATTTCAATTGTGTACCTTATTTTTTTCATTATTAACCTGCATTCATGAAGTTCATTTACTTTATGTGGATCAATAATGTCGTTTCTATAGTGTGTGAATTTCTGCAGAAAAGGATTAAGTCTTTTTTTACATTGAATGCCCAGTATTTTACTACTAGGAGGAGTAAGCTGGATATGTTTTCTTTCATCAGGCTGTGCACTGAACTCAATAATATCACCAACAGTTTTTCTATTATGAATTCTTTTAAAAGCTCTGACTACTTTCGTTTCAAGTCTATGGTTTTGCTTTTGTAGATGTTTAATAATTTCTTCGGAAATAATTTGACATTCATCATTTTCCTTTAATATATTTTTTAAATAGACAATTTGAACATCTATATCACGAGGCTGATTGAGTGAATTGAGAAATCGTTTTATTTCTTTATTCCATTCTTTCCTCTTTTCAACAGGAATTACATTTTTTAATAAATTCAAAACTGCAGATAATCTTCGCGAATAAACCCTTAATTGATGAAGCGCCTCTTGATCTTTAGATTTTTTATACAATCTGAAATGCTTGTAAAATTGATTAGCATAGCTATTCAACATGCTTTTAGAGATAATCTCCTCAATTTGATCAGATGGAATAATTGACAAATTCATATGTGTGAAGTTGTTTGCAAATTACTAATTATTAGTGTTCCATGCAAAATTCTACATAAGAATTAATTAGTCAATAATTAACACTAGCGTCCAAACGTTTAAATTAATTACAACTTTTTAGAAATGCTATAAAATATTAATTATGCCTTATTGTTTAATTACCTTAAAAGTGCCATCAAATCTGAAATTAAATATTTTTATAAAATATATACCTTTATTTAAATTTCGTAATTCTACTTTCGTTAAATCATCGTTTGATTGAAAAGCAGAAACTACTTCTCCATAAACATTAATTATATTTATTCCTATAGGTTCATTTGTTCTGTTTCTAATAAAAATAAAATCGCTGGCGGGGTTAGGAAATATATCTGCCTGATTTATTACAGTGCTATAATCTGAAAGTACCGTAGGAATAATATGTGTTTCCATATTATATCCAAAATAAATAGGATTTGTCCACGATATAGGGTTATTGTTTGCTAATAATTCAATACGATAATATGATCTTTGACCCGGTATATCAGAAAATACCACAGTTGGATTTAATGAAGAAATAGAAAATGGCTGTGCATAGAGCAAACTTCCATTCTTGATCACATTAAAAGTTAAATTACTTCCCACCCCCAGAAGATTTACTTTAAATTTTATAACTGAATTTGTGTCTAAAATTTGATCACCCATCATAAAATCATAGGAATCATTTTGACTTGTATCTGCAAAGAATTCCAGATGTGGTTCGGTTGGAGAATTACTAATACAAACATGACCATTTTTCAGGCCATTTATAATACCAGCCGGAGTGGATTGAGTAGAATAAACCCAGGTTGTGGGCGATCCTAGATTTGGATATATAGAAGGAAACCAATCATCGAGATGGTGCATATCACTACCACCCACAGCAGTGATTGTTTTCCCCGACAATAATAAAGGCTCCCACGTATCTGTAATAACATTATCATTATTACTTAGCAAATAAGATATTGGCCCATTAAGAATTTCCATACTATGAAAATCGAAATCGTAATTATACTGCCATAATAACGCCTGATTTAGAGGATGATTTATTGAAAATATACCTCCTTGTGATTTCACCAGTTTCGCAGCAAGTGCCGGATCATTCAAGGTATTGGAAATAAAAATTGAATCATATATATACGGGGAACTGTTCCAGATACAGGCATGGCCATTATTGGTAGTCCATTCATCTCCATATAGCAATATCATTTTGCTGCTGTGATAAGCAGTATCTGCCCAGTGCAAAAGACTCCCAGGGCTGGAAGTATACGTATTATCATGATCCGTCAATACATAAAAAGTAAATCCTTTACTTTCAGCATTAGATATAATATCATGAACAGATGATGTACCATCACTGTAGGTACTATGTGAGTGTAAATCTCCATTATACCATGTTCCGCCCTGAGAAAAGGCACTTGTTGAGATGAAGGAAATGAATAAAAAAGTAAAAATGTTTTTCATTGTTCGTGCTTTTAAAATTTAATGGCACGACAAAAGTATTGTGGTTTTTTTTCTTAAATGTTACCCAAGTAATATGTTATTGTTAAAGAAAAAGATACTGGAAATACAGTAATTGTAGTTCGGTTAACATTGGAAAATTATGGATAATTATAATAAGGTTTGAAAGAAATAAAATAAAGAAATATTAAGTGAGCAAATCAATTTTCGTTTTTCGATTTTTCTCAAATGAATCTTTGTTTAATGTTGATGAAGTTTGCATAAAATTATTTTTGCACTACCAGCTTCTTTGTTTTTATGATGGATCCTTCTTCCAAATGGATAATTATATTATAAACACCGCTCTGGAATTGGGAAACATCAAGATTAAAATTATTGGATCCATTAATTAAACCATAAGGTTGGCTGTACACAAGTTGTCCTAAATAATTACTGATTTCAATTTTTGCATTCGACTCTTCTGTTGCATAAATTGAACACATTACCTGATTCATCGCCGGATTGGGATTTAAAGTAAAATAATCGGATTGACTGTCATTGCATAAAACTCCAACAGGATCGAAAGTTTCTGAAGCACCATCAAAGTCAGTTTGTCTTAACCGATAATAAAGTTTCAGATTTTGAGCAGAATTATCAGTATAAGAATATGAAATTATTTCATTGCTGTTGCCAGCACCTTTAATGGTAGAGACATAATCCCACGTATTCAGATCAGTACTTTTTTCGAGAGTAAAATAATCATTATTGGTTTCTGAAGAAGTAGTCCATTTAATTTGAACATCATTTTTGCTGCAAACTGTACTAAATCCGGTTAATTCAACAGGTAAAACTTTTGTGCATCCAAAATTGCCATATGTCAAAGCCCTAGTAGACAAATCATATATTGCTTGTTCACCGTCAACATCAGTAATTGAACTATTGTAAAGAACCTGATCATAGCATCCGGTTGATTTATCCACAATTGAAAAACTTCGGGTTGTACCTCCTGAAGGTTTGTTACTGAAGCGTCCTGACGTTTCAGTATTATTACAATAAATTACGTAATAACTTGAACCGCATGCATTACTAAAATCGTAAGTGAACTCAGGTGTAGCCCCGGTAAATATTACTAGTTTTGAATTCGCTGGTACTATTCCTCCTGGAGGCTCTGTAGCTATTGTACATCCTGCTAAAGTATTAAGTGCTGATGTATACGTTGCATTTGTTGTAAATGTTTTTGAACATCCTGAGCCAAAACTATAACCACCGCTTGTAACAGCAGGAAATGTAATAAACAAATTATTAATATCAATGCTTGTACTTCCTGTCTGTACAAGTATTAATTCATTTCTTCCCTCTAAAGAATTATTACAGGAATTTACAAGAACTCGTTCAATTAATGGGGGTGTTCCAGAACACTTATTTGATGATCTTACCATCACATCATCAAAATAAACATCGTTACCACCATCAGTAAAATTAAATCTTAATTGAGTGACACCAGCGGCTATTGAATAAAAATACGTTTGCGGTATATTTGAAATATTCGTTATAGTACCAATTGTTGACCAAGTACCATTATAGGCTTGTATATCAAAATTCCCACTGGGTGTTCCTGAAATATTTTCTATCCAGAAACTCAGCAGATCTCCATTAGAAAATGTTGGAGTTGTAATAGTACCACTTGCTGTAAGCCGTAAACAATTAGCTCTTCTGTTATAAACTGTGCTGCTATTGGAAATCCATCCACTTGTCGAAGTAGTAAAACCGCTTGTTGTGCTCGTCAAATTTGCATCACTCGTTGTTGATGTGAATTCTTCATCAATAAGGTAAGTAGAAATTGCAGTTGTTGTAACAGATCCACTACAAGAAACATTTACTGTTGTTGCACCGCCACCGGCATTTGAAATATTTTCTCCATTATAATTTGCAGCAGAGAGCCCTGACTTCAGTTTAACAAATATTGTTGTTGATGATAATGTTGCACTCGTGTAAGCTACATTGACACTTGTTGTAAATGTTCCTCCCGATGTTAAACAAACCAGATAATCCGTTGGTGCATTAACTGTAATATTTGCAGGATAACCTGTTAAACCAGTACCGCTCAATGTATAGCTCTGCTCGACCGAAGGCCCTGAGCCTACAACGTAAGTAAAGCCAGTTAATGAAGTTGGGGAAACTGATAACGACGGCGATGCTGACAAGGTTCCTGTTAAATTAACATCATCAATTCTAAATTGAGGCGTAGTGCCTGTTTGACGAAATCTAATTCTCAGGTTTGCAGTCGAAGGAATTGTTCCAGTAGCTGTTCTTAAGTACCATACTGCAGTTCCAGCACCAGTTGAAAGTGCAGTAAATGCAAGTGGATTATAAGTTATACCATCTGAACTAACTTCAAGCACCAACTCTGAACCAGTTGATGCAGTAGTGGATTTATAAATGCCAAAAGATACGGAGAGCGCGGTATATGAAGAGGTATTAATTCCAGATATTTGAAAATAAGTCCCGCTTGTATTTGTTAAAAAAACGTTACCACTTCCAGAAGCTCCTGCATATCCTGAAGATGCAGTAGTATTCCTTACATCCCCGGTACCGCTAAAAGTTAAGATTCCATTATTTTGCCATCCTGTATAAGTATTGATAGCAGTAGTTCCAGTTCCTGCTCCAATGTTCTCAGAAAAAATGGTTGCTCCAAAACTATTATATCCCAATAGTATCAATGCAAAGAATCCAATTAAAAAAGCAATTGGTGTTTTAAAGAAATAAATAAAATGCACTGATTGCTGCTTATGCAGATTGTCACCAGAATGTATTAAAAAAATATTTTTCATATTTCAAAAAATTAACACTTTGAATACAAGATTTGAAACGAAGTGCAATTTTTCAAGCTGGTTTCAGCATTGTCTGTGGGATATTGTTATAGACAATCATCAAGGGTGTTCAACTTAAAAAAATGCGAAAGAACTTAAAAACTAAACATAACATTTAGCCACAAAATTACTTCAATGCCTTGCAGGGCGTGTTAAGGCAACAAGAAGGTTTCGTTAATCTTACTTCAATTAAATGTTAACATAAAAATTTTAATGGATATATTGCTGAATATATTCAGGTGTTTTCGATTACTGTTTTAAAACAGTATATCATTAAATAATTTGAAATTCCTCTGATCCAACAGAAGGTCAAATCAGAAATCAAAATTAGAAGTTCATTGATTGGATTATATCCTGATTCTTTTTCTCATTAATATCCATTGAATGGAGAATAAACCAGCCAAGCAGGCACATTATAGGGACTTTTCTATCATTAAGGTAATTAGGAGAAATATTAGAAACACCCCTTCTGCTTGAAGATAATTTAATATTGAAGTCTATGATTTCTTCGTTTGTTTCTGTGTCGACCCATGCCCATCTGTTTTTCCAGAAACATACATTCCTGAAACTCGCTTTTCCACCATTACTTAATTCCAATCCCGTTGTGGTTCCTTTAAGATCAACATATATCTTAAAATGCGGATTATTCTGATAAACATTTTTAACTGTGATTAAGGACGTGTAATATCCTTTACCAATCCTTTCAAATATCCAGACATTATTCTCAAGAATTGCTCCAGCAAGATTATCTGAATCCACATGATAATGCATCTGACCAATCGTTTCATCACCAGAGAAAAGACTTAACTCTGAGGTTGATTTTTTATTTTTCTGGACTGCAATTACTATGCTATCGTTTAATTGAAATTTTCTCATATCATTTTCATTTGTTTTAACCGATTTCAAAATTAGAAAGCGAATATTTCTTTATCGTATCGTCATAATTAATTTTTCCTTAAATAAATTCATTCGATATTAAATCTACATTATGATTTGTTCAAATTTCATGTAAATAGTTTGAGAAATACTGACAAAGGAGATTGAATTTTTTTTGGAATAAATCACGATGATTTCAGTGTGAGAAAAAATATATAGATGAAGAATGATACTTATGCTTAGATTAGAGCATCTTATGAACTGATGACTTATTCAGAGCTAAAATAGGGACTAAACTTTTTCTAATGACAGATGGCGTTACACCTTCATCAAGTGCAAGTTTATCAAACAAACCTCTTGGCTTATGAAACATTACCAACAAATCAGGCTTTTCAGTTTCAATATATTTTTTTATTCCAATTACCGGTTCATTATCATAAGCAGTTTTGATAAATTTCATACTCATATTATCATAAGAATTCTCTTTTTTAATTCTATCCAGGAATTCATTAGTATTATACTTATGTATGTCAGCTTCCTGAGGATATACAGGATATACATGAAAAATTTCAATATGTGCATTAAAACGTTTTGCGAAAGGAACTATAGTATGTAAGCGCTTTGAAATGTCAAATAACTCTGATGCAAACCCGATTTTTTTCAGTTTAAAATTAGTATATCCATAAGGGAAGTTTAGTACCGGACAATTGATATCATTTATCAGTTCGGAAACATAACTATTGAAAAATGTTTTACTGAAATTTTCATGGCTGGTACCAATAATTAGAAAATCAATTTCATGGTTTTTTATAATCTTTTTAATATGATCATCCGAAAAAGAACCTTTTTCGAAAATGAATTCATTTTCTATTTTATCAAAATTTTGTTTAAGTTCTTTGAAAATATTTATTATAAAATCCTTAAGATATACATCATCTAATCCCTGACCTGAACCTACATGATAAAAATGCAATTTTGCATTGCTTATCGTTCTTAATGAGATAGCATATTTTATCGCATTTACTGTGCAATCAGTAAGTTCGGTTGGTATCAGGATATTTCTCATGGACTGTGTTTTATTCAAAATTACAACCTGTATATTCTTTGATCATTAAGAACTTATTAAATATTTATTAAATTAACTTGAAGGGTTGCAATGCAAACCTATTTTTGGATTATCTTTCAGCCTTGATTTCATTTATTTGAAATTTTGAATATTTACAGACTGCAAATATCGTTTTAATGCATGCTAAAAAGCTTTTAAGATACAACGAATATGTATTTTCACAAACAGCTTCTATAAAGTTTAGTAGTTGACTCTCTATTTTTAATTTTAACATAGAAAACACGAATTCTATTAAAATTGATCATAACGTTGTTCATCCCGAACATTTCATTGATCATTTTTCTTTTCATTAGATTTTTCTTTTTTAAAATTTTCAACAAAGTCCAACATTGCTTTCCCTAATGATTCTTTGCCTTTTGGATCGAGCTGTTCAAGAATTTCTGCAAGTTTTCCCAGATGAGGGTCTAATTTTGTTTTATCCTTTTTTTTATTTACAAGATATGCTCCTATAATTCCAAGTCCGGCAAGAATTGCAGGCCAGTATTTTTTTATATCATCCCAGATGGTAGAGGTGCTATCTTTCTCTTTTTGTGATTCAGCAAGTTTTTGGGCTTTGTGGTAATTGAGTTTTACTTCCCTGAGTGATTCTTCAAGTTCAGCTATCTTCTTATTTTTGTGGTCAAGATCATAAGACATCATTCGGTTCTCAATGATTTTATCCGGGCCAGCTAGAGTTTCCTGCCGGAACTTGTCTTTATGTTCAAGAAGATCAACCTTCATTTGGAACACTTCTTCCTTTTTTTCAAACAGATCATCTTCCTTTTCTTTCAATAATGCTTCTTTTTCACGAAACGATGTTTCCCAACGGGAAAGATGCTCTTCCCAATGTTTTAGCCGCTTTTCAATGCTTGCATCCGGCATTAAAATATTTGCGTTTTGTTCCGCATGAACATTATTCTGAACATTTTTCTGTTCACGGCGAACATTTTTTTGAACATTATTTTGTTCGGGATGAACATTTTCGTCAGGTGATTTTTTAACAACAAGCCCGTCCTTGCAGAAATCAAGGATCAACGAAGCTAGTGAAGGCTTGTGCCCGGAAGATTGCCTTTGCTTTTCCTGTTTGAATATAAGTTGTTCATACAAACTGTCTGGAACTTCAATGCGGATAGATGTTTTCATAACTCAAAGATTTAAAATTTAAAAAA
>Ga0224524_1000015_pt1 | contig 73382 bp, 66 predicted proteins | sample CFST75metaG_FD_179895 | JGI IMG/M metagenome (GOLD analysis project Ga0224524, IMG submission 179895) | Peat soil microbial communities from Stordalen Mire, Sweden - C.F.S.T75 | ecosystem: Environmental > Terrestrial > Soil > Wetlands > Peat | place: Sweden: Norrbotten County, Stordalen Mire... | reverse complement strand
TTCTTCAGATTGTTTTAACTGGGCTGTTATTTCCAGGCGATTAGCATAAGTAGGGTGATGATGCTTAAGCCAATAAACAATCGCTGGAAAATTTTTATCCCTAATAGCTGAAATTAATTGCGATTCAGCCATATCATTAATTAACAAGCAACCATCAAAGATAGCTGTGTCAGCGGCTAAGGCAAATTTTGAGTCAGCTTGGCGCCAACGGTAATAAGTAGTTCGACCTAAACCAATTTTTTCACAGGCGATTTGGATAATTGGAGTTTTCTTTAATTGTTCAAGTAGTAATTGCTTTTCCTTATCTGCCTTCATATTTTTTAGCTTTAAGATTGGTTAAGTTTTCCCAGCGCTTTTTAATCACTTCAGCATAGACTGGCGATTTTTCCATAAGAAAACAACGTCGATTCATTTTTTGGGCGGCAATCAGAGTTGATCCGCTTCCACCAAATGGTTCAACAATAAGAGCATCACGTTTGGTTAGAACTTTAATATAAGGAATCAAAATCTCTAAAGGCTTGGTACCAAAAATAATTCCTTGGCCAGAATTCTTTTCATCCGCTGATTTATAATCAATAAAATCCGTGGGGCAATATTTTTTACCTTTTTGATATGATTCCCAGTGTGGCTTTCCGCTAGTAGCATACAGTGCTGTTTCATATTCATTTTGTAAAAGCTCTTCTTCAGGTTCAATATTAATATTTACTTTTCCCGATTGTCCAACCATAGCAATGTCGTGCTTGTTAAAAAATTTATATTTGGCCGCAAATCCCTGAACCCTATTAGGTAAATGCCAAACAATCATATTTTTGACCTTCCAATATTTTTCTATTTCACCCCAAACAGTCCTGATGTTTTTCCAATTTTCATAAACAATAATAGAAAAATCGGGTTGAGCTATTTTAGAAATATTAGCTATCCAATTTTCAGTAAAATCAGGTGGTAAAACATCAGTTTCTAAATATCGACGATCGCGCTTATAACCAAAGCCTGTGATTGACTTACCTTCTTTCTTTTTACCTTTTAAATAATCCAAAATATAAGGTGGGTCCGTTAAACACATGTCTGCTTTTTTTCCACCCATAAGTTTAATAACATCAGCTTCAACAGTTGAATCGCCACACATCAAACGATTATTGCCTAATTGCCAGATGTCCCCTTTTTTAACTTCAATTTTATCAATCTTCATTTTTTTAAGTTCTTTGGCTAAATCAAACAACTCTGGACTTTCATCAATACCAAAAATGTTATCCATATCTTCACTGGAAAATCCAATGTCAGAAAGAAAGGTGCTACCGAAATTAGCCAACATAGACCAATCGAATTCACCTATGTTTTTATTAAGTCTAATATTTAACTCTTTTTCTTTTTCTAAATCATCAATACGAATATAAACTACTGGCACCTCTGTGTAGCCTAATTCTTTAGCTATGGCTAAACGGAAATGCCCACCGATAACTATTCCTTTTCGATCAGGAGCGGAATTGACTAAGAGCGGGTCAACTAAACCATAACGCTCAACACTCTCCTTGAGTTGCTTAATAGCTTCTTTGCTCCATTTTCGCGGGTTGTATTCGCATGGTTTCAAAAAATCTACGGGAACATATTCAATGTTCATTTTTGTCTTTGACATAAAATAAATATTAATTAATTAAATTTGTTAAACAAAAAAACCAACGCTGTGAACGTTGATTTTTAAGTATTAAAAAAAGACAAATAGCATTAAAATATCGACGCTCAAAGCGAAAATATCTCAACACAAATTTGCCTATAATCAATTAATTAATTATACTCGTTTTACTACTGAGCCGTAGAGTGGCTAATTTGCAACTAAACAATAGATACATCTTTTGTTAACCCAGAGATAGAAACTGGGATTTTCCTTGTTAAGGATGAGAAATATTAAATTTTGATAGTACCTTACTATATAAGTATAGCATTTATAAAGAAAAAAAGCAAGTTAAATTCTTGCCAAAGACCGCTAATAAGTAATAATATTAAATATCGCTTAGAGGACGTTGGTGGTAAAATGATAAGATATAAAAATTATTAAATAGACTTATATATATGAAAGAAGCATTATCTAAAAAAGTTCTGCAAGAGGTTTTTATAGGGGTTATTGTTAGATGCGTGTTAGAAATAAAAAAGAGCTTAAATATTGATGAAAATTTTTTCTTGAATTCTACCGCATTAATAGACCATCCTTATCCAAGAGATTTCTTTATATATTCTTTACTAGATGAACTGTTAAAAAATTTTTGTTCGGACGAAAGAATGTTAGATAGTTTATTTGATAAAGATGGTAATTTATTGAAGGAGGACGACGCAAAAGACGAAAATAATTTAAAAAGAGCATGGCTAGAAAGCATGAATGATGAACTAAACTATAGAAAAAGAAAACTATTAGAAATATTTGTTGATCTTATTAATTTTAAAAACACAAACGAAGAAATTTTTTTTAACTATTATCTTCTACTTAGAAAATTAAATTTTCATAACAGAATGGATATTGATAATAGAGAGTTTTACAACTGCGTTAATAAAAATAATTTAACTAGTATTAATGATTTAAAAAATCAAATTGATAATATATTAATAGATTTAAGTAAATGTTGGTTTCTGAAAAATGGGAAAAATGGAAAAAATAAATATAGTTTTAACTCTTTTGTTGAAAAATTTAAAATAGCACTAAAGCAATGTACCATGGATCAATTCATAGTTATAGGAACCTCTACTAACGACCTTTATTCACTTACAAGCAGGTCTATACATTTTACTCCTCGTTTTTTAAACCATAAAATAGACGAAGATTATGTTACTGCAAATATTTCACATTGCGCCCTTTTAACTCATAAAATATTACTACTTATAAAAGATATACTAAATCTCAACACCACACACTTAACTGACCTTAAAAAAATAACTGATTTAAATAAGTACCCAGAAAGATTAGCACAATCTGAAATATCACCAAATTTTGAAGTTGGTGACTATGTAATTGCTTATAATGATTTAGCCAGGATTACTAAAGTTAATATTAGTAAGTATGGTTTTAAATCATTTGAAATTAAATACCTAGGGCAACAACCCCTCCCGGGAATCGACAAAGATGAGTATCTTGCACGCTATATAAAAAGGCTAGGAATTGATAAGGCTTCACTAATAGCCAAAATGAATATTATTACTGGAGAAGATGTTACTAAAGATCCTGAATTTTTAGAAAAATTATTAGACAAATCATTGGTTCATGCTTGGGAAAATGGTGGCCTAAAAGAGCATATGTATGGCAATGAAAGTTTGGCACAAATTAAATTAAACAAAGAACAAAAAATTCTGCAAAATCAAGTAGTTGATGTTTTAAGAAATAGGCTAATATTTGTTTTAAAATTGATTTTTATTAAACAAGTTAAAACATTGAAGTTGGATAAATAACTAATGAATTTAAATAGAGTCATAATCAACTTGTGAGGGTTAATTGACGTATGCTATTATTATCAAATGGAACATAATCGCTATACCCTTTATAGTGTACCATTTGTCCCATTTCCCTTCTAAAGCCCCGACCGACTACTGTTATTTTCCCCTAAAAAATATCTTCAAAACCCCTTTGAAAGTCCCTACCTTTTTGGTACTAGACAGACACGGGGAGCTATGTGTTTATTATCAAAAAACGCCAAATCTGAAAATAAAGAATTTGGTCCTCCCTACGCCGTTTTAAATGTCTCAAAAATTGGGTTAAGATATTTTCGAATTCATATCTTAGCAACAGATGAATCTAAAGATAGACTCATCCAATATTTTATTAATCACCCTAACGTTGGTTGGGTGTTTTCTGCTAAAGGTTGGTTTAATATTGGCATCGGTATTTGGGCAAGATCTAATAGTGAAATAAATGAAATAAGCGCTGGGATAAGAAAAGAATTAATGACTAATGATAAAATCATATATCAATCTGAACTTATCAGCTTACATGGATTCGGCAATCGTCCAATTGATAAAAACAATAAAGCCATGACAATAGTAGATTCTATTTTAGGCTCTATTGAGCTTACGCATATAGAAATGGATTATCTAAAAGTACTCACGCTAGATAGCTCAATCCCAACTAAAGAAATGTCTGAAATTCTCAATATAAAAGAAACAGAAGTAATAGCAATGAATGATAAATTAACCAAACTTGGGGTTATTGTTGGATATCAAAAAAGAATTAACTACGGAGGAATATACTACAAAATATACATTGACTCCTTAAATATAAAAAATGGTAAAACTATAGAAGTTCTTACAAATAAACTATGGAAAGACACTCGATGTATTTATTTAGAAAAGGCTAATGGTAAATATGACATAGAATTCGAGATTATAGTTGACAAAGATTCGGAAATCAAAGAATACCTTGATGATTTTACTGATTACCAGATAGCAATACTCACTAAAAATATATATACCAATCTATATCCTTTGAGTAAAATTGCTAATCTTAAACAAATCAAAGATACTCTTTCTGCACAGACAGGGCCAATAATTGATTTTCGCAACTCAAAACTTTGGTATTTAAATCATAAAGGAGCTGATGCCTATTTAAATATTTATGAAGACAAAACATATTTTGAAGCAATGGAAAAAAATGAATTAGATTTATTTGATGAGGTAATTAAATATATTAAAACAAATAATCCTAAGACTATATTCTCCTTAATTGATATTGGTAGCGGTGATGGTTTAAAAAGTAAAATTTTTATTGAAAAAATTGAAGAAAAGTATGTAAAAGCTTATTATCCCGTAGATATTCAACCAATCGAACTGGCGAGAGCTTTACAAAACAACAAAACAGGCAGCTATACTGTACATCCAGTATTACTTGATATTGAAAATTTAGGAACTCGTTTTCCGCTTAAACTTCTTCCTGAAGAAAAACAAATATTTGCCTTTTTTGGTGGAACTTATGGAAATTTTAAAAGCGGAATTATAAATACATATTTAAAACCTGCTCTGAATAATCCATTGGTTATTTTTCTGGTCACAATGCCAATCGTCGCTGAATCTAAGTCAGAGGCTGAAATCATTGATTCATATACTAATCTTAGAATGGAAGACGTATACTTCGGACCATTACTTCAGCTTGGTTTTACAAAAGATGATTTTGAAATAAATAAGAATGCTCCAGAATTGCACGCACAAATAATAATAAAAGAAGGACACCTTTTATCATCACTTATTCTTGCTAAAACCGTAACCATAAATAACAGAACTTTTGAAAAGGGCACTATTTTTAAAATAACCTCATCTTGGAAGCCAACTCTAAATGAATTCAAATCAGCACTAGAGAAAGACTTTATTGTTGAAAAAATAGTAAACAACGAATCAATGGCAATTGCTTTTATTAAAAAGAAAGATTAAACCAAAGCCTTACTGGTGTTGACTGATTACAGCTCTAACACGAAATGGCGAGCAAATCAACAAGAATCATAAATGTTTAGTATAACTAAATATCGTTAAATAAAATGAATAATTTATTAATCCAACTTATAGCACTTTTTACCTTAGCAGCTTTTGCTGGCTCTTTTCAATCAAAAGCTCGTAAAGAAATCCTACTTTGGCAAATGCTTAGCATGGCTTTCTGGATAATACATTATTCTTTACTTGGAGCATGGACCGGTACTTTTCTTGTTTTTACTAACGGCATGATCACCCTACTCTTTCTTTATAAAAACAAAAATCAATGGGCAAGTAGGCCTTGGGTGCTTTATCTAGCATTAGGAGTTTCAATTCTGGTTACTATTTTTACTTGGAATAATTTTTATAGCATATTTGCGTTAGCTGGAATAATGTCTATGGTACTTGGAAAATGGCAGGATGACACAAAAAAGATTAAGCTTATTGGAATACTCGCTTGCTTATTTTGGATATTATATGATATTTTTGTTGGCTCATGGGGAGGAATCATCGCGGAAATTGTTATCATGCTATCAGCTACTATTGGCCTTATTCGTAGCAAGGAATCTAAAACAGAGATACTAAAATAAATAATTCTTGTGCTAGTTAATTTTTAATTTTATTAACGAACCAATCTAAATTCTAGCACGAGTCGGCGAGCATAATAATAAAAACAACTTTACGCTAGTGAAGTTGTTTTTTTTATATTGTTTAGAGAGAGGGATAAGAAGTTTATACCCGGAGCAAAACGAAGGGTAAATCCTTGTCCCCGAGAAAATTATTTCTTGGTCTGTTTTTTGGCTTCTTTTTCCATCTTCAATAAACGAGTGAAGTAGTCGGGAATTTCATTTAGATGTGCCAGGGCAATTTTGCCTGTCGTTAATAAATTGTCATTACTAATATTTGTCCGTGTTTTAATAGTTCCATGCTCCAATTCTACTTCCATGCCAATTTTAAACTGATCAACATTAAATTTATCCCATTTAATCCCTAATCGCTCACCCGTGAGTCTTGCTTCTTTTATCGTAATACGTTTTTTAGTTGTCATATTTTTATTGATTATTATATCATCATTTTTCAATCATACTCTATTCTGCATCCATTGACAAATTATTGTTGGAGTATTAGTTCGTTCACTTTTTCTATTTCTTTTTTTGTAATCTCTTTTCTATTTTCAAAACAATTAATCAAAAATTAAATCAATTAACAAGATAGTTCCAACTATACCCCAAACTCCGAGCACTTGACAAAATTATACCTATATGGTATAATGTCTTTATATAAAAAGACCTTTAAAAAATTGATATAAGTTGTTATTTTATTGAGTTATCCCTGCTTCTTTAAGGAGGTTGAGATAACTTAATAACTTTTAACAATTTAATATCAAAAAGATGAACATTCAAGAAATAATATCAAAAAAATTTGGCAAAGATGACATAAAAACATCTTTTGCTGAAGAGCAATTTGATTTGCAACAAACAGTGGTAGATTTTTATTCCTCTAAACTTCCTAAAAAAGATTTCCAATGGTATCTCTTTGAGAAAGATATGGGCTTAGAGTCTATACGAGCATTTGATAAAAAAGAAGAACAAAGTTTTGCTTCGCTAATAGCCCTTTGTTATTATCATGGAGAACTCGGGTCACAATTTCCAACTCATTTGATTTGTGTCTCGGGAGCGAGGTCTTCAAAGGAAAAAAATGAGGATGGCACATTTAATGGTGTCGTTTACATCCTGAGTGAAAATCAGACTAAAGAAATTATGAAAGAATATGATAAAATTTCTGATAATTCTTACGAAGAAGCAATACAAGACGAGTCGGATAGAGTTACTTTGCTAACTTCAACAGGAAATGGTTCTTGGGCATAAATTAACCCACTAACAAAAACCCACTAAAGTAGGCTTTCTGTTAGTGGGGTTTTTGTTTTTATAGGCATTTTCATTCTTGATAAAACAGAAATAAATCAACTTTTAGTCGTGAGTATTTAAATATGGTTGAAAGTCATTATTAAAATTAACAACATAAGGCTCAACGCTTTCTATTTTTTTATCTTTAATAATAACCTTAAGCATTAGACCTGTTTTTGTTTCTTTAGAAAAATTCTGATCAAAGACAAAGTTTCCTAAACTATAAGCCACAAAAACCTTATTAATTTTACTAAGCTCTTGAACTATGTGTGGATGATGACCAACCACCAAAGAAGCGCCGGCATTAACTGCTGCTTTGGCAAAATCCTTCTGTCGATCATTAGCTTTAGTTTCATATTCCCTTCCCCAATGAAAGGAAACTATGACCAAATCAGATTTCTTTTTTGCTAAAGAAATATCTTTAGTCATTTGCTCTTTATCTAAATAGTTAAAACCAGATTGATTATCAGTTGCTGACCATTTTTTAGGTAATAAATCAGTGTAAGCTAAGACAATTACTTTTATGCCTTTGATATTTAAAATTGCTCCTTGACTCGCCTGCTTAAAATTTTCTCCACCACCAGTATAAGCTATGCCAGCGTTTTTCAAGTTACTAAGTGTGTCAGAAAAAGCTTCTGGTCCATAATCAAAAGCATGGTTATTAGCCACTGACATAACATTAAAACCAGCATATTTTAGACCTGAAACAACTCGCGGATCAGCTCGAAGAGGATATAGACTACCGACTAATTTTCCACTATTAGAAATCGGACTTTCTAAATTACCAAAAATTAAATCAGCCTTATCAAAAAATGGCTTTATTTTTTCAAAAGGAAAATTATAATCATTTTGTTTCTCCATTAATTCTCCAATATAACGAGACAACATAACATCGCCAACAAATATAAATTCGGCATCCCCCATCGCTTTACTAGGCTCAGTGTAAATAGCTGTTATATAACTAGTCGATAAGGAAACCCTATCCTTAGTATAATCTTGAGAATTTTTATGCTCTTGGACAATCGCCTGCGAATGAAAAAAATCTTTTTGCAAACTCGCCTGAACATATAAAGCCGCCATTGAATCAAGATTTTCTGGCTGTTTAAGTTTTAAAACATCTTCTGGATTATTGGTACTAAGAGTCTTAATAGAAATATCATCAAAACTGGATGCTTGCGCTGGACTAAGATAGTGTGAAAAATCAGTGCTTTGAATAATCAGTGAATCTGATGATAATTCTTTTTTAAAAACTTCTATTAGCTGATCAAGTTCAGTTTGAGACACGGTCGGTTTAAAAGTAACTGTCGTAACTTTGGTTTCTGGAAAATAATACTTGATAAAAGGCAAAATTGCCTGCAGACCATGTTCACGATAAAAAAAATCACCTTCTTTAACAAAAGATAATTTTTTTAATTGCTGGACAATATTTTTATCTGTCTCTATTTCTCCGAAAACAGTAGTCAAATTATTTTCTGTTACAGAAATATTTGATTCTCCGGCATTAAAGTGATCAGGACTTAGTAAAACAATATTATGATATTTATGAGAGGAAATACTAGCAAAAATCTTGGCTATTAAATCAATCGCTAAAAGATGATGCGGAACAATCAATCCCGTAACTGCTTTGTCTATCACCGTGGCCCTATTTTGCTTAATAGCTGAGAGAAACAAGGTGCTGTCAGTATATTCTGAGCCAATGGCTCTAGTCTCCACTTCTTCAGTTTTAGTCTCAATATGACCTATTTTAGGCTTCTCAGATAATCTTAAGCCTAGCCATAAGCCACCTGCTAGAATTAGTAGGCCTAGAAAAACGGCAATTACTTTTTTGCTAAATATTATTTTACTAATAGAGATTGATACCAAAAGTTCTTAGTCGGCAAAAGATTAATATTTTTATAGACTCTATCTTTCCATGTTTCATCATTCAAACGTTGGCTAAGCTGATCAGTAAGCTCATAATGATTATAAACTAAACCAGCTGTCACACGAGGTAAATTTTCGTTGCCAACGATGGCTAACATAAGATATGGCTTAGCGGTTGCTTCATAAAGTATTTTATTCTGAACCATGTCAGTATGAATATCAGCAATTAAAGCTGTCTGGCCAGAAGTTGGCGTTGGATCAATCGTCTCAAACGGTTGTGCCATAAAAGTCAAATTAGTTGTTCGAAGTTTTTCATAATCATCATCGCTTATGGCTTGAGAGCGCAATTCTTTTTCAGCAATACTTGAATAAAGCGTGACAGATTCTTTAAACTGACGTAAACGATCAATCGCGTCACCTTCTTTAAATACGCCGTTGTCTTTGAAAAGTTTATCAGTGCGATCCAGTAAAACATTAAAGCGATTCCAAAATTCTAAGTTTGGCTCAACAAAACCCTTAACAACTGGCGGAATTGGTCTATCTCCACCACCAGCGCCTAGCTCAGCATAGCTTTGCTTAGCATAAAGCAAAGTATCGTGCTTAAGTTCGGCATAAGAGCCTAAGAATGACTGAATTTGCTTACTTAAGAAAGGTTTGACTTGCATATAGGCCGGATAATTCTTGCCATAATCATGAGTTAATGAACCTAAAATATAAAGCCAAGAACTACCTAGCGAATCAAACCATTCTTTTAAAGTAATTTTATTAATATCTGATTTCTTTTGATCAAGCTTAGTAAAGAAACCATCTAAATCAGATTGACTGAAATTAGCTGATTGCTGTAAAAATTCGCCAGTATACTGTCTAGCTTGTTGGTCGCCGAAAGCAGCCGGAACAAATAAAGCTGATGGCATTGATGGTAATCTAATTTCTGTTTTTTCTTGACCAGCAGTTAAATCATTTAAAATCCAAGCATCAAAAGTAAATTTCTGACCAAAAATTCTAAAAGCTAAGGACTGTTTGAGTAAATCAGCTTTACTCAACGATGCAATATTTTCATCAATAATCACGTCTGATAATATCTTCGGCTTTCTAAGTTTATCTAAATTAGAAGCCAGTTTATCAACATTATCTTTAGCAATCAACATTTCGTCAGAATTAACATCGGCTCCAAGTATACTAACTTCAAAATTTTTATATTCATTATAAGAAATATCATCACTTTGCCCAGCATAAAAACTAGTCACATTAGAAATTCTAGTCCAAGCTTCAAGTGGAGCTGGTGCTGAGCCATTTTTAAAAGACATTTGCTTAACCAATAAATTAGTATCAGCTATGCCCAAAGGACTATTTAATAAGTAGCTACTACGGCCTAAATACATCATGGTCCTAAAATAAGCCCGCAAAGTAGAATTTTTATTATAGTGGCTACGTGGAGTAAATTGCGTATAATCAGTCTTAATCTGATCATCGTATTGTTTGAATAGAGGTGAAGCTCCAACATTACTGGCTAAATAGATTCCTGATAAATCAGAATTTATAGCACTAATTAACTGCGGCGTTAAATCCTTAGAATATTTACTTAAAAGCTTTTTAGCATTAGCTAAAGAATCAATAGATTTGTCCTGATCAGTATATTTCTGTTCTTCTTCAGGTGATGCAAAATAGCTAGGTTTAGCTACATTTTTATTTTCAAACAATATACGAGCTAAAACAATCTGTGCTTCTAGGTTTTGATACCGTGTTTTAACTTCAGCACTACTATTTTTAGAAGCTAGGGCTAAGTTAGCATGCAAGCCAGACAAAAAATTACCAAGCTCTTGGCTAAGCTCATGCTGTTCTAATTGTTCAAGCGTTAATTCAAAATATTTATGATAGGCATGAAGTACTGTATCAGGAGTAACCAAAACCGTGTCCTCTGGCTTACGATCATAGATAGAACCACCACCCAAAGAATCAGAGTCAACTAGCCATTGATCAAAATTATTACCTGAATTAAAGTAAGGAACCTTTGTTGTATCAATCAACAGAAAATGATTGTTTTCCAAAAATTTTTCCTCTTCCTGAGATAAATTTAAACCATATTTAATTTTAATAGCCTGATAATTAGCTACAGAAGTTAGCGGGACAGATTGCTCCTGATAAGTTGGTACAAAACCTATATTAGGCTCATTAGTTGCCTGATTTAATGAGCTAGAAACATTATTTGAAACATCGGCCTTGTTCTTTTCTCCTGGCTTATAATACTTATTAAAAACAAAAAAACCGCAAATAGCTAGAAATAATAAGATAATAACTAGCCATGTTAATTTACTCTTAAATTTATTCATAAGTTTTTTAATTAGTTTGATTATATTATAGCATAATTTATGCTAAACCAGATTTAGCTTATAATCTATTCTGTGTCACTTTTGTCACTTTTTAAAACGTGCCCGAAGAGCGTCGATATGGTAAAATAATAATATTAATAAAAGCCTTACTAGTGTTGACCGATTGGGGTTCTAACACAAGTTGGCGAGCATGTAATAAAAAATTAAGATGAATATACTTATACAAAAAAAGTTTTTTTTAATGACAATTATTTTGTTGTTCATCTGTGTTGCGCCGGCCGAATCCAAAGCACAAAGTTTGGCTGAGCGTTTTAAAGGTTATATACTCCTGCAAGTTGATTCCAAAGGAGAGGCTTGGTATGTTTATCCAAATAATTTAAAAAGGTATTATCTCGGCCGACCAGATGATGCTTTCCAAGTCATGAGACAATTGGGATTGGGAGCGACACATTCCTATATTACCAACAACACGACTTTCCCTCTTTCGGTCAGCGGCAAGATATTACTGGATGTCCAATCGCACGGGGAAGCATACTATATCTATCCGAAAGATAGGCTGAAGTATTATCTTGGTCGTCCAACAGACGCCTTTTCCATTATGCAGCAATTGTCCTTTGGTATTACGACAGCCAATTTGTCCCTGATACCGGTTGGTGACTTATTGTCACAAAGTAACGGAGTAAGTGACAATATTTCAAATTATGAAGAAAAGCTGGTAGTAGTAGGCAAAGATACCTTTGCTGTCAAGATGGTCACTATCGATTTAAGTGCACCCGGCCTGGAAATAATTACTGACACGGCTAGCGACTATGACTGTAATACCGATTGTCCGACAAAAACCTTGGTTGATTATGTGAAGGCAGCTAGTGGCTTTACTGCTATTAATGGCAGTTATTTCTGTGCGTCTGACTACATTTCTTGCGCAACAACTAAAAATTACTTTTTTTATCCGGTATATAATTCCCGCTTAGGTAAAATGATTAATGCGGATCAGCTCAAATGGCCTACTACCGGCCCAATCTTGGTTTTTGGCACCGACAACCATCCCTATTTCATTCTTAGTACTCAAGAATTTAAAGATGTTGCTACTTTTGAAAGTGCTTATGGCACGAAAATCAAAGCAGCGATTAGCAATAAACCCGCTTTGATCCATAATGGTATAAATATAGTCAGCGACCAAGAACTCGATACCAAGCAAAGAACAGTCAAAAGCCTGCGCAGCGGTATTGGCATAAAAGACAATAAAGCTTTTCTGCTTGTGGCAAGCAACGCAACTGTTATAGATCTGGGAAATATTATGGAGTCTCTAGGTATGGATCAAGCCATGAATCTGGATGGTGGCGGATCTACAGCTCTTTATTACCAGGGATTGTATAAAGCAGGCCCGGGCCGTAATTTACCGAACGCGATTGTTTTCAAAAAAAGTCAGGTAAAGTAAATTTGTCTTTTCTATTTTTAAAATCAAAATAATTAGTTCATGAGGTCAATTCTTAAATTATAAGGTTTAATAAGCTTGAAACAAAATTATTCCAACTATATCCCAAACTCCGAGCCCTTGACAAAAACATACTGATATGGTATGATTTTTTTATATCAAAAAGCCCTTTAAAAACTGATTTAAAATTGTTTTTTTATTGAGTTATCCTTGCTTCTTTAAGGAGGTTGAGATAACTTAATAAATTTCAACAATTAAATAATAAATAATGGATAATAATTCGCAAATTAAAAGAGGGGGTAAACCATGGAAACTCATATAGCGAGTATATTTTCAGAACATCCGGAAATTATACAGGGCGGTTATCTAGCAATGTTTATCGCCATGTTGATTGAAGGTCCTTTCATTACAGCATTTGGCGGTTTAGCAGCCGCAACTGGAATTTTCAATGTTTGGACAGTATTGATCATCTCAATACTTGGAAATTTCATTCCCGATGTAGTTTTATACGCAATTGGACGATGGGGACGACGTTACATAGACAAATATGGATCTCATTTCGGTATTACCAATAAAAAAATAAAGACAATTGAAGCACTCTATGACAAACATCCTTTTTTTGTCTTGCTCGTCTCGAAGTTAGTCCCAATGGCGGCGCCCCCCGGACTAGTAGCCGCTGGAGCGATGCGCATGCCGATTGTCCGGTATTCTATTATGAGCCTAGCTATTATTTTAGTAACCTCTGGTATATATCTGGCAACCGGATATTATGCTGGTGCTATGTATGTGCAAATCGTACATTATCAAATAATAGCACTGGCTGTCATTTCAGTTCTTATAATTGGAATAGTTTATGCCTTTAATAAACTTATGGCAAAACTTGGCAGAAAAATTGTTCCTGATTTCGAATCTAAGAACAATAAGAACAGATCGTAAAAAAAATTATCTGATAAAAGACAAAGCTTAAAAAACAATAAAGCCAGATTTTCTAAATAACTTTCTGGCTTTTTTAATTAAAAGCAACACCCTATATCGCGTCGCTTTTGTCACTTTTTAAAACGTGCCCGAAGAGCGTCGTTATGGTAAAATAAAAATATTAAGAAAAGCCTTACTGGTGTTGACCAATTGGGATTCTAACGCGAGTCGGCGAGCAGATAATTATGAAAATACTAATTATAGACAATAACTCAAGACATATTAAAAAACTTATTGCCTTAGTTCAATCTGAGGGATATGTGACAGATTCCATTAAATGGAATGACCAAAATCTTTTACAAAAACAAAAGGATTATGATGTAATCATTCTTTCTGGTGGAAGAGGTTTAGCGGTACCTGATCACCGAGAAGATTTAGCTGTTGAAATGTCTTTAGTAAAAAATACAACCAAGCCCGTAATAGGCATTTGCTTAGGTTTTCAAATTATTGCTGACAGCTATGGCGCCGAGATGATTAGAAAAAACGTGCAAGAAAAAGGCCTAATTAATATTGATGTTTTACATCCGGAAAAAATATTTGAAGGTAAGCGACATTTCAGTGCCTTTGTCGCCCATAAATAGCATGTTATAAAAATATCTGAAGAATTTATAATTTTAGCAAAATCAGGTGATACAATAGAAGCCATTAAACATAAGACTAAACCGATTTACGGACTTCAATTCCATCCCGAAATTATCAAACAAGGAAACGAAGGCTCAAAAATATTTAAAAATCTGCTAAATAACTTTAAAACCATTACTTAATAAAAAATATCAGCATATTATTTCTAAGATGAGAGATACTGGCTAGAGCGAAAACCTCGAAGACGGAAATGGGAGGAGTGGGGCTCTCCGGTCGGATTAGCCCTTGGCTGGGCCATATTCCTTGTTTCAATCGGATTTTTTCTTTATTTGCTGCACTTAGCTGGACTTCTCGGCTAACCCGAACCCAAACTAAAACCGCCTCTCTGTTTATTGAAAGGCGGTTTTAGTTAAAACGATTCCAAAATATCTCAAATTCTAAGCAGATAAAAACATAGTTTAGTAAAGCTATATTTTTTATATTTACGCTAATTTTAGCAAAGTGATATAATTAATATATTAATAATTAATATTAAAACTATGACTGACATAGGCATTTTTCAAATTTTAGGGCTAATTTATTTAGCTATTGGCCTAGGCATGTTAGCTAGTCCCCGTTTTTATAAGGAAATGTTAAATAAAATGATTGATAATGAAGCTGTGCTTTTTTTGACTGGGCTCTTAGTCTTGATTGTCGGTTATTTATTAGTTGCCTATCATAACATTTGGATTAATGGCTGGACAATAATTATAACAATTTTTGGCTGGCTAGCTTTACTAAAAGGCTTAATGATGGTCGTTATCCCGGGAAAATCTATAAAACTTTATAAAATTTTTAAAATCAATGAAAAACAGATGAGTGTTTATGGTTTAATTGTTTTTGTTTTGGGAATTATTTTAACTTATTTTGGTTATTTTTTAAAATAAAATTTAATTATAATTTTATGAAAAAATATATCTTAAGTTTAGCAGTTCTGGGTTTACTCGCCAGTTTACCTTTAATTACTAAAGCCTCGACTATTACTTGGCAAACTTTTACTAATACTACTTATAATTATCAATTTAATTATCCTCAAACAAATTACTATGGCGCCGATTATATTGTTAGCTTAGATTCTAGTGATTTAAATAAAATTTTTTTAAACAAACTTAAGGGCACTGAATCTTCGCCAATTTATTCAGTTAAAGTTTTTTCTAATATAAAAACCGCCGCTCAATTAAAAGCTCTACTAAAAACTGAATTAGCACCTTTACCAAAAACCACTATAAAGACTTCAAGTATATTTATCGCTGGAATTAAGGCCACAAAAATGGTAGACAGCAGAAAAACTACTATTGCTGGATTTATTAAAAATAATACTGCTTATATATTGCATTCTTATATTGGTAGTATATCAGAACCACTTTATAAAAAACTTTTGGCTTCTTTCAAATTTGTAAAACACGTGGATGTTTTTGATGTAAAAATCAACTCTTTAACTTGTTCTTTAAATAACACTACAGATCAATACGGAAATAAATTAGTTTATGTTCGAGCGATTGCCAAAGGCCTAGCTCAAGGACCGGTTGGCGCGCGAGTTGAATTGCCTCTTTTGATTTGGTCTGATGATAAAATGGATTGCGGTAATTGGACCTATCACAGCGGAGCGCTGATCGCCGTCGGCGGCACTTGTGTTCGAAAAGCCGGACAGCCAGAAACAACTACCTGGACTGTAGATACGGGCGGCGAAGAACAAGGCGGCTGGCTAAAAGGCAAAAATCTATCTTATAGCGCAGCCATTTATAATGATGGTGATATTTTTTCTAAAAAAACAGCTAAAACCAGTGTAGTCTGCCAATAATTTATATTTTAATAGCTAAACCGTTCCAATAATATCCTAAACTCCTAATATTAGCATTGCTGAAAAAGGAATAGATTGGGATACTTGGAATAACTCAGATTCTTACGAAGAATACGAGGAAAAGAAATTTAAGGTATGAAAATAATATTCGTCGTTAACACGACTGGTTTAACCGGAGGTATCCGAGCAATTTTAATTCACGCTAATAATTTAGTTAACTTAGGACACGAAGTGGAAATAGTTCACTTATTAAGACTTAAAAATAATTTTTTATCTTTAATTATTGCTTATCTAAAAAAATGTAAATATTTTATTTTTAAAATTTTTAATATTAATCCCCTAGCCTGGTTCGGTGAGCTTGAGGGCGTAAAAATAAAAAGACTCATTAAATTAAATAAATTAAAAGACTTTGACTGTATTATTGCTACGGCTAATGAAACGGCTGATTTTGTTAGTGAATTATCGGCTGATCAAGAAAAAAAGTTTTACTTTGTGCAAGATTATGAGATTTGGACTAGAAAAAAAGAAGAAGTTGATAATACTTATCAATTACCTTTAAAAAAAATTGTTATCTCAAGCTATCTTAAAAAATTACTGTTAGAAAAATTTAACCAAGAAACTTTAGGGCCAGGTTGCATCGGCTTTGAAGCAGCTGAATTTATTGATCAAACAACTGATCAAAATAATTCTCTTACTATTTTGATGCCGTATCATGTTTTACAAAAAAAAGGAAGCGCGCTTGGTCTTAAGGTGCTAGAAAAAATAAAACAGGAATTCCCGTTTGTCAAGATTGTCTTATTTGGACCTTATAAAATAAAAGATAAAATTAATTTTGATTTTAAACATTTCTTAAAACCAACTAGAGAAAAATTAGTAAAAATATTTTGTTCAGCTGATATCTTTTTATTTCCTAGTCTGCAAGAAGGCTTTCCTGCTCCGCCGTTAGAAGCCATGGCCGCTGGTTGCGCTGTCGTTGCTACTAAAGTAGGGACCATTCCTGAATATGCCAAAAATAATGAAACAGCAATTTTAGTAGAGCCTAATGACCCTGTGGCCTTATATGAAGCTCTAAAAGATCTGATACTTGATCAAGCAAAATTAAAGCTATTAAAAAATAATGCTAAAAACAACATCACTGTACCAAGTTGGTTTAAGGCTAGCCAAGAATTAGAAAATATTTTAATAACAGAATTAAAAAGATAATTAATCTATAATCTTTACAAAGTATGGCTTCAGTGCTATGTTTTAGCTATAAATAATTAATATCATCCTCTGGCTTGATCAGGGGAATTAACCAAAAATTTATGGATCTTTTAACGGTTATTATCGTCTTTGTTGTGCTGATCTTATTATCTGGTATTAAAGTAATAAAACAATACCAGCGCGCGGTTATTTTCTTACTTGGTAAATATACTGGTATGCGCGGACCAGGTTTAATTTTTGTTTGGCCAGTTTTTGAAAAAATGAATCGAGCTAATCTTAGAACCATCACCATGGATATTCCGTCACAAAAAATTATTACTAAAGACAACGTTTCGATTGATATTGCCGCCGTGGCTTACTATCATATTGTCGATGCGTCTAAATCAGTGATTGCCATTGAAAATGTTTATCAGGCAGTTAATCAAATTAGTCAGACCACGGTTAGAAACGTTGTTGGTCAATTTCAATTAGATCAATTACTGTCTCAAACTTCACAAATTAATGAGCAGATAAAGAATGTTATAGACACACATACTGAACCTTGGGGTGCACAAGTAACGGCCGTAGAAATTAAAGATATTATTTTACCTGACAATATGCAGCGCGCTATGGCTAAAGAAGCTGAAGCTGAGCGAGAACGCCGCGCAAAAATCGTCGCGGCTGAAGGTGAATTTCAAGCGTCAGTTAAGTTGGGAGAAGCCGCGGATATTATTTCTAAACATCCGGTCGCTTTACAATTAAGAACCTTACAGACTATGGCCGAAATTAGCGTTGAAAAAAACTCTACGATCATTTTCCCAGCGCAATTTATGACTACGGTTGAAGAAGCTTTTAAAAAGATTCAAAAAGATAATAACGCCTCTGTTTAAACAAAACAAAAAATAGTAGAGCCAGGTTTTAAGCCTGGCTCTACTATTTTTTTTTAGAACTTAGTATTAAGCTCTTTGAACGTTGACAGCGTTTGGACCCTTATCAGATTGTTCAACCTCATAAGTAACTTCATCACCTTCGTGAAGGTCGCTATATTGGACACCAACCAAGCTATTGCTATGGAAGAATAAGTCCTTTTCTTGACCCTCAGAAGCGATGAATCCAAAACCCTTGTCAGTCAATTTTTTGATTGTACCTTTCATGGATTTATCAGAGTGAATAAAAACGTAAGGTGATATATGTTTAATTGAATCGACGACTTCACAAACCTAATATGCGCATTACTATAATAGTATAACATAGATATTTTTTACTGTCAACCATTGGTAAAAAAATAACCTATTTCTGTCTTTTGAAATAGGCTATAACAAATCATCAGGATATTTTAGCGCGTTTTTGATTAATTTATAAAAGGGAATGCGAACATAGTCACTAACCCATATATCATGATCTACTCCATTTTCTTCATAATGATAGTATGGGGAAATTGATATTTTATATTCTTTTTCAAATTGATAGGCATAGACATGGGCATAATGCTCATTAAAAGCACCATTAATTATCCCCTGTCTTTCTTCGTCCCACAGTCCTCCTTCTAAGCTATTAAAAAAACGTCTTTGTTCTTGAGTTGGTTTTTTAAAAACAAAGACAACATCTATATCTGACTCTTTTTTGGCTTCATTTCTACAAGTACTGCCAAAAACATAAGCTGATATAAACCACTCACCCATCTTATCTTTAACTAGATCAAAATACTCTTTAGCTATTTTTATCCTTTGAGCTGTTTCTTGGTTAGGCTCTTTTATTTTCATTGTTTATTAAATTTTTATTGTACTATTTAAAATATTTGTTAATTTGTTATTTAATCACAAATCAAATCACTAGTCAAGCTGATTGTGCTTTAATTTATTTAGTGATAATCTTTAAACATCCCTTATTTATTTTTATATTTTAATCACAAAATATGAGAAAAACTAACCTTTTATTGTTATTAACCATCCTAATTTTAGGCTTAACTGGCTGTGGCAATAAAAATAATACCCCCGTTAGCCAAAAAGATGTAATCAGTCCCCTGGCTGATGTTTGTAATTATTTTCCCAAGGAATTAGTAGAAAATGCCATTAATAAACCAATTGTTAAAACCGAAGTACCGACTTTAGACAGTAAAAATTGTTTTTATTATACTTCATATAGCGAGACTTATAATCAAGGCGATAAACCTGGTGGAACCTATCTTGTTGTTGTTTATGATGATATTTATTTTAATAATGACAGAATAAATAACGAAAAAAATGGCAATACTTACACTAAAGACGAAAACATATCAATGGATAATTATGTAGTAAGAACTCATAGTGGCGCCATCTGGGAAGTGGTTCTAATTTTAGGTCAAGATAAATATCTTAGAATATACTCTATTCAAAACGCTATTACGGGAGAGGAATTAATCGAGATCGGCGCGAGGTTTGCGGAAAAGATTCAGAGCGGAAAATAATTTGATAAAAAAACACCCCAAACTCTAATTGGGGTGTTTTTTACGTCATAATTCTCTGTCGAGAAACCGTGACGGGACCAAAAGATATTTTTAATGTCAACCTTTCTTATTGCCAACAAAATTCAACTGGTTTGTTAATTCTATTTTCTAGATAGACTTTTACGTCGTTGATACTTCCAACTTGGTCAATCAGACCATCAGATAAAGCTTCTTCTCCTAGAAAATATGATCCATCAGCTAACTTTTTAACATCTTTGCTATTTATATTTCTATAATATGCAACTGCCCCTATAAAATTTTCATATATTTTTTCCGCTCCCTGCATTATTATATTCTTTTCATCACTTGAGATTGGCTTATTTGGATTACCAAGGTCTTTATATTTACCAATACTAAGTTGTTGAAAAATCAATCCTTCTCTTTTATTTTTTTGTGTTTCATCTACATAAGAACTTGTAACTCCGATACTACCAATTATTGAATTTCTATTAGCAATAATTCTATTAGCGCCAATGCTTGCCCAATATGCTGCTGAAGTTGCAGTATTACGAAACCAGGCCACTGAAGGCTTTTTAAAAGATGCTAAATAATCTGCTATTTCAGAGCCTGCAACTGGCGAACCACCACCAGAATCAACAGAGAGGACAACTGCTTTTATTTGACTATCTTCTTGTGCATTTATTAATTTAGCAATTATTTCACTTGAAATTGCACCCGTTTCACTTCCGTCACTATATTTGACGTATGTTGTATCAAGAATACCGTTTAAATTAATTATCTGAACATTGCAATCACTATTCTTTGTAGATTTTAATTCCTGATTACCATCTTTATTAATTTCAACTATCACAATAATTATCAGAGTGATAAATAATACCAAAATCAGCCCGTTTGTTCCGATTAAAAACCAGAATCTTTTTCCAATTTTATCTAATATTTTACTTTGTCCATTATCCATATTTATTTCTTATTAATGATTCTAATATACTCCATGGAAGCATCTTGTGCATCTTTTTGCGCAACCATAACTTGCTTATTAAGAAATTTATATTTATCTGAATCAGCCTTTGTTATATTTGTTATATCAAGACCCTCAACAAAAACAGCAAATTCTTTTGTTTTACTATCTAAAGTTTTATGAAGATTAACAACCTTTCTTAAACTTGTAATTTTGGATTTAAGATCACTTTGGTCTCCATTTACATCATTTTTGTTTACTTCTTTTTCAAGGTTGTCTATAATCGTCTCAAGTCTTGATATTTTATCATCTTTTGCTGACAAAGCATCGTCAAGAGCTCTTGCTTCTTGAGGATATTTATCAATATTTTGTTCTTGTATTAAATCATCATATTTTCCAATCATTGCGACATGACTTGTGGCAAAATCAGCTTCTGCTACTTGTTCTTGACTTGTTAAATCAGAAATCTTAGAACTACTAAAAAAACCGGCCGTTAGTATGATTAATATTGATAATGGAAGAATGATAAAATTAGCAATTCTGTAATTTATTCGATTAATCTTTGTCTTAATATAATAAATAATATATACAGCTAATACTATATTGGATAATATTTCCCACCATTTATGACCCCAAATTTCTATACCTACGTAACCTAGTGTTGATAAAATAATAAAATAGAGCAGTTTTTTGAGTACTGGCTTGTTTTTATATAGTGAATAAATAAAATAAAGAATACAAATATTAACCAAAACATCAAAAATTATATGGATATTTTCATAAGTAAATCCAACTAAATAATTATTAGTAATCCAAGTCGGCAGAGAACCAATAAATTCAAGTAAAAACACTGAAGCAATTATCTTGTTTCGTTTAATTTTTAATACTGCTATGTCTTCTGCACTATTAGGTGTTGGTATAGTTTGTACTTGACCATTTTCAAGCTTATCTTTTGCCTTAAAATAAGAAACTAATAAATATACAGCTAGCCCAACGTAACAAACCAAATTTACAGACTGTGCTATTATTTGAGATAGTTGATCTGGAAATTTTGTTATGAACTCAAACAACAAACCAAAAGAACTGATTAATAAAATCACGGCGCATACGACTTTCCATTTAGGTTTTTTCATAATTCTAAATTAAAAAATAACTATTTTACCCTCCATTATAATAATATACCCAAAATTAATTTATGTAAATATGGCTAATAATAGATAAAATTTAAAACGATATAGATCATTTATCAGACATCATTCGCTGCGGCAGAATGTCCTGAAAGGGATTCTGCCGTTTATTGATTTTAATCAACATCTAATAAATCTACAGGATAGATACCCTTTTCTAAAATATAATTAGACGCGCTAGAATATTTATAATCTTCTGTTTTTTCAACTAGCTGCCAGTGTTCTCGACAGGGATTATTATGAATATAGTTTAGCTTTTCTAGAAAAAATTTTCTACTTTGAATAATTAATGAATCATAACGTGGCTCAAATAAGCATTCCAAGCCATATGCTATAAATCTCTTAGCATTAAAGATAAGTGTAGATAACCTAGGGGAAGTTAGTGATACATAAAGCAATAAGTGAACATGATTCGGCATTATAACATAAGCATGTACTTTATTACCATAATTTTTCTCCATATAATGAAACCACTTATATACTAGGCCACACGAAACATCATTAATAAATAGTTTTTCCCAATCTAGTATTGTAAATGTTATAAAATAGATCTCATCTGGCTTAAATGGTGTTTTGTCTCTAATTGCCATATACCCTCCATATGGTTTGTTAATCGGCAGAATCCCCTACCGGGAGATTCTGCTGGAGCGGAAAGATATTTTTAATGTCAACCTTTCTTATTGCCAACAAAATTCAACTGGTTTGTTAATTCATCTCATCTGGCTTAAATGGTGTTTTGTCTCTAATTGCCATATACCCTCCATATGGTTTGTTAATCGGCAGAATCCCCTACCGGGAGATTCTGCTGGAGCGAAAATTTTTTTAACCGTTGTAATTTTCCATCTTTGTTTTAAGCCATTCTATAAATTCTTCATAATTTATCCAACCATATTTCCGCTCATCTTCTTCTGGTTTTTCTGAAACCCAATCTAATTTTTCCTGTATTTCTGAAAAGAATTCATTGTCATTATCAGACAATGCATCATCAGGAATCTCATCTAAAAAATATAAGTAATATTTATCTTCAAATTCAGGGACGGTTATTTCCTTCTTTAATAATTTATTTATTTTATTTATAAGCTCTTTTTTATAATCCATATATTTTATGGTAAATGAATAAATCTACCTTTAACAATATTATTAATAATACTTTTTACTTGATTAAATCCTGCTGATATAATTTTATTTTGACTTGGATCTAGAGTAACTCTTATAACTTTTTTAACATCATTGGAAAGTTTTGTAAAAATATTAACATTTTTATTGTTGTTATTGTCAATAAATTTTACTCCACTTTTATCAGCCCTATTCAAAATATCTTCTTTACTCATTTTTGTTACTCCAGAAACTTTATTCAATTTTTCCTCGGCAGATGGAACAATATCTAATTGAGATAACTTTTTCGAAAAATAATATGCTCCTGTGCCGCCTATACCAATTCCTTGAGTCGTCATAGTGGCACCTAAAGCACTAACACCTACCCCTACTAAAACACCAACTCCTATTGGACTTAGAGCAACTCCCCCTATTGTTCCAGTGGCTACGGTTGTTATGCCAGCTGCTGCTTCAGCGGCTCCTATAACCATAGATGTTACATCTCCTATAGTTTGACCCGTTTGGAATGATTGATCATTGGAAGTTGACCTTCCTAATCCAAAGGCAAAATTACTAACTACAGAATTACTAAATCCTATCCATCCCTGATATATTTGTCGCAAAAATTCACCACTAACATCAGTATAACGTAAGGGGTTGTTAATAACATAACTATAACTATTAAGATTCTGTGGATTTGCAAGGTATACACTATAGGGCTGATTTGTACTTCCTTCTACGCTTTCCTGATCCATCACGGTCTGAGACACCGAGTCCTGACTCAACCATCTCCCCAAACTACTATCATAATATCTCGCATTTGCATAAGTTAATCCTGTATTTTGATCATACTCATGCCCCGTGAAGATGGCATAGCCAACACCCGCTCCACTATAATCTTGGCTTTCGTGCTCTAATATAGAGCTATTAAATTATCAACTGGACTCCTGTGCCCTATGTGTCATCAATGTAAATGTCCTACAAGTGCTGGTCAGGCTCGTTAACACTACTGAATTAGTTAACTTTTAATTCTAATAAATCTTCGGCCATGCGTAATGATTTTTTCTTCATTTTTTCTGTATCATTGTCTGCTTTATATAAATTAAAAATTGATTGGGATAACTGTTCCAATGTAACGCCCCCTTGTAAGATCATTTTCTGGATTTTATAAGTATCGGCGTCATACTCATCATCAGGGGCGCCCATCACAATAAGATCCATAGGATCATAATATATAAGCATGCGTCTAATAAAATCACTTAACGCTTCACTCTGCCAAACTTTATTAAGCTCTTCTATTTTCTCTTTTCCTAATTTTTTCATATAGTTATTCTACTTTACTTAGAATATTTAATATATTCGGTTTGAACTCTTTAGCTCCATAAACCGTGACTATCTGACCAACTTTATTTAATACCACGCCCGCTTGCTCACTCAAATATAATATATTATTCCCTGCCTGTTTCAAGACTACTGATGGATTAAGCACAGTGCTAGCAATATCTTCAATAGATGCACTGCGAGTTAAAATTCTCATTAATGCGTGTTCATCACCGCCTACTCGAGTAAATATTCCGGTAATTTTACCGGGTTGACTTTCTATTACCGTACCAAGTTTTCCAAAAGTGTCTCCAACACTTACTCCACTCTGTTGTGTGACCCCAGCGACAGCGGCTCCTCCATTAATGCTAATCTTACTTTTATCTGAGCCATTAGGATTATCGGGTGTGACGTTTCCTTTTGCATAACTCTGGCCCTGGGGCAAATCTCCTCCAGCTGGCGTCGGGTCGCCAAATAACTGATATGCGTAACCCGCAACGGCCAATGGGCCTGCTATCTTAGAAAGATATTTCGAAGAAAACTCTGCAACAACACTTAAAAGTGATTTACCACTAACATCCTTATACTTTAACGGATTATTAATAACATACGAATACGAATTCTGAGCCTGTGGATTACTAAGATATTCTAAGTATGGAGTCTGGGTCGTAGCTTCAATCTTTTTATCGTTAGTAATATCTAGGAACGCCGGATCTTGACTCAACCAGCGTCCAAGTGCTGTATCATAGTATCTGGAGTTTGCATACGTCAGTCCAGTTTCCGCGTCATACTCATGACCCGTAAATTTTCTCTTTTCATTTAAATCCCCGTTCTGCTGATCTATCCTAATTGTCCCAAAAGAATAGTAATCAGTCAATTCATCAACTTGTTGAGCGCTGTCTGTAACAACATTGGAGCCGGTTAAATGATCAGTATGAATATCATAATTAGCGGCTGAATCACCTGTTCCTTTAACCGTGGCAATAGCTGTATCGCCTAAGAAAATATGCTTTTCGGTACCATCTGGACCAGTTGAATAATTATTCGTTTGATAAAGCGTCGTACCAGAAGAATCTATTGATTTAATTCTTTGGCCATCGGCATCATAAGCATAAGAAGATGTTACGCCATTGATTGTTACTGACATGAGCCGATTACCATAATCCCAAGAAAAAGATTTTGAATCAGGTGTCATGGTTGAAGAAATTTTAATAAGATTGCCATTTTCATCATAAGAATATGTTTTATCACCAATATTTGTTACAGCATGCGGATTAGCATAATTTTTACCAACATTACCATTATAGCTATATGTTCCAACATCTGATTTATAAGTAATATTACCAATCGCATCATAAGTAAATGTTTGTACTTGATTTTGATTATCTGGTCCATCAACATTTTCGGCGGATGAATTGCTGATAGTTGCTGAAAGTAAACGATATAGATCGTCATAAGTATAATTAGTAGTTTTAGCAGTTTGTGTATTGGAAGCATCAACTATTTTTGTAATATTACCGACTGGATCATAGGTATAAGTTAAATCCTGAACATTTTGACCGCCGGCATTGGTTATTTTATGGCGCAATCTATAAAGCTCGTTTTCGTCATAAGTATTATTAGTTATTGCGCCATTGGCATAAAAAATCGTTGTTGGTAAACCAACTGAATTATAATCAATAGTATTTATGACATTGATTAATTCCGGGTCATTAGCTTCTTTTCTTTGCACTGTTTCAACTAAGCCAGCATTGTTATAAATATAGGCTATTCGCGAATTATCAGGATTTATAATAAGCGTCTGGTTGCCTTGTCGATCATAATCATATTGCGTGGTATAAGTCTCTTGACCGATCGTTTTTTCTTCTTCTGTTAATTGGCCAAGCGAATTATAGTTCATCAGTGTTGTAATTGAAGAATTAGTAACTAAACACAAACGACCAACGCCATATTGACAACCATCATAAGTATACGTCACTTCGACCCTACCTGTACCAACAGCATCTTCAGTTAAGACACGATTTAGACCATCGTAAGTATAAGCCGTAACTTTAGTGTTAGGCGCTGTTTTAGAAATAAGATTGCTAGCATCATCATAATCATAAGACCAAACACCAAAAGTTGTATCATTTACTGCATGTAAATCTTCAGCCAAGAGTACATTACCCAAACCATTATAAGTAAAATTACGAACATTACCTAAGGCATCAGTAATCTTTGTTAATTTCTTTAAACCATTCCATTGATAATAAGTTGAGTAAATAGCCGCGCCATTATGTTCATTAACTTGAACTAAATTATCATAAGCATCTTTATATAAATCTTTAACTTTACCTTTGGCGTCGGTCACGGTAGTTTTCCAATCATCATAAGAATTCGTTGTTGTACCGACAACAGTTTGCGCGCTAATAACCCGTTTCATCGCATCATAAGTATAAGTTGTATATAAAGCTGAGGTTGTCGTCGCTGGTGTACGTTCACTACTATTAGAAGAATAAGGCAAAGATTCTTTTAACAAAAGATCATTTTGCGTATAAATAAAATCTCTAACATTAAATTGGTTGCCGTTTTCAGCTTTATTTCGTTCCTGAATTTTTCTACCTAAACCATCAAAATAAACATAATTATCAACTATATTATTAGCATCAAGATAGGTACTTGTTTTAATTCTATTGGCATTTGGCGTGTCAGTATATTCGTAAGTCGTTTTAGCCACTAATAAATTAGGAGTGTTTTGATCAGGTTGTTCTTCGGATATTGGTCGATCTAAGCCATCATAATGAGTAGTAAATATTTGACCATTAGGATCAATGGTTTGTATAACTTTTCCGGAGGAATAATCATAGGCATAACCAGTAACTTGATTTAACTGATTGGTTACAGAAATCGGATACAAATTATAAGAATCATAAGTGTAGGCGGTGTCATTATGCAGGGGATCTTTTTGCATGGTTATATTGCCAAATTCATCATAAAATTTTTCAGTTTCTATATAATTAACGCCATCTTTCCATTGTTCTGTCTTGGTTTCATTCCCAATAGTAAGAAAACCAAGCGGAGCATTATCATAATAATGCCTGATTTCAGAGACTTTATTATTAAAATAATCTACTGTTGTCTCAATTGAGGGCAGGAAAATATCGCCTGAATTGGCGTAGGAAATATCGGTTATATATTGATCAGTTCCCAAAGAGTCACTAATTACTCCGTTATCTTGGGCTAGAACTTCTCCCAATTGCTCTGTCTCAGTCAGATTTCCGTTTGTGTTGTCATACGTATAAAGCACGGCTTTATCTTTATGCGTAGTGTTTCCGTCATAAATAGATTCAATAGTTTGGGTGAGTTTTACAAAATTTCTATCATTTCCTAAATCATATCTATCCCATTTATTAATTGTTTTAGAAAATAGATTATTATTCAAATCATAAACTTCTTGGCGATACATTTTACCTATTTTAGAAACATGATCCTGATATTCGCCTTGACTAGATTTAGAGTCATTGCCTTGATGATAATAACTTATAGTTTTCGTAAGATTGTCGGTAGTGGTTATTTTTCCAAAACCGGCAAACTTATGATCTAAAGCACTTCCCTGATAATAATAACCATCTTGATATTTAAAATTGGTTGTAGAAATATTACCAAAACCATCATTAGTAGAAATTGAGGAAACAGTTTGGAGATTTACTGGTAAAGATGGATTAAGAAGAACCCCTCCATTAGCTTGAGCTGAGCCTTTGTAAGAAATTGTTGTAGTAGTGCCTTGACTATTTGTAACTGAACTTAAAAGATCAGGTTTAACACCATCGGCCATTTTAATACGAGTATTCCAAGAAGCATCAATAGTATCGGTTAATCCATCACCGTTTATATCAGTATTATTAAGTAAAAAAACATCTTGAGGTAATACCCAATTACTATTATAATCCCAACTACCGTGCCCATTGTTAATATAAGCCCGCATTTGAGGTGCTGGCCAGTAAACAGAATATATTAACATGTCGGAAAATCCATCATGATTTACATCAGTCATAGTAGGTTGATCATAATATAAATTCTGATCATCTATAGTCCAGTCTGGATCAAATACCCAACCATGAGAACCAGTATTGATATAGACACTAACAAATTGTCCCAATGCTTGACCATGACTGTAAATAATATCAATTAAACCATCCCCATTAACATCACCAAAACGAGTTGTTTGATTAAAGGTTTCCGGCGGAAATGATGGCCAATTTGCATCTTGTACCCAGCCACTGCCATTATTCAAAAAAACTAGATAATGATTATTACCTCCGCAACCAGAGCAATTCATAATAATGTCGGCTAAATTATCTCCATTAACATCAATCATTGTTTCGTAACCATTTGTAAAATTTATAGGTGGTTCCCAGCTTTGATTTAAAGTCCAACCAGTGCCATTAGCATTATTTATATAAACCTTAATATTGGCGCCATCAATAATATCAACAAACCCGTCTCCGTTAACATCTGCGAATTGTACATACTGACCAAAAGGATTTACTGGAAAAACATAGTTGGGTGCTTCTTGCCAACCAGACCCTGTATTTAAATCTACCATTATGGTCTGATTATTGGGCATGTAATGTATAAAGTCTGGTAAACCATCGCCATTAACATCAATAAGTTTGAAAGGTCCGGTAGGCGTAAATTCGATTGGAAATTGCCAGTTTTGATTTAAGGTCCAAGTTGGAGTGCTTGCTTGATAATTAAAAGTAGTAGCAGGCAAAGTTGTAACAACATTTGTAGTTTCATCTCGACCAGATTCAATAATACCGTGTAGTAACGATTTATTACTGTTATCACCAGATTGGTACGAAAGTTCATATTTTCTGGTCCAATTACCATTTGTTTTAATAGTTAAAAGATTAATAAAATAATTAGTTTTTACTGCGAAGCCAAGATCATTAGTAGTCACTTGATCTGGTCTTATTGTATGAGTAAAGTCAATTACATAAATACCAGCATCAGCTACTTTATGAGTATAAGAAATTTGTGAAGGATAAATTTGTCCTTGATCTTTAAAATATTCATAGGAAATATAATTACCATTTGTGTCCTGAACTTTTTGAAGCATCCATCGATAAATATGTGTTGAATCATCTGGGTTATCTTGACGATAATTAGCTGTTGAACCGAAAATATAAACATTGCCTTGCTTGTCTGTCGCTGTCCATGATTGATTATTAACAAAATGATAAGTAATAAAAGCACCACTATCAGATTTTGCACCATAATTATTTCCTACACCTGTAGCAACAATTTCTCCATCTAGCGAAGAATTAAAAATACTATTATCAGTAAAAATTTTTTCCAGACCATTTTTATTAACTCGTTCAATATAAGGAATGCTAATATTCCAACCAGAACCAAAGATATCCGCAACTTTTGCCGACTGACTATCATAAGTTAGTTTTAAATCCGGTGTTTGGTTATTTCGTCCAGCGGGAATAGTAAAAGGATAATCAAAATGTAGTGAACCAAAATTATTAACTGAATCAATGCCTAAATTTATTTTACTTGGAAGAAATTTATTTTCATCTGTTGTTGTTTGCTCTGTTGTATTATTTTGTTCTGGCGGATTAGCCTGTTCTTCAGTTGGTGGCGTAACAGAAGAATCGCTAGGCGGAGTAACTGGATCACTTGGCGGTGTTGTATTATCCGCTGGTGGTGGAGTTTGATTATCTTGATTATTTTGTGAAGGCTCTTGAGTTGTTTGTTCTGGTGGAGTGGTCTCTGAATTAGTCTCATCAGCTAAAACAAATCTGAATGGACTAATTAAAAACAAAAAAACTAACAGTCCAGCCGTTAGTCTAACAAACATCCCTTTAAAGATGTTCTTTTTATTAACTTTGCTTAAAATATAGCGAAGCATATATTTTTATACATTAAATAATAAAATGTTTTTTCGGGTAAATCACCTCGTTACCTTAGTATTGAGTAGCCCCCTCCTAACTTCCCAATACCAAGATAATGAAGTGACTTATAAAGAGGGCCGAATATTTATTATTATATCTCTTAATAAAATATATTGTCAAGATAAATAACAAATATTTATGTTAATACTTAAATTTTTATTTAATATTAGTGTTTATTTTAATTTATTTTAATATTTTTTTATGTTATTATTTTGCATTTAACCATAATAATTCAAACATAGAACGCAAGATATCCACAGTCTCTTTAGAACTAATAATAATAGTTTCCAGATTCTGATTCCAAGTAGTAAAAGATACATATTCACCCCAAATAACAATTGTCATATTGGGATTATAAATTTTTCTAGACAAAAAACGGGTTTCTCTACTAGATTTATCTTCATTCTTTGAAACTTCATGACCAAGTTTACTGTCTGGCATTAATAACCTTGTTTTAATACCTTTTTTATTTTTTTCCTTAACATAAGACTTTAAAAAATCAGGATAAAAAACAAATTTTTCAGCTTCAACAGCAAATCTTAATACTTCCTCGCCCTTTTTCAATTTTAAAGTTCTATTATACAACTCTTTAAAGCCTTTTTCTCCTTTTAATATTTCAACCTGCGAGCCTTTGGCCTGTTTTAAAAAATGCAGTTTTTGAATATCAGTAATCAAACCTCCGAGTTGTGCTTTATGGGCATTTACTAAACGCTCTTGATCTTGAACATATCGCTCAATCGCCTGCGGTGAGCTAATTATAAAATTTCTTCTTTTACCTTGAGTATATTCATCAATAACGCCAAGGCCTACTAATTTTTCTAACGCCACCACAACTGTTGATCTAGGCAAATCGCTATATTTAACAACCTCCTGAATAGTCATGGACGGCCGAGACAACATAGTAATATAAACATCAGCCTCAGCTTGGCTCATGCCAGAATTAACTAATTTTTTTGTTAGATTGTTTGTTTCCATATAGATAATTCTATCTAACACCAAATAACCATTTTTGGCAAGAACATCATAGTCTGGACCACAGATGACACAGATGTAAAAACAGATTAACACAGATAATTTTTACTGTATTCATGTTGTTTTATATAGTAATTCTTATCTGTGTCCATCTGAGCCTATCTGTGGTATCTGTAGTCCAGATGTTTAGTATTTCTGTGGTTCAGATATTTACAAAAAAACACCCCATCCGCCAAATCGGCGGACGGGGCTGTTTTTCGTTTTAACTATCCAGAAGAATAATCAAAACTAATCAGAAAACCAATTTACGGCTTAACAAGAGAACCTGCGTAAATCTTATTTCTGAAAGTGATAACACCAGTTGCGTAGTGACCACTATTAGTGTCAATACTCCAAACGAAGTTATTAGCATTACTGTCATCCAAGTAAGCCTGTATGGTATTACCTTGAGCAGTCAAGGCAGAGGTATCTGCATAGATCCATAGAGTCTTAGTTGAACCCGGGGTAATATCCAAAGATCCGGTTGCACCAGTCTGGAAGTCACAAGTAAATGTAGTACCTCCATTTGGAACAGAACCAGTACATAGGGTGTTAGTACCATCAGTGATATAAACAGCCTTATTTTGAATAGATGTACCACCAAAAGTAACAACTAATGAATCACCAGCAGCTCCACCCATAGTAATATCCTTAGTACCAGTAGCTAATATGTCGTATTTAGCGACAAGCTCATTAACAGCTGGAATTAAGGTACCCGATGGAGAACCAGCAGACAAGACCACGGTTGGAACAGTCTGATAAACAGTCTGGACTTTACCAATGGCATCAGCTGAACCAATAGTTGCAATGACAGCACCTGAATCCTGACCGACTGCGTTGTTATACGTAGAGTCATAATCAAAGTCTAGGTGTGAAGAATGACCATTAGTTGCGCCACCCAATGTAGGATTGAGGTCGCCATTAATAGTTATGTAAGCATTTGTATCCTTACAAACCTTAAAGTTAAGACCAGCAAAGTTAACCACACTAGCAACTAAAGTACCACCAGTAGTGGCCATAGTTGGAGTAGCTAGACAATCAGTTGGGTAAGTAACAGAAACATTTGAGAAATTGGCATCATTGGCGCTGTTTAAGAACGTCAATTTGTCAATCACGTAGTTTTCGTTAGTAGCACTGAACTTAACCTTAGTGTAAGCAATACCAGTTGAAGCAGCAACCACTAAACCAGCGACTGGAGTATCTGAAGCCAAAGTTTGGGTCAAAGTACCACCAGTTGTAATTAACTGATAAATAGTTGGAGTAGCATTACCTGTAACGTAGGTAATTGATAGATTATTACCACTACCATATTGAGCATTAACATCGCCTTGTGCAACGATAGCTAAAGCAATAGCTGTATCAGTGGTAAATGTAGCGGTTGAGATATTAGCTTTAGCCACTAAACTCTTAGTGGTGTTCTTTGGAATCAACCAATTCAAGGTGTCAAAAGTAGCAGTGATGTCAGATCCACCGACAGTCAAAGACTTGGTTGTACCAACTTGAACGTTTGGAGTAACGCTAGTGTCCCAAAGACTTAGAGCTACCATAACGTTATTAGCGCCAGATAGTTGATTCTTGGAATTACCACCGAAGGCATGAACTCCACCACCTGTGGAATCATAATAAGCAGTTACCTTAATTGAATTTACGGTAACATCATTTGAAGAACCAGAGGTAAAGGCAAAACCAGCCACTGGAGCACCAAGAAAGCCCTTAACATAACTTGAACCCGCGGCTGGGCTAGAAGCTCCATTAAGAGACAAAGCAGAAGCCGTAACGTTCATTGTGTTTCCAGTAATATCACCAGAAGGAACAATGTCAGTCACAGTATCACCAGTGTCAGAAGTCTTAATCGTCCAGGCAGTTGATTTTAAGTCCTTCAAAGCAGCGCTAATGGTTTCATTACCAAGAGCCGAGTTAGTAATATCAATAGCCACACGACCAGTAACGGTTGTACCGGCTGGAATACTCCAGGTGTCATTAAACACGTTATCACCTACGTTCACGTTAGAAGTTGAAGAAACAGTTGTACCATTAATTTGCAACTTCAAATTAGACAAATCTCCAGCAGCTAAATTGCCGTTACCAGCAATAACAACAGTTGCCTTGGAAATATCTAAGGCAGACTGAGCTGTCATGGTGAAATTTAACAAAGTTACATCAGTTGTATTTATTCCAATATTAGCTGTTGATGGACCATTTTGAGTCACTGTTAATTGGCCAGCTTCAACAGTTGTATTATTTGACTGAAGTGTAACCACAGCTCCGACAATTTGATCTTCAATATATGTTGCTGTTCCACTGCCAAGTGTTCCAGTAGGAGCTAAGCCAAAACCATAGGTATTACCAGTGATATTAACGTCGCTTGCATAACGAACGTCAATTGTTGCTTCGTCACCCTTACGACCGCTAATATCAGCCTTTACTGTAAAGAACATTGAATTACCCTTCAAAATTGTGATTGGGGTAGCCAATGTGAAAGTAAAGTAAGTATTACCACTCTTAGTCGCTGTAGCGATTAAAGTACTACCTTGATAAAGTTGTAAGTTATTAACCACGTCGCGTTGACTATTATAAAGAGTGATACCACTAAAGGTAGCATCTTCAACATTACTGTTCCAAACAGTAAAGTTAGCAACTTCAACGCCGGTTTCACCTACCTTACGAGTATAACCAGAAGCATTTGATTCAACGTCAAATGTACCAACCGGAGTAGATGAGAAGCTCATGGAATTACCAGTCATTGGGAAAGATCCCGTAACAGTAGCGCCAGAAGCAGTCACGGCTGAAGCTGTTTGAATACTAATAGCATGACTGCCAACATCAGCTGTACCTACTCTTAAAGCAGCAACCACAGTCAAAGACTTGGTGGTACCCTTTGGAATAGTGTAGTTAATGTTAACAAAGTTAGCAGTATTATCAGAAGAACTAACTGTTCGGCTATTAGTAATTCTAGTTGCACCATCATATAGGTATAAACCAGAAATTTCAGCTGGATCACCAACGCCTAATCTCTTAACACTCAAACCGCTTAAAATAACGTCACCGTCATTAGCGGCTGTGAAGTTAAATTTAGCCATTTTAACACCAGTCGCACCAGTTGGAACAGTCATGGAAGCTGGAGTATCAGAAGCCAAAGCTACGGACAAGCCAGTACCAGTAATTGATCCACTAGCACCAGATGAAACATCAGTCAAAGTTGTTTCAGGACCAGTGATGTCTAAGCCGGCTGGTGTGAAAGTCATACCAGTTGGAGCTGTTTGAACAAAACCGAAGTTAAAGTTGTTTCCATAGAAAGCTGACTCTGAAGCAAACTTTCGGTAGTTAGTACCATCAAAGTAGTAAACATCAGCGCTAGAAGCCGTCTTAACTAACGAACCAGCAGGATACATACCCGCTGTTAAAGGGGTTGTAATTGTGTAGTTAGTAAAGAATGAATCTGCGACGTCAATAACTTTCTTAGCCCAATTAGCTCCCCAGAGTGAGGAAGCATTAGCTTCACTAACAATTGAGCGGAGTTTACCTCCTGGTTCAACTGCGTAAACATTTGGGTTAGTTGTGATCTTAACAAGATACGTGCCTGGGCGAACAGTAACGTTAGCGCCTAAAGGATAACCCTCCAATTCTGATTGGGAGATAACCTTAACACCGCTAAAGTTTGGGTACCAAGACATGTACGTTGATTGGTTTGGGAAAACATAACGCTTTCCGCCTGTGTAGTAATAAACAGTCGATAGACCATTCATTTTAATTAGGTCACCATTAGCAGCTGCAGCGTTAGCATTTTTCATGCTCATACCACTGACAGTTACAATAGTAGCCAAGACTAGAGCGGAAGCAAAAATCTTTCGTACAATATTCATAATTTCAATATTTCCTTTTATTTCTTTTGAATCGCAAACTATACATCAATCGGAATCCCGCTTCCCCGCATCAACCAAAACATAAGTTTTAATTAATGACCGGAGAGTAAAGCATAGGGTTTTCACTGCTCCACATAACGAAAAATTATATTCTCGTTGATGCGGAAAAAAGCTAAATCGATGTATAATCAATTCTCTAAAAAATAGAGACAGCTTTTCAAAAAAACATTAGGTTTATAATTCAATCCTTTCCTTCTTACGAAGAATAGAATTGAGTAAGATTTGTCGCGTTGACAATCGACCTTTTCTATCTTACTGCTCTCACTACGCTGTAATCCTGACAAAATGTTAGGGTAGAGGCGGGCAAAAGTCTCTCCACACTTCTTATTTAAGCCCTAAGCTCAAATAAGTTTTACTGTGGATGTATAAACCTACTACTTATAATAGATTCATATATCAACGGTAAATGATGTGTCATCCTGTCCCGGACTTGATCCGGGATTGTTTCAGGATCTCATGAAAAAATATTCATCTTCTGTAAAACTTTATAAACCGCATTAACTAATTTCCAACCTAGATTATTTTCTCTTCGTTCATAAGCAGTAGTATTGACTGAAGCAACATTATTAAAATTTTCTATAATTTCTCTATTTGAACAAATTGCTACAAAATATAAAGTTTCACTATTATTATCATTCATTAAAATAATTCCCTCTTCTAAATCATTAGTTTTAATAAAAGACGTTAAAGCATTTTTTTGCTCAATAATTCTGACAAAAGAAAAATATTTTTTTAATAGTTCGGTAAATTCGGTTTTAGTAAATTCTTTTAAGTGAAACGGATTTTTTTCTTTAAAAACTTCTTTGTTCGGCGTAGAAATAAAAACTAAGCCATCATCTTTAATAATTCTTTTTAGTTCTTGTAAATAAGTTCCAATTTCTAATAAATGTTCAATCGTCTCAAAAGAAGTGATAATATCCACACTTTTGTCTAATAAATCCAGCTTTCCGGCGTCCCCCTCCCTAAACTCTAAATTTTTATTTGTATAATTGAGCCGCGCGTTAATAATAGCTTCTTTACTAAGATCAATACCGATTACTTCGCCGCCACTTTCAGCTAAAAAAGCTGAACCATAACCAGATCCACAAGCTACATCAACAACTTTTTTATTAGCTACCAAAGGAGCTACTAATTGATAACGAACCATATGTTCGTCATAAATAATATTTTCTTTGCTGGCCTGATCAACGGTGAGCCGCTCAAGATATGTCATTTTTTTACCAATTTTCAATTTACACTGTTCAATTTTTGAACAAAGCTCAAAAAATAAACATCGTAAACTAAAAAATTATTTTAACTGTTTATCTAATTCGTCTAATTTAGAAGTTGCACCACTATAATTTTTTTCATTAAAAAGTTTTTCGGCTTCGGCTAAAGTTTTTTGCGTGGATTGAGTGGAAATATCAATACCGGTTTTATCTTTGCTAGACCCAGCGCTAACTACTCCAGTGTCTTTGGTTGTAATTTTTTTAGTCGTTGTTTTAATAGTCGGTTGAGTAACCTTACTTATAGTATCAATTTTAGCTAAACGAGCTCGAGCTGAATCAATCTCATTTTTAAAACTACTAGCTAATTCTTTAAGACGAGCATCATTAGCATCTTTAGCCTGATTTTCACTAAGAACTTTTTCAATTTCGGCAATACGTTGATTAGCAAATTCTACATTAAGTAAAGCCTTGCCTTTATCATCAAAAGTTGTAGCAAATTGCGCTTGCTCACTAATGTTTTTAGCAATATATAAAGGTTCTCCTGGCGTAGAGTTGCGCGAAGCTCGGAGACTAAAAAAACCGCTAGCCACAAAAAAGATAGCGATTAAAGCCGCAATGGGCGTTGGTTGTAAAACACGCTTGGAAATAAGTGATAAGCGTTCAAAAAATCCTAAAGTCGTTTCGGCATATTCAGCGCCATTAAAAATCTGATACGACAAAACATCTCTATTCTGTTTAGACCAGGTTTGATCGGTCGTAATATTTTTCAAAGCTGATAAATTTTTTAAAAGCTCTTTCTCAGTCATATTATTTATTTTCTTCATTAATAATGTCTTGCAAAGATTGTAAAGCGCGATGGACTAAAACGCGAACGTTGCCGCTGGTCTTACCAAGAACTTTAGCAATTTCTGAAACTGATAATTCATTAATAAAACGTAAAATAATTACATCACGATATTCATCTTTTAAGAGCGGCAGTTTTTCTTTGACCAAAGATTGAAAATCAATATTGGTAATGGTCTGTTCGTAAATATTTTGTTTCTCATCACTAGTTTCTTCGGCTGTTTCCAAGGAAACAATATGCTTATCTTGATTACTGCGATAATGATCAATAACAGCATTACGAGCAATTTTATAAAGAAGTGGTTTAAGCGTATCATGCTTTTCTAAATTGCCTTCATATATATAATTCCAGCATTTTAGAAAGACCATGGAAGTGACATCTTCAGCCTCTTCTTTATTGCCTAGTTTAAAAAAAACAAAACGATATATTTGGTCAATATAAAGATCATAAGCCTGAATAAAGGCTTGTTTGTCCTTATGCTTTTTAAGCCGTAAGAATAGTACTTGTTCGCCTCCAAAAATTGAAGGCTTCTTATTATTCTCCATGTAGTATTACGTAAAAAAAATAAAAGCGTTACACCAACCCCTTTATACTATTATAATGGTCAAATAGACCTATTTAATCAATTATAAAATACCATATTATAAACAATAAAGCAAGGCAAAAATATATTAAAAACAAGCTTTATATAAGCTATATTTTAAATTAATAAGCCTTAATAAGATAGCTATAAACTACTATCTAGACAATCATAAAATAATATAATTATTTTAACATTTTCCATAGCTTGATTTTTTTATCCACATGTGTAAAAATACTAATGATAATAATTTTTAAGTCAAAAGAATTCTAGACTTATCATAATATAATTATAATTATTAAATAAAACATAGTTAATTACTATAACATAAGTCTACATAATATTAGACTAAAAGTTATTAAATTAAATTACTAGTCAATTATTACTATTTTAGTCTAGATAAACTTAGACCTAAGATATGGAAAATAATCAATTTAAACAGCTAGAACCTAAAATAACCACTAAACGCGGTCGAAAACCAAAACCGCATTTAGAGCTTTTGCCGCCTAATGAAGTCACTGAACCTATTTGGTTATCTGTATCTGAAGCCGCTAAACTAGCTGGCGTTGGTTCAAAAACCATTCGTCGAGCTATTGAAGCTAATACTATTAAGTTTAAAGTTATTAACAACCGCTATTTAATCAGTCTTGCTCCGTTAATAAATCACGCCTTTAAATCAACTAAACTTCGTAATAAGCTTACTTCTCATGGTCTTGGTCAGTATGTGGATAAGTGGAAATAATAAATTCAAATAAAAAAGCCCGCGTATAACTGGTCGCAGGCTTTTGCAAAGATGCAATGGAGCATCTTTGCTTGTCTTTAATATCTTTTTAGAAGAAATTGGAAAAATATCTCTTATTATGTCTGCCAACACGCTAATATCTTTAGCGGTTGGAGTATAAAAGTCAGCAATTCCGACCAATAGTCTAATTTTATAACTCTTAGAAACGTTATTAACCCAAGTATATTTAGACTGGGCGGAGTTTGTAGTACTATCTACTACTGCAAACTTTATAATAGTATCTACTACTATTACAGATATACTTGAGTCAGCCCTCGCGTAGTAATAATTACCTCCAGCTAAATTATTAGCCGAAGTAAAGGCGATCTCTACTGAATTGCCATAAGTTTTACTGCCATCGTAATAACTACCGAGGCGGCTCTTAAGCAAAGAAAGAATTGTTAGGTTATCAAATTTAGATTCATTTTTTGCTATGTCTATTTTATAGACAACAGAATCTGATTGGGTGCCTAAGGCGGTAACGTTGTTAGGGTCCCCTTGCGGGGAGCTGCCGGACAGCCGGCTAATGCATGTTTTAATTCTTGGCATATTTGTTATAACAGCCAAAATAAAAAACATGAAAAGCAGAAAAATCAAATTTCTTGTTGGTGTTTCCATTTTTACTCCCCTCACTGGGTTTAATTAGAAAAAAATTTTTAAACAGCTTACCTAGCACTTAATTAGTGAGCATAGTCTTAAACAATCTATTTGTCAATAGTACAAAAAACCCCATACCCACATTAAGCAAAGACGGGGCCTATATTTAAAATTATTTACCTAAGGCGGCGTCAATCGCCTTTTTTATATCATCGTAATTTGGCGTAGCAATAACCTTGTTATTAACGAAAAATTTCGGTGTAGCATCTACGCCGCTGGCAATTCCCTGATTATAATCCTGATCAATTAAGCTCTTATAAGCACTATTATTCAGGTCATTAGTAAATTTAGTAGTATCTAAAGACAAACTTTGCGCATAAGTTTTAAACAAATCCTTAGCCTGTGCTTCAGTAAGATTCTTGCTTAAATCACCCCATTCAATTTGACGATAGTAAAGTAAATCATGCATTTCCCAAAATTTACCCTGCGCTCCGGCCGCTTCAGCGGCTTCAGCCGAAATTTGCGCCAAAGGATGGTTAGGCAAAGGAAAATGACGAAAAACAAATTTAATATTATTAGGATAGTCAGCTAAAAGTTTATTAACCGTCGGCTGTGCCAAACGACAGGCTGGACATTGAAAATCAGCAAATTCAGTAATAGTTACCTTGGCGTCTTTATTGCCCTTATAATAGGCGCTAGGACGGTCTACTAGAAGAGTTTTAGTTTGATTGGTGTTAGAAGAATTACCTGTTAAATAAAACAACAACCAACCCAAAACTAAAGCGCCAATAATTAAACCCCCTAAAATTTTATATTCACGAGAAATAGTCATAAACTAATCTTTATAATTAACTATAGCTAAGCTTATTAAAAAATTAAAAGCTAAAAATGATAATAAGGGAATATTTATAAAACCAAACATTGACCAAGTTACGGTAGCACAAGAAACACCGGCTTTACAAATAGCCTGACTTTCTTGAACTACACCATAAACTAATAAAACATTATATAAGCCAATAATCCAACCTAGGATCATTAAAGGCCAAGCATAAAACCAAGCTTCTTTACTATGTCTAATAATACCCACAGCAAAAATCACAGCCAAAGGAAATAAAGCAATACGTTGATACCAGCATAAAACACAAGGAATTAAACCTAAAACTTCACTAAAATAAAGACTGCCTAAAACACCGATTAAAGCGACAGTAAAACCTAGGTACATAGAACTTTCACGAATTTTGTATTGCATATATTATAAATAAGACTACTTTAGATAGTATATCGTATTTTATGAAATAAAAAAACCAGAGAAATAAAAACTATCCCTGGTCTAATATAAAAGAAAATCATGCTTACTTTTCACGATTGCCTCCAATCGCTAAAGCAGAATCAATACTTCTCTGGTCGGCTTGGTCTTTTCAGATTTAGTCACCAGGACTTTTGTATAAATTCTTTGTTTTATGACCTAGCTTTGAAAATAATGTATGTTCTTCTTGCTAATTATCTTTTAGTTTTAACAGAAGACACCAGATGCTCTCTGGCTTAGTGAGCTAAAAAATAAATTAACTAAGAATTAATAACATTATCTTACCCAAGGGAAAAGCAAGACATGATTTTCACTTTTAATTAAAAATATTTTAAAATAAAAAGATCAATGGCGTTGATAGTAAAAAAATATTAGCTTATTACCTTTTTATTGTCAAGATTGTAAATCATGAGTTTTCCACATATAATACTTATACTATGAACTTCTGGAAAAAATTGCCACAACCCTTTTTTGTTTTAGCGCCTATGGCTAATGTCACGGACGCGGCGTTTCGTCGTCTAATCGCCAAATATGGCCGTCCTGACGTAATGTATACTGAGTTTGTGTCAGCCAATGGCTTATGCTCAAAAGGTCTGGAAAATCTCTTAATAGACTTAAAATATTCTAAAAAAGAAAAACCAATCGTGGCTCAAGTATTTACAGCTGATCCTAAAAAAATGCAGGAGGCGGCTAAAATAATTCAAAAATTGGGTTTTGATGGGCTTGATATAAATATGGGCTGTCCTGATAAAAATGTGGTGAAACAAGGCGCCGGCGCGGCTTTAATGAAAAATCCTAAAATTGCCGCCGAATTAATTAAAGCCGCTAAGCTTGGCGCGCCAAAATTGCCAATTTCTGTTAAAACTAGAATCGGTGACACTAAAAATGACTTAGCCAGCTGGCTGCCAGTTTTATTAAAAGCTAAACCAGCCGCGATTATTATTCATGGCCGCACCAGAAAAGAACTGTCTATGGTGCCGGCTGATTGGCAAACTATTAAACAAGCTGTTGATTTAGCTAAAGGCTCAGGCGTATTAATTATTGGCAATGGAGATGTTAAAGATTTAGACGATGCTCGTGCTAAAGCTAAAATGACCGGCTGTGATGGTATAATGATCGGTCGCGCAGTTTTTGGAAATCCGTGGTTATTTAGCACTAAAACTGATTTTAAAAAAATTAGCGTAAAGAAGAAACTAAAAGTCATGCTGGAGCACACTAAATTATTTGATAAACTTTTAGGCCAAGATAAACCATTTCATATTATGCGCAAACACTATAAGGCTTATGCTAGTGGCTTTGACGGAGCTAAAGAATTAAGAGTAAAATTAATGCAGACAGAAAATGTTAAAGATGTAGAGAGGGCAATTAAATCAGCCTTCGCTAAAGCTTCGGCTGACAAGAATTAAAAATTAAAAATTTGTAGCCATTTATTTAAAAATTAGAAATTAAAAAATATAAAATTTTAATCATATGCCTTCAATTTTTACTAAAATCATCAACCGTGAAATTCCAGCTCACATTGTCTGGGAAAATAATAATTATATTGCTTTTCTTAATATTAGACCACTTAACCCTGGACATCTTTTGGTTGTTCCAAAAAAAGAAACCGGCTATATTTTTGATTTGAGCGATGATGAATATAAAGAACTTTTTATGATGGCTAAATTTTTAGCTGAACCATTAAAAAAAGCTACTGGCGCTAAAAGAATTGGTTTATCAGTAGAAGGTTTTGGCGTTGATCATGTTCATGTTCATTTAATACCAATAAATGAAATAAACGAAATGGATCCTAATCGAGAAAAAGGCACCTCAGAAAAAGAGTTGACTGAAATGGAGGAAAAAATTAAGGAAGAAATAAAAAAATTAAAATAAAAAAACGGATATCAACAAAAAGACATCCGTTAAATTTCTAGTGCCTTTAAAGCAAAAGAAGTTGCAATTGCTCTTGAACCAAAATATTGTTCTCTTTTACCAAATTTATATATCCCATCAAAAGACCAGCCACCATCAACTGCTTGTAGACCAATAAGCTGAGTAATTTCATTATAACATTTTATTCCCAGCTTTTTAGATATAATTATTCTACAAGCAATATCAATTGGATATTCAGATAATGGTATTTCAGTTAGCTGTTTTTTAATAATTTCTTTAAATTGTTGAAAATTATTAAAATCAAACAATCTAGAGAAAAAATATAAAAATGTTAGTGGAGAATGATAATAACGTGAACCCTTTAAGTACTCTTTAGTCTCTAATTTATTCAATACATATTCTAAAGTAGGTTCGGCTAATTGGCTCATGCCAACTAAGTTTAGTAAATAAAGAACATTAGTCATGGCGACGTGATCTAATTGATTTTTACCACCATGTAGTTCAAAAAATACTAAAATTAGCTTATCAGAATTAATATTAAGAATAATATTTTTTGCTGCTTTTTTAATAACATCTTCCGCTAGCTCATTTTTTAAAAATAAAGTTGAAAGAATAAAAGCAGATGTATCTACGTCACATGGCAATAATGATCTATCCTCAAAAAAATGAAATTTATCTTGCTCAATTTGTTTTATTAGGTAAGAGGAAATTTCTTTATTTTTTCTATTTTCTTCTGAAGAGTGCATTAATATCAAACCAGAACTACCTATTTCTCTATCAGATTTGTTATTATTATTAAAATCATTAAGACTTCTTGACGGCGATAAATAGCAATTAAAAAAACCATTCAGGCATTCTTTTTCTATAAAAGAATAACCATTTTTAATTATTTTATCCATCTTTTAAATTTTTAAAGAATATTAAATAATTTTAATTATATTATAACGATAACTAAATTTTGTCAATAGCTAAATTATAAAACTTCATCAATAACCCCTGAACCTAATAATTCATCGCCTTGATAAAAAACTGCTAATTGTCCCGGCGTTATCGCACGTTGAGGTTTAATAAAATTTAGTTTTAACTTATTTTTATTTATAACTTCTACTTTAGCTAACTCAGCGGGATGACGATAACGAATTGCCACTTCTAGTTTATCTTTAATTTTAAGATTATCTCTGGTCCAAGTTAATTCATTAACTAAACAAACTTTACGCCATAATAATTTATCTTCTGGATTATTGCTGACCATAATTGAATTGTCTTTTTTGTTTTTGGAGATAACATAATAAGGGCCATTGCCCCCAAGATCAAGTCCGCCGCGCTGGCCAATCGTATATAAAGGCAAACCCTCATGCATACCTAATAATTTTTTATTAGTATCAAAAACTTGGCCTGGCTTTAATTTTAAATTTCGTTTTAATAAATCCCGAACATCAATTTCGCCAATAAAACAAATTCCCTGCGAATCAGGTTTAGCAAAAGTTAATAAGCCAAATTTTTTAGCTAAAAGACGGATCGCTGGTTTTTTATAATTACCAATTGGGAATAAACAATATTTTAGCTGATCTTGATTTAAAGTACACAAAAAATAACTTTGATCCTTATTAGGATCGACGCCGCGAAGTAAATGATAATAATTATTTTTAAAAACGACTCGCGCGTAGTGTCCGGTCGCGACAAAATCCGCGCCAAAGCTTAAAGCTTTTTTTAAAAATAAATTAAACTTAATTTCGCGGTTGCACATAACATCAGGATTCGGCGTCCGTCCGGCTTGGTATTCTTTAAAAAAATAACCAATCACCTCTTTTTTATATTCTTTTTCAAAATTCCAAACATAAAAACGAATGCCAAGTAATTGAGCAACTCTTCTAGCGTCTTCTAAATCTTCAGTCCAGGAGCAGGAAAATTCGCCCACGTCTTCAGACCAATTACGCATAAATACGCCAATGACTTCATAGCCTTGTTTAACTAATAAAGCAGCCGCCACTGAAGAATCAACGCCGCCGGATAAACCGACGATGACACGCTTATTTTTTCTTTTTTCTTTACTTTTTATCATAATGACAATACAATAACATAAAAGCCGTAAAGTTAAAAGTAAAAAGTAAAATCGTGAAAATAGTTTAACTTTTAACTTTCCACTTTTAACTAATTATTAATTCTAACTATATGACCAAACACAATTTACCAGAGCTAGGCTATGCCTATAATGCTCTTGAACCGTTTATTGATGCTCAGACTATGGAAATTCACCATACCAAGCATCATCAAGCTTATACTGATAAACTTAACGCGGCTTTAGAAAAACATGAGGACTTATTCGCTAAATCTGCTGAAGAGCTTCTTGAGAATCTATCAATTGTACCAGAAGACATTAGAACAGCCGTAAAAAATAATGGCGGCGGCTATATTAATCATAGTTTTTTCTGGACCATCTTAAAAATAAATAATGACGCCCTGCCAACTAGTTCTTTATTAGAAGCGATTAATAAAGCTTTTAATTCTTTTGAGTCTTTTAAAGAACAATTTTCGCAAGCGGCTTTAAATCATTTTGGTTCTGGTTGGGCGTGGCTAGTCATGGATAATGATAAAAATTTAAAAATAATTACCACAGCTAATCAAGATAGTCCGTTATCTCTTGGCCTAACACCAATCATTACTATTGATTTATGGGAACATGCTTATTATCTTAATTATCAAAATAAACGAGCTGATTATATTGCCGCTTTTTGGAATATTATTGATTGGCCAAAAATTAGTAATCAGTTTGACAGCTTATAAAAAAACAGTTAGTATCAAAATGTTTGTAAGTGTCTCGTTCTTGTTCGCGTTTTCATCGAGCTTTGTGCTTTCTTGAGAATAAACAATGACCGAAGGTCGCCTTACACACTTTATTCTTAAGAATAGTTTAAAGCTATGGCTAAGAAATTATTTGTCGGCGGAATTCCTTTTTCCTGCACTAATGAGACTTTGAAAGCTCATTTTGCAAGTGTCGGCGCTGTAGAATCTGCTTCCATTATTATGGACAGAGCTACCGGTCGCTCTAAAGGATTTGGTTTCGTTGAGATGGTTACTGATGAAGACGCTCAGCAAGCGATCGATAAATTGAATGGTTCTGACCTCGAGGGTCGTACCATCAATGTCTCAGAAGCTCGTCCAATGACCGAACGTCCACAACGCGAATCTCGCGACAGACGCTGGTAATTAAAATATCAGTTTTTAAAACCCCCAGTCATTCGACCGGGGGTTTTTGTTTTTTTAAATAAAAAAATCCCGATTGAAATTTATTTACTTATTTAGTAAACAAATTAATCGGGACTATATGATGGGTTAGGGCAGAAAGGAAAGGTTACGTGGGCTTTTATAAACTTTTAAAACCTTATTATTTGTGAAAAATAATAGGTACATGCTTTTGAGTTCCTGTTGATTCAGATACTTTTTGAGTTGAAACAACCGGGCTTATTTTATTTGTGAAAAAAGAGTCTTTCACGCCATAGACCGATAAAATAAGAAAAAATACTATACCTGTTATAACTATCCAACTAATTTTAAAGTTTTTCATTTTTTAACCCCTTCAAGGTTCCTGTCTATATACAGGAATGTTTATTTTTTAAATATTTATATTAAGAATCTAATTACCTCTAGCTAAGAGACCAGTAGGTTCTTAAATATAAATTTTTTAATATCCTCTCAAAGAACTTTCATCATGACCATAGTATAGCACGTATCTAAAATCTTGTCAAGGGGTATACCTAATAAATCATAAATTTTAGCTAATATTAAACAAAATATTAAGATAAATATAACAAAAAAAGTCAATCATTATAAAAGAATGATTGACAAAAATAGATTAAGATGATATAGTAAAATTACTTATAAATAATAAAAAAATAATTATAAAAACATAAAAAGGGAGGAATTGTGTGCTCTTTTAAAATATTTGATATATACATAAAAACCACGGTCCTAAATGGCAGAAAAAATAAAACAACTCATAAAAGAGTTAAAAAAGGGGTTAAGGCCTATTCAGCAGATCAAGCCGTTTCTTATTATTACTATGTTTTATGTAATAACGACAAAAATCGCGGTGATTTCAATAATCATTATGCCGTTGAATTGAGTGATGATAATAAAGATGAATTCAATGATGAATTCGAAGAAATAACTTGTGCTAAATGCAATTACGCTGATCCCGCTGGCCCAGGACATAAATGCCCAAATGGCTGTGATGATGAATAGACGATATATCAAAATTTTCAAATAAAAAAAGCTGTTCAAAAAAACAGCTTTTTTATTTTGTTAATAATTTTTTAACGATTATAAATAGTCGACAAAGTAATAGCTAGGGCCGCGGCGACGTTCAAGGATTCTAAAGCTTTCTCATGCTTAATTTCTAAAGACGTACCTTTGATTTTTAATTTAATCCCCTGCCCTTCTGAACCAGCAATTAAAATTAATTTAGCTGGAATTTTTTTTAAAATTTTCTCTGAAATTATTAAGCTAGATTTAGTATTGTTTTCTAAGCGATAAACTTCACGATCTAAATCTTTAATAAATTTTGGAGCTTCGGCTCTGGCAACTTCTAACCACGGCGTTTTAAAAAAGGCGCCAGCGGACGAACGGATAACTTTAGGATTAGCCGGATCAGCTGATTCTATTAAAATTAAAGCGGCGTTAAAACCTAAACACAATCTTAAAATAGTCCCGATATTTCCCGGATCTTGAACGTTGTCTAAAACTATAATTACTGGTTTCTTAATAATATCTTTTTTAGACCACTGAGGAATATGAGCAACACCAGCAATATTTTGCGGCGTAATCGTGCTAACTAGCTGACTAAATTTTTTAGTATCTTTGGGCGTAAAAGTAAAATCTAAAAACTCTTTAGCTTCTTTAAGATTTTTTTCACCTTCCACAAGACAAAGACCGGAATCCATCCGGCCCTTTTTGGTCGCCAAATAACGAATTAATTTTTCTTGACTATTAGTCAACATAATTAAACATTAGAATATTTACGCACCGCTACTAGGCTAGCTAACATATTAATAATGGCTGTACCAATAAACTCTAGAACAAAAAATTGAATAAAGTTCTGTTTAAAGTAATTAATGATATTAAAATCATAATTCATGAAAAAAGTTTCTAAATAGGGCTGTAATAATGATAAGAAAATATAAAAAGCGACGGTTGTTAAAATCAGGCCAATTAAAGTATAAATAATACTGGAAATCATAAAGGGCGAACGAATAAACCAATTAGAGCCGCCGACCAAGCGCATAATTCCAATTTCCGCCCGATGCGTATAAATCGCCACCCGAACTGTATTGTATAAAACTAACAAGGTTATAAAGATGAACAAAAGACTCATAATAAAACCAGCCTGGCTAACGCGTTCAGTGATCGCATTTATTTTTTCTAACATTAATTTATGATCATCAAAATTGCGGCTTTCAATAATCGGATTAGAGATCTTATTAAGATTAGCAATTAAGGAATCATAACGATTAACATCTTGCGGAAGAATAATTAAACTCGGCGACAAAGGATTAGAATCTAATTCCCGCAAAGCGTCTATTATGTCCGGATTATTTTTATATTTTGTCTGAAAATCATCTAAGGCTTGTTGTTTAGAAATATAGCTGACTTCCCGAACATTATCTAAGCCGCTAATTTGCGCTCGCAAGGCCAAAATATCGCTTTCGGCTGAATCTGATTTTAAATATAAGCTAACATCAATTTTATCACGTACGGTATCAACGGCGGCCCGGCCAATCACCTGAGCCACTAATAATAAGTTAACGGAAAAAAGCGCTAACATCAAAATAATAATCGTCACGACAGATAACCAAACATTACGAATAATATCTTGAAAACTGAATTTAGCTGCGCGATAAAAAGAAATAAACATATTACAAAATATATTTGCCCACCGCTTGATCAGAAATTACTCGACCATCATGTAAAGTAATAACGCGGCGTTTAAGTTGATTAACAATATCCCGATTATGAGTCACTAAAACGACCGTCGTACCAAACTCATTAATCTTTCTCAGTAAGTCCACAATTTCTTTAGCATTAATAGAATCTAAATTACCGGTTGGCTCGTCAGCTAATAAAATCTTCGGTTGATAAACTAAGGCGCGAGCAATCGCGGCGCGTTGTTGTTCGCCACCAGAAACTTCATGCGGATAGCGATAAAGTTTAGAGCCTAAACCGACAATTTTCATAACCTGCGGGACAATAGATTTTATTTTACTGGTTGGCCGACCGGCAACTTCTAAAGCAAAAGCGACGTTTTCAAATAAAGTTTTTTTCGGCAATAATTTAAAATCTTGAAAAATCACAGCGACTTGACGACGTAAATAAGGTATTTCGTTTTTACCAATACTAGTAATATCCCAATCACCAATTTTAATTTTACCAATGGTCGGTCTTTCTTCACCAATTAAACAACGCACTAAGGTTGTTTTACCAGTACCTGATTGACCAACTAAAGAGACAAATTCACCCGGTTTTATGCTAAGCGAAACGCGATCCAGCGCCTTGATATTGGGTTGATAAATTTTGGAAACATTATCTAGGGTAATCATTTTTATTTAATATTTTTATTAGCCAAGCTTAAGACAATTTTAGTATCATCAACGCTGGCCTGACGGGACGGTGAACCAAAAACTACCACAATAACATTTTTATTTACATTGGTCGGCCACTTAGTGGCTAAACAATAACCCGCTTCATCTAAATAACCAGTTTTGGAACCAAGAATATCGGAATCTTTATCTCGAGCTAATAAATTAGTATTTTGAAAGCTGTGCTTAACTTTTGTATTAATAGTTGTCACTGTATAAGAAGGCGCAGTAGTCAAAGAAGAAATTAATGAATCATTAAAAGCTTCTCTAGCTATTATAGCATAATCATGAGCGGTCGTAACATTTTTTGGCGACAAACCAGTCGGTTCAATGACTGAAGTTTTAGTGGCACCCCAAATTTTAAGCTGCTTATTCATGCGGGCAATAAAAGCCGCTCTAGTTAAACCAGACACCCGAACTAAACTTTCCACTGTGTTATTAGTTGAGCCAATTAATGATGAAGCTACTAAATCTTTAATAGTAACTCTATCTCCGTCTTTTAATTTCAGCCGAGCTGACTGACTGGCAGGAACATATTTATTATTTTGCTGTTCATCTTTAACTGAATAAGTTACAACTTTTTTTAAATTTGGCTTAGTGTCCAAAAACACCTTAATGGCGATTAACTTAGTTAAACTAGCCATAGGAATAACCATGTTTTCATTTTTACTCCATAAAATTTTCTTGTCAGCGCTATTGAAAGCTAGGGCAGTTTTAGCAGAAACATTATTACTGTCTTTAACTGGTGCAGCGGGCGTTACCGGAGAGATTGGTGCATTGGCTGGCAATTCTTCAATCGCCACATTACTCATCATGCCCTGAGATAAGGGCGCTAAACGAGCAAAAGCTAGCGCATCTAAATCAACAACGCGATTAGGTAATTTAGTTCGGTCTGGACCATGATCATTAACCACAACATCAACTGATTTTTTATTATCTAAATTAATAACCCTTAACTTAGTGCCGGCCGGAAAATCAGGCGAGGCCGTAAACATTCCGTTTTTATAACGATACCAGCTAGCCGTACCTTTAACTAAAATTTTAGGATTTTCAAAAATTGCCAAACGCGCAAAAGGTATGGTTAAAATTGTATTAACCGTACCTTTAATAAAATTTTCTGTAGTTGGCAACTCTTGCCAGCTATTTTTATTATTATCAAAAAAATAAACTTGCTTATAAATATTAGACCCTGAACTTTTAAAGCTAAGATAATATTGGCCCGGACTAAAAACTGCGGCTGGTATATCAACTTGATAAGTATAACCAGTTTGAGTTAAGTCAACTGGCGGTGTGACTAGTTCATTAGTGGCGGTTAAATTAATAACCGCCGGGGCTGTTAGACGACCGGACGGTAGGCCTAATTCTAAATAATTTTCAAAAGCCAAAAAAGACAAATCTTTATCTAAACTGCTTAAACCAACACTGGCTTCAAAATTATAAACTGTGTTATCGCCTAAAGTTACGTCATCAGCCCTGACGATGGGCGACGCCGCAATAACAATAGCCAGCAACAAAAAATTAACTAAAAATATTCGTTTCATGTGATAAAATAAAAAATCAACTAAAGTTGACTAAAATCATTATAAGACAATATAATTATAGCATAAATAACGACATTTTTAATTTATAGCTAATATTAGATAAATTTTTAATTTCTAATTTCTAGATAATTTTTAATGATTTAATTTTAAAATTAAAAATTTGTAGCCATTTATTTAAAAATTTAAAATTTGAAATTTGAAATTATCTCTCGCGGGTATAGTATAATGGCAGTACGCGACCTTCCCAAGGTTGAGGCACGAGTTCGATTCCCGTTACCCGCTCTAAATTGACTATATTTAATAAACTTGATACTTTCTAGTTACTGCCGACCTAGCTCAACTGGTAGAGCAATGGTATCGTAAACCATAGGTTATGGGTTCAAGTCCCGTGGTCGGCTCAAAAATAAACCAAAAAAAATAAAAAGGAGACTAAAATTGGAACATTTAAAATTAATTAATTCGGCCGCATATTTTAAAGTAGCTTTCCGGTCAAATACAATTTGTAAAGACTTTTTGGGAGTAATCGTTCTTCCTGGTAATATTTTTAGTGAGTCTTTTTACAACAAAGAGGATGGTCTTGAAGTTATCAAACAACTTTTAAAAGACAGAATTATCATAAAAGAAGAATTTGACTTCTTAAATGAGCAAATAAAAGAATCCCAAATACTTAACTACAAAGATTGTGAAATAGATCAGCGGTTAAATTTTATTAAATCATTTGTAAAAACTATAAAAAGTTATAAAGAGATCGATGAACGCCAAGGGATTCCTTTAGAATATAAAGATTTAATTACTTATTTATATAGCGAAAGATTGAGTCAAGAAAACAACAAAGACTCACAAACTATTAACTAATTTACGTTTTAAAATTATAAAGACTGTCTTAACAACAGTCTTTATTTATTTAGCAAAAAAATAATCAAACCATTTAGAAATATTACCTAAAAGTTTTGGCGTTTGATCAACTTTAGGCGCATCGGGAATATTAAAAATAGAATCCGTGGAAGTTATTGGCGTGTCATCACCAGGACGATTTTCAATTACCGCCACTTCTTCACCAGGTTTTTTATAATTAAGTTTAGTACGCGCTTCATGTTCTATAAATTGTTCAGACTGCATGTAGTCTAGGACTTGTTTGATATTACTATTTTTATGCTCTAAATCAGCGACTTGATTTTCTAAACTAGAAATTTCATTATCAATCTCATTTTTCTGTCGCCAATTTTTAATTAAAGGCATGGCAAAAAAAACCAATAAGCCAAGTAAGATTATAGTTAAAAAAAATTGTTTAGTAAAAATATTTTTTCTCATTCTATATAGTATAGCAAAAAATTAGTCCAAAGAAAAACCGTCCCGACAAAATGTCGGGGCGGTTTTTAGTTTTCCCATGTAATATTCGATCAAAACATTACCTTATTATTATAGCATAATCACTAAACTGATCAAATTATTCTTTAAGACCATCTAGGTTAGCACTATAAAGAATTTCATCCTGAATAAGGCGATAGGCCAAAATTTCTTCTGGCTTAAACCAAAGTTCAATTTCCTTTTCCGCTTCCTCAACATTACCTGAAGCATGAATTAAATTTCTAATACTGCGGCTATCTGTATCAGCGGCGACAAAAGAATCAATTGTGAAATCGCCGCGAATCGTACCTACTGGCGAAGTTAAAGGTTCAGTAAAACCAGCCATTTTTCTAACTATTTCAATCGCCTGACCGCCTTGCCAAATCATGGCAATAACTGGACCAGAACTTAAATAACTGGCGTTTGACTTCATAACCACTAAACCGTTTTCACGATTAGTTTTATACGGGGATTTTTGGCCTTTTTTTTCATAAGCCGCGCGAGCTTTAGCGCCTACCGCCTCTAACCATTCTTCCCCACCTATTTTATAATAATGATCCGTAGCCATTTGTTCAGTCGGAATTACCATTTTTAAACCAATCAATTTAAGACCAACTTGTTCAAAACGTTTAATAATTTCACCGATCAACGTTCGCTGAATTCCGTCTGGTTTAATAATTACTAAAGTTCGCTCTTTTTTAAAATGAAAATTGTCCATATAAATTCATAAGATTATTATAAAAAAATTATAGCGGGCAATTGGCAATTAAGCAAGTTTTGTCTAAGCTTAGCCACTGACCATTAGTCAGAGCTTTGATTGTCCCCTCTTGGTCAGTTCTTTTAATTTCTATACCCAGTCTTTTCAAACGTTCAAGAATTATCGGCACTGGATGGCCAAATTTATTATTAGCACCAACAGAAATTATGCCGACCAGCGGTTTAACCGCTTTTAAAAAATTTTCTGTTGAACTGGTATCTGAACCATGATGGCCTAGTTTTAAAATTTGCGCAGATAAATCTTTAGCATCAACATTAATTAATTCTTTTTCCACTTCTTTTTCAGCGTCGCCCGTCAATAAAAAGTTAATGTCCTTATAATTTAGCTGAAAAACAATCGAAGTATTATTAGCATTCTTATAAGTCTGACCAGCTAAACTAGTGCGCGGGTAAAGTAAAATAAAACTAACTTCATCCAGCGTAAATTTATCGGGTCCAGTCATAATAATTTTATTAACTTTATTTTCATTAACAATCTTTAAAAAATTCTGATAACCTAAATCTTTACATAAAACATTAGTAAATAATAAGTTTTTAACCTGATAACGCTTTAAAACTTCACTTAAGCCGCCGAAATGATCATCATGCGGATGAGTTAAGATAACTAAATCAATTTTATTTTGCCAAAAAGGCAAAGTTTCGCCCAATCTTTGCAAAACTTTTTTATCTGGACCGCCGTCAACTAAAATTGTCTGCCCATGCGGAGTTTTAATTAATTCAGCATCCCCCTGGCCAACATCTAAAAAATCTACTTCTAAATAATTAGTTGGCTTATAAAAAAACCAAAACACGACCACTGATAGTGTGATAACAATAATCAAACTAACTACTAAGTAGTTTTTTGTCCCCTCCTTAAACATATTTTTTATAGTGTAAGATTCTTAAACGCTGTGCTTGGCTAAAATTTCTTTAAGAAAATCTTTTTCCTGTACGCCCACAAATTTTTCTACAGCTTCGCCGTTTTTAAAAATAATAATTGTTGGAATACTCATCACGCCATATTGACGAGCAATTTCCAGAGCTTGATCAGTATCAATTGAGCCAATAACCGCCTTATCATTAATTTCTCCAGCTAATTCTTCAATAATCGGCGCTTGTATCTGACAAGGTCCGCACCAAACAGCAAAAAAATCCACTAACACTGGCTTAGTTTTAGAAGCTTCAATAACTTCTGTGGCAAAGTTATCTTTAGTAAAAATATTAGACATAAAATTAAATTTTTAATTTTTAATTTCTAATTTTTAAACAATTTTTAATGCTTTAATTTTTTAAAAATTTGTAGCTATTTATTTAGAAATTAGAAATTAAAAATTAGAAATTTCTAGTGTTATAAGATTATATCACAATGACCAGTCTATGCCAAGAATCGTTTACCCCTTAATTTTCGGTGATAAGTAATAGCAAATCTGTGCGCTTCGTCGCGTACTCTTTTAATTAAATGTAAGGCCGGCGACGCCAACGGCAGCTGTAAGGGCTTAGCTTGGCCAGGAAAAAACAGCTTATCCGGGGCACGAGAACTTCTTAAACCTTCACCTTTAGTAATGCCGATCAGCCCTATGTCATTCTCGCACTCTGCTTTCGCAGAGCGTAAACTCCAGCGGGAATCTTTTTTTAATATCTTAGAGACGGCATTTAGCTGTGCTTTGCCGCCATCAATAACTATTAAATCCGGCATTGGCCAATCATTGTTTAATCGTCTTTCCATAATTTCCGCTAGCATCTGCACATCGCCTTTTTTATGATCAGTTGAATAATTTCCCGTGATCTTAAATTTACGATATTCATTTTTATCAGCTTCACCATTATTAAAGACCACCATTGAGCCGACCGCTTCTTTGCCAAAAGTATTGGAAATATCATAGCCTTCAATGCGCTCTGGAACTTTCTTCAAATCTAAAATTTTAGCTAGCTCAATAACATCATTAGCGTATTTTTCACTCACGCCCAAAACTCGCGTATGTTCTAAAACATAACGCGCTTGAATTTGTCGTTCCGGAGACATCTTTTTTATGACGCGATTTTTTTTGCCTTCAAAAAATAAAATTAATGGTTTAATCACTTCTTCTTTATATTGTTTTAAAGAAACTTTTTGTCCGCAAGGCCCGAGACAGCGGCCAATCTGATAATAAAAACAAGGTTTTTTTTGAATTTTTTTCATGGTGCAATAAGGCCAAATTTTTCTTAAAGCTTTTAAGGTTTCTTTTAAAGCGAATGAACTGACAAACGGTCCAAAATAGCGGCCAGACTTGTTGATAATCCTAGTGAGAAAGACGCCGGGAATTTCATCTTCTAAAGATATATAAACATATAAAAATCTTTTATCATCACGTAAGGTAATATTATAATAAGGCTGATATTTCTTAATTAAATTAGCTTCTAATAATAAAGCTTCTATTTCGCTACCAACTTCAATCCATTTTATTTTGGCAATTTCTTTAACCATCTGAGCTTTAGCCGGTGTGTGCGCTGTACCTTCGCGCCAGTATGACAAAACACGGCTCTGTAAATTAACCGCTTTACCAATATAAATAAGCTTGCCGGCTTTATTAAAATACTGATAACAGCCCGGACTTTTTGGTATATTTAGTTTTTTAACTTGATCTAGAGTCATGTCTTTTATTATAACCCTTGTATTAAAAAAGCCAAACCGTTATTCTGGTTTGGCTATGCGTTAAATAACTTTATTATAATTTATGGTTTTTTATTATCTTTAAAATATTCGCTTAACATAAGTACGTCTTGTTCAAGTAAAGCCACTACCTCTTCTTTAACATCTCCCCGGTCAATACAGGCATTAAGATTAGAAGTGAATAGGTCATAGAATATTTTATCTCCTTTGTAGCGAGAGCTCTTTCTTATAATATCCAAAAAAACTCTACACTCAACACTTGAAGAAAAAATACTGGGCTCTGCTTTAACCATGTTTTCGTATAAACTAACATAATCATTAAAATTAAAATCAAATAAAACTTTATTTAAACAATCCAATGTGTCTATAGGATTATCATCAAAAGAGTAATTAATAGCGTTTTTAAGTAAACTCTGTATAGATGTCTCCTCCACTAGAGCCTTAGTTATCTTGTTTCTTATGTAAATAAAAAGATCAGCGTAAATAGGCTCAACATCTTCTTTATTTATAAGATCCTTGTGAAAACGGGTCTTGCTGATTGTGGAAAAAATTATTGAACTTTTACTAAGAGACGAATTTCTTGATAATTCTAATAACGTAGACTTGATATCATCTCTGTCTTTATAAGATTTAATTTCTGCCTGGTAATAACCTTCTGTCTCTATTAGAGATTTTCTTTGATATCTATTTTTTATAAATAGATAAATTATAAAAATAATTGAAGCAAATAAAGCTAATATTAATATAATTATAGTTTCCATTTTTTTCTCCTTTCGAGAAATTTTATTATAAATTAAGTTAATTATTAAATTCACCTAAAAAGATGGGCTTAATAATTAACTTAATTATTATATTTTTCAAAGATCTTGATATTAGAAATTACCATGTTAAATAGTCTTTGTCAAGAGATGAGCAACTATAATCGCTTGAAAATAAAATAATAATAAGATAGACTAATATCATATGAAAAATCATAGCCAAATTACTAATTTCTTTAGCTTTCCCTTTAGACAGAAGGGCTTATGATAAGGCAGATTGCCTAAATATCACTAGGCCCATATAAACGGGTCTTTTATTTTAAAAAATAAGTAAAGACATGCCATGGCATGTCTCTCCAATTTTATGTCATCAATGTACGACGCGCCACATTTACAACGCCATTACTATAAAACTGATATGAGCGAACAGGAAAAAATGTTCGCTGAATTAGAAAAAAAAACCGATGCGCAAAGCCAAAGGCTCAAGCGCTATATTGCCTTACCTGACTTAAGCGAACAAACCGGCAGTCCAGTAAAAGAAGTTACCCAGAGAGTAATTAATTTACCAAGTTTAAAAAATTTAGATATTATTGAAACGCCGCAAGTAATTACGCCGGAAATTGTTTTTGATTTGTTTAATTTCCCTAAAGATCATCCGGCGCGCACCGCGTCTGATAGCTATTTTCTTGATGAGAACCACGTACTACGTCCGCACACTAGTTTAATGTGGAAATATTACTTTGATATTCCGGAAATTACTAAACGTCTTGAAGAATATGGTTCAGTCGGCGTTTTAAGTTATGGTAAGTGTTATCGCCGCGACGAAATTGATTGGCAACATTCCAATATTCTTCACCAAATTGACGGCTTCTTTATTATCCGTAAAGATCTTAAAATTATAGAACAACCGGACTTAGAAGCAATTTTATTAGAAGTCGCTCGAGGACTTTATGGAGCTGATGTTAAATATAAGTTTATTGTTGATCATTTTCCTTATACTGATCCTAGCGTAGAAATGAATATTGAATGGGATGGACAATTAATTGAAATTCTTGGTGCCGGTATTGCGCATCCTAATGTTATTAGAAACCTCGGCATTGATCCAGAAAAATATAATGCCTGGGCGTTTGGTTTTGGCTCTGACCGTTTAGCTATGATAAAACAAAGGCTTCCGGATATTCGCCTACTTTATTCAACTGACGAGCGCGTCACTAAACAATTAGCTGATTTAGATCATGTTTTCCAGCCAGTCAGTAAATATCCGCCGATTGTCCGCGATATTTCTTTTGTGGTTGAAAATAAAAACTTTGATCTTAATACTTATTATGAATTAGTTAGAGAAATAGCGGGCAGTGAAATAGTAGAAGAAGTAAAACTCTTGGATGAATATGAAAACGAAGCCAAATTTGGTAAAGACAAAAAAAGCTATACTTTCCGTACAACTTATAGAAGTCTAGACAGAACCTTAACTAGCGAAGAAGTTGATGCTAAACATAAAAAACTAGAGGAAATTACTGTTCAAAAGTTTGGCGCAGTGGTTCGGTAGGATTTTTCTTTTTGCACGACAAAATTTCCACTAAATTTTTAATTTCTTGGTTCCATTCGGTTATTATTTTTTGCATTTCAGCCCTTGTTGTAGGTAAATTTGCTTCATTTTTAGGTTCAACATTTTGAAGCATAGTTTCGAATAACCTGATGCGTGATTGGTAGAACTCAATCCGATAGATTTCAAATGACTTAGCCATATCATTTATTTAAATGATTATTTACTGGATACATAACATGGGCTGTTTCGTATTTAGAAATTACTTCTTTTCGTTCTAAAATTTTAACCAAACTTTTAAAATCACTTTTCTGAACCATATTAGATTCAATCTTATTTAGCCAAGTTTCTTGATAACCAAGTGTTTGGTTAACCCCATTAAATTGCTGATCAATTTTATCAAAACGCTGATTAACTTCAATTTTAAAATCACCTAGATCTTTTTTAAGATCCCTAATGTCTTGTTGTATTATAGTAACAGTTTCGTTAATTGTTTGGAGGAGTTCAAACATATCAATTTCTTCATTTTTCATACTCTCTATATTAAAGAATTAGAGAGAGGTTAAAAACAGTATAACAAAAAATTTTAGCCACAACAATGACTAAAATTAAGACTAATATAAGATAAAAAATAATTTTATCAACAGGGTTATTTTTTAGTTTAAGTACATCTTTAAACCATCTAAAACTGCTGAAACAAAATAATCTTCTAATTTAATTTTTTCTAAGTTAACCCATTTATAACCCGTATGTTCTTCGCTTATTATAATATCACCGCCTTTATATTCAGCTTCAAATATAATATACAAAACACGTATTCTTTTCCCATTAGCATCAAGTTTAAGCGACAGAGTTCTGCCTAAAGCTACTGGTTTATCAAAAACAACAACATCAACATTGCCAAGTTCTTCAGCTATTTCTCTTTTTATTATTTCTAATAAATTAACATCAAATTCATTGTCATTAATACGTCCACCAGGTAGATCATAATAATCAGCAAAATTACCAGTATTAGGTGCTTTTAAAATAAGTATTTCATTAAGACTGTTTCTTAAAATAACTTTTAATGAAATTTGATAAGAATCTTTTTCTGGCATATTACATCTCATCTATCACCTCAATACCTAATAGATTTAAGCCTTGTTTAATAACTAAGGCGACTGAATTTAATAAAGCTAAACGAGCTGAAGCTAAAATTGGTTCAGATTTTAGAACTGGAATAGCATGATAATAATCATTAGTCACTTGACCTAAATCAAATAAATATTTAGCAATTTCTGCTGGATCTCTTTTAGTACCAGCAATTTTTATAATTTCTGGAAAACTAGCTAACTCTAAAATCAAAGCCCTTTCTTTATTATCAGTTAATCTATTAAAATCTATTTTAGCTTTTTTAATTTTAATCTCAGCTTTGCTGTTTATACTATTAATACGAGCATAAGTATATTGTAAATAAGCGGCCGTAAAACCTTCAAATTTCAAAGCCGTGGCAATATCAAAAGTAATTTGCTTTAAAGAACTGACTTTTATCATTTCAAATTTCAACGCGCCAAAAGCGACCACTGCTGCCACGTGATTAATTTTTTCTTTTGACCAATTTTGATGTCTTGAAGTTACCTCTTGTTTAGTTTTTATTAAAGCTAAATTTTTTAAATCTTCATAAGGAATGATATTGCCGGTTCGAGATGACATCATGCCTGACGGCAATTTTACAAATTCATAAGACAAATGTTCAAAGTTTGTTTCATAACCTAAAAGTTCTAATAACTTAAATAACTGATCAAAATATAAACTCTGGCGAATATCTACTACATACAAAGATTGCGCTAATTTATATTGTTTTATTTTATTTATGGCTAAAGCTAAATCAGCCACTGGATAAAGAGCCGTACCATCAGAACGTAAAACTACTAAGACGCCTAAATTATATTTACTTAAGTCAGCAATGATTGCACCATCACTCTTAATTAAAATATTTTTCTGTCTTAATTCTTTCACCATTTTTAAACCCTCTTTAATAAACTTATTTTCATAAAAAATGGTCGAGAATTTAATGTTTAATTCTTGATAGATTTGTGCAAATTGTTTAATGCTTATTTGCCGAGTTTTCTTCCATAGTTTATACATTTCACCCCGGCGACTTTCAACTTGTTTCATTATTTCACCTACTTCTTTATTGCCCAGAGCATTATCAGCTAAGGCTAAACTAGCCTGATTATAAGCCTTGCCTAGATCGCTTATTCCTTTGTCTCTAGAAAGCCACCAGAGCGTCTTAGCGACATGAATACCGAAATCATTGATATATGAGACTGGCAGAACTTTATAGCCATTAGCGGCTAAAATTCGGCTAATGGCGTCGCCATAAGCTAAATTGCGTAAATGGCCAACATGATATTCTTTATGCGTATTGGCATTAGAAAACTCAATCATAATCCGCTCGTTATTGCCGGATTTATTAAAACCAAAGCTAGTTTTATTTTTTTGTAAATTATTTAAAATATCAGTTAAGGCCTCTTGGCTTAAGCTAATATTTAAATATGGTCCGGTTGCCACAGAAGATTTTATAAATTTATGTTCTAATTTTTTAGCAATATCACTCGCTACTTCATTGGGACTTTTTTGTAATTTTTTTCCTAAATTAAAACACGGCAAGCTTAAGTCGCCTAAATTTTTATCTGGCGGCAAAACAAAATCAACCACTGATAGCACTGACTCATTAGGCTTTATGATTTTATTTATCTCATGAACAATTTCTTGTTTGATTTTTTCTAGCGCGTACATGTTATTTTTTATGTGTCATCCTGACGAAGGTCAGGATCCATTATTTCGTATTAATATTATATAGCCTTATTATTTATTATTCCGTAATCAGTACGTTATCATAGATCCTGAAACAAGTTCAGGATGACACAAGAAAATTATTTTTTTATAATCTTTCTAAATTCCCTTTTACCTTTTTGTAAAACTATACCATCTTTTGTAATTGTTATTTTTTCATTTGGATCTTTTTTTATTTCTCCATTTATTTTTACTCCTCCCTGTTCAATGGCTTGACGAGCTTTGGTGTTAGAATAATCAGAAATCGTTCCAGAGATTTGTACCGCTGTTAATAAAAGCATCTGGTCATCATCTGTGGTTATTTCCTCAATTTCATCCGGCGCTTCTTTTTTCTGAATAGTTTTAATAAAATATTCGCGAGCTGCGTCAGCTTTTTTAGTGCCATGATAAATTTTCGTTATTTCATGAGCCAATTTCATTTTAAAGTCGCGCGGATTAAGCGTCGTATTTTTAAGTCGTTCTTGAACTTTTTTAACTTCTTCCCAACTTAACTTAGTACATAATTCAAAAGCTGAAGCTAAAACGCCGTCTGGCCAAGACATAACTTGTCCATACATATTTTCCGGCGTGGCATTAAGATTAATAATATTACCTTCAGTTTTACCCATTTTCTTGCCTTCATTATCTACTAAAAGCTTACTGGTAATCACAAATTTTTCTTTACCAATCATGGCTTTCATAAGATCACGGCCAGCTAACATATTAAAAGTTTGATCATTGCCGCCAACTTCACCGTCAATTTCCATAGCGACACTGTCATAACCCTGAATTAAAGGATATAAAAATTCGCTAACATAAATTGGTTTTTCTTCTTTAAGGCGTTCCTGAAACATATCGCGGGTAATCATTTGTTGCACCGTAAAATAAGAACCAAGTTTTATAAAATCTTCTAAGGACATTTTGTCATACCATTTAGAGTTATATTTTATTTGTGCGGCGTTGATCCCGGAAAATTTTAGCCACGCGCTCGCCTGCTGTTTATACACTTTAAAATTTTCTTTAATTGTCGCGCGCGTCAGTTGTTGGCGCGCGGCTTTTTTATCAGTTGGATCGCCGATCATGCCGGTAAAATCACCGATCAAAAAAATAACTTTATGACCTAAAGCTTGTAGTTGTGACAGCTTATTCATTTGAATGGCATTGCCAATATGCAGCGAAGCGGCGCTCGGGTCAAAACCGCAATAAAAAGTCAGCTGTTTGCCGATGTTAAGAGCCTTTTCCAAGGCTTCTTTATTAGGATAAACGCGTTCAACGCCGCGCTCCAATATTTCCTCTATTTTAATCTTTTTTTCTAAAGTCATATATTAAAATTAGCTATTTTTAGTATATCTAAACCAACCTAAAAAGTCTATTATTATCCTAAATACAAAAATCCCGTCTGCCGAATCGGCGGACAGGAATTTTTGTTCCAAATTAAAAACTATTTCTTTCTCTTTGCTTTCTTAGCTGGTTTTCTCTTTGCAACCTTCTTCACAGCTTTCTTGGTTGTTTTCTTCTTAGCTTTTTTCTTAGCCATAAACTCACCCCCTTTCATAGAAATGATCTTGCGAGTAATCTCGCTTGATTGTGTTACCATTTCTTACTATTAATTATACCAAGAATTAGACAAGTAAACAATAAAAATCCCCACTTTAGCAAATTTTTCTTTTTTAAACAAAAAAATATAAAAAATTTTATTAAAATAGAAAAAAAATTAAAATTTTATCAAAAATGGCTTATTTTTTAAAGAAATCAAATAAAAAAAGATAAAAAATATTTTCTAAAACTTTTTATCTTTTGTCTAACAAGAAATATCTAAAAACTCATCAGTGTAATCAGTGGTTAGTTATGCACAGTTTTCCACAGGAAAAAATTTATTTCAACCTTTTTCGTTCTGAAAAAAGTTTTTCTAATTCTAATTTAGCTTGCTCTAATTTTTTTTCATGCCTAGAAATAATTTCCGCCGGCGCTTTTTCCGTAAATTCTTTATTCGCTAAAATTCCAACTTCAGTTTTAATAAAATTTTCTTTATTACTTATTTCTTTATCTAAACGAATAATTTCCTTAGCCTGATCAACTTGCGCTTCAACATAAATATCAATTCCCATATTTGAATCATACAAAGCATTGTCAATTCTCTCGCCGGTAGCGGAAATATTCAAATCACTAACACTAGTGCGAAGAGACTTAATCAAAATACTAAAATTATTAAATAAATCTAGCTTTTCACCAACGTATAAGTAAACTTTAGCCTTTTCGTTTGGCGGTAATTTGTGCTCACTACGTAAATTTCTAATGGTCACAATAGTTTTCTGAATTAAGGCAAAATCTCTTTCAACTGAAAAATAAATAAATTCTTCATTAACTTGTGGCCAAGTGGCAACCATTAATAAATCTTGATGATAAGTTTGCCAAATTGTTTCAGTCACAAACGGCATGAACGGATGCCATAACTTTAAAATATTTTCTAAAATAAAATTAAGCACTGGAATTTTCTGAGTTGAGTTTTCAAACTTACTAGCTTCTAAATACCAATCTGCTAAATCATTTAAAGTGAAATCCCTTAAAGTCTCACCAGCTTCTGAAAAATTATACGCTTCAATAAATACCGTAACGTATTTAATCGTTTTTTGCAGCTTAGAAATAATCCATTTATCAGTTAAAGTCATTTTATTAAGATCAAACTCTTCGCTAGATTTTTCTTGAGACAAGATGTAACGAGAAATATTCCAGAGCTTATTAGTGAAATTTCTAAAGCTGGCAATTTTTTCTTCGCTAATTTTAATATCAATACCTGGCGTGTTACCCAATAATAAAGATAAACGCATGGCGTCGTTCCCGTATTTCTCTGTTACCTCAATCGGATCAAGGCCATTGCCTTTGCTTTTGCTCATTTTCTTGCCAGCTTTATCTAAAACCATGCCATGCAAATAAACCTTATTAAAAGGCACTTCGTTTAAAGCAAAAGCTGACATCATAATCATACGAGAAATCCATAAAGTAATGAGTTCATAGCCGGTTTCTAAAACTTGAGTTGGATGAAAACGTGCTAAATCACCAGTTTTTTTATTATTTTTAAAATTTTCCGGATAACCTAAGGTGGAAAAAGTCCACATGCCAGAAGAAAACCAAGTATCAAGCGTATCTTGGTCCTGCTCCCACCCTTTTTCTTTAGGTGCCTCTACTCCAACGTATATTTCATCTTGCGGCTTGCCGTCCGAAGCTTCAGCGGAGGATCGGTACCAAACTGGAATTTGATGACCAAACCAAATCTGACGGGAAATACACCAATCCTGTAAATTATTCATCCAATCTAAATAGCGTTTAGTAAAACGTTCTGGTATAAAAGTAATTTCTTTTTTTTCAACCACTTCAATCGCCGCTTGTTTTAATGATTTATTTTTTAATTTAGCTAATGGTTTATTAACGTCAACAAACCATTGCAGCGAAGGCAATGGTTCAATCGGCGTGCCGCAGCGATAACAAACTGATAAGTTATGGCTAATTTCTTCTTCTTTAATAATTAGATTATTTTCTCTTAAACTATTAATAATTAATTCTCTTGTGTCTTTTACAGTCTTGCCAGAATAAATTCCCAAGCCTTCTTGGATTTTACCTTGTTCATTAATAACTTTAATAATGGCTAAATTATTATCCAGGGCCATGCGCCAATCAATAATGGAATGAGCCGGCGTAACGCCTAAAGCACCTGTACCAAAAGCCATGTCAACTTCACGATCAGCAATAATTTTTAATTTTAATTCTTGACCGCAAAAATTCGCTGTCAAAACTTGGCCAATATATTTTTGATAACGTTCGTCCTTAGGATTAACCGCGACGGCCGTATCCCCTAGTTTAGTTTCCGGTCTAGTCGTAGAAATAGCGATCGGAAAATCCTTGTCATATTTAAAAGTATAAAGCGTGGTCGTTTCTTCTTTATATTCAACTTCATCGTCAGCTAAAGTTGATTGGCAACGCGGACACCAGTTAACAATTCTTTCGCCGCGATATAAGGCGCCAGCTTCATACATATCAACAAACATTTTTTTAACCGCCGTCTGCCTGTTATCATCTAAAGTAAAAGCTAGTCGTGACCAATCTAAGGAAGCGCCCATCATCTTAATTTGCTTTAAAATAATTTCTTGCGTGCTTAAAACAAAAGCTTTAACTTGTTTTAAAAATTCTTCTCGGCCTAAATCATGGCGAGTCTTACCAGTTTCTTTATAAAGTTTTTTTTCTACAGCAGTTTGGGTGGCAATCGCGGCGTGATCAGTGCCGGGCAACCATAATGTCCGCTCGCCTTTAAAGCGGTGATAACGGATCATCAAATCTTCAATTGCAATCCCTGAAGCATGACCTATGTGTAAACGATCTGTCACGTTCGGCGGTGGCAAAATTATTGTATAAGTCTTGGCATTTTCAGGTAAATTTAAATTATCAGGATTAAAAAAGCCTGACTCTTGCCAGAGTTTATTTATTTTTGGCTCATTTTCAGAAGAATTATATTCTTTATTTAATTCAATCATATAAAAGTAAAAAGTTGAAAGTGAAAAGTTAAAAAGTTAATTATATAGAGATTTTATAAAACCAGCTAACAAACGAGAAATTTCTAAACAGTAATTATTGCATTTTAAATATTCGTCTTTATTTATATACTTTAGTTCAAGAGCTAAATATAACATTGATCTAACCTCACCACATGAACCTTTGGAAATATATAAAAAATTTATTAGTTCCTTACTACTACGTCTTTCAAAACCTTCAGCAATATTATTCATAATAGAGACACTAGCTCGCTGAAGCTGATCTCTAAAACCGTAATCACGACAAGATTTTAGTAAATTATATAAATATAATGATAATTCCTTAGATTTTTGCCAAGAAATAACATCTTCAAATTTAATTATATTCATACCCTCCTAAAATTATGAATAAAATTTAACTTTTCACTTTCAACTTTTAACTAAAAATTACCATACACTGACTTATTTTGCAATACTTAAAAATTGTTAAAAACAATAATTTTAGCTATAATATCTTTATATGATTACTCCCAAACGCCCACAAGGCTTTAATGAATTTTTGCCAGCTGACCAATTAGCCTTTAATGCCATGATTTCAGTTATTAAATTGGCTTATGAACAGCATGGTTATAGTCCGATTGAAACTCCGGCCTTAGAATTATCAGAAATTCTTTTAGCTAAAGAAGGCGGTGAAACCGCTAAGCAAGTTTATCGCTTTACTAAAGGCGATAATGATTTAACCATGCGTTTTGATTTAACTATTCCTTTGGCTCGCTACGTAGCTGAACATTATCATGATCTAACTATGCCATTTAAACGTTATCAGATTCAAGAAGTTTGGCGGGCAGAAAAAGCGCAAGCTGGCCGTTACCGTCAGTTTTATCAATGCGATATTGATATTATCGGCAGTAATAGTATCATGGCTGATGCTGATATTTTATTAACAGCCCATAGCGCCTTAAAAGCCTTAGGATTGCCTGACGCTGTCTTTAATATTAGTCACCGCGGCGTTCTAAACGGTTTCCTAGAAGACAGAAAATTAAGCTCTAAAGCCACTGACATTTTACGAGCCATTGATAAATTAAGTAAGCAAGGCGAAGTAAAAGTTAGTGAAGAATTAGAAAAAATAAATCTAAAAAAAGACGAAATTAAAGAAATTCTTATTTTAGTTAAAATTAATGGCAGAGCTCGCGATGTTATAAAAGAATTAACTAAATTAAATATTAAAAATTCTAATTTTATTAAAGCCCTAGAAGATATTACAGAACTAGATCAATATTTACAAGCTGGTGGCTTAAAAAATAAAGATTATATTTTTGATTTGCGTATTGTCCGCGGTTTTGATTATTATACTGGTTTAATCTTTGAAACTATTTTAACTAAAAATCCTCTATTAGGCAGTATTTGCGGCGGCGGTCGCTATGATAACTTGGTTGGTTACTATAGTAAAGAAAATTTAGCGGGTGTCGGCACGTCAATTGGTTTATCAAGATTATTTAGCGCGATTAAAGATAGATTAAAAACTGGTCCAGCTACTCCGGCGCAAGCTTTAATTATTTCTTTTGCTAAAGAAACTATTAATTATAGTTTGGAAGTAGCTTCTATTTTAAATAAAGCTAATCTTAATGCTTTTGTTTATCCAAAATTAGCTAAAGCCGATAAGCAATTATCTTATGCTAATAAACTTGGTATTAAAGTTGCTGTTTTATGCGGGGAAAATGAAATGAAAAAAAAATCAGTTACAATTAAAGACATGACAACCGGAAAACAAACAACTGTCTCTCTTAAAAAAGCTAGTCAGACGATTAGAAAAATGGTTTAGAGAAATAAAATTATAACAAAAAACCCGCTATCTACAGATAACGGGTTTTTATGAATCAAAATATGTTAGTTTAATTTAAAACTTGGGATAATTACAGTTTGCACATCATAGATAGGACCATGGAATTGTACACCAGGAACTATTTCTGGAAAACCAAGGTAATTGTCATCATCTTGAGTTGTACCATAAACAAACACATATTTATTGTTTTCGTTAATGTAGGTATAGTAATTTAAACCACTCTTTATCTTTTTCCAACTCTCAGGTGTGAAAACGCTAATAACAAACGGTTTACCATAAGTATTATCTTTCAACTTTAGCTCAAAAGTATAGCTATAATCAGTACCATTCTTACTTTCTATTACTTTATAACCAGTCCAACGTTCTGGTAAATTAACAGAAAAACCAAATCTATTATTAGTATAAGTAAGATACTTAGGCAATGACTCAGTTGACGTAAATTTAAACGAGTCAAGCATATATTGTTCCTCTGTGCTTAATTTTGTATCACCATAAAAAACTAAAGAATAAAACATAGGGTTTGGTCGATCTGTGGCATAGGCAACATACGGCTCAGTACAAACTGGACCATCACAAGAACCTTTAGGTGCTTCAAAAATTGCAGCAACCTGTCCACCCATTGTTCCTTCACCTACTCGCGGCATATCCATATAGGCGTAATTTTTAAAACTGATCGGAGTTTTAGTGTTGCCATTTTGCATTATCGCTTCTCTGACTATTATTTCAATTCGTTGGGTTTGTCCGTTGCCTGAATTAAAGAAAATTTGCGAGGCTGTAGTATTAGAAATATCATTACCAGCCGGGACACTCATTTCAAAATTATATTTGGTATTCTTATAAGTTATCCATTCAGCAGTTTGAGTTGCTGGTGGAATAGTTTGTGTCACTGTGTTGGCCTCAGTATTTACAACTGCGTTTTGACTTGCTTGATAATTTTGATAATTATTTCCAGCACGACGACCAAAAGCTAAGAAAAAAATAACACCTAAAAGAATTACTACAATTATTCCCCAGGTGATGTGAATTTGTCGGGTTGTCATATTATTTTATAATTAATAAATAATTAAGTTATGCTTAAATTATAGTTCTGGCTATAAAAAATAGCAAATAAGCTTTAAAACAAATAAAAAACCCGTTACTTAATTTTGTAACGGGTTTTCTTGCATAAAAGCAAAGTTATTTATAAACCCTAGCTTTAGTGTAGGGTTATTTAATGAGCATCATCTTTTTGATGCTTGTAAATTCTCCGGCGGTTAACTTGTAAAAATATACGCCACTGGATAAATTACCTGCATTAAAACTTGTTTCGTAATTTCCTGCACTTTGTTTCTGATTAACAAGTGAAGAAATTTCTCTGCCAGTAATGTCATAAACCTTTAATGTTACCATGGAATTTTTAGGTAGCATGTAGGTTATTTTTGTTACCGGATTAAACGGATTTGGATAATTTTGTTTTAATTCAAACATTTTTGGCTGAATGTTTTGATTAATGCCCGTTGCTACATCGATTCTATATATCTTTAAAACACCGATGGCATAAAAAACATCCCCAACAGAAACAATATGTAGAATACCAAGGTCATTAAAGTTCCTATCTTCTGACCAGTTGTTTCCTGATTTTTTCCAAATACAAGAATAACTAACATAATCAATCCAGACGGTGCCACCAGCATAGACCTCTCCTCTATTATTAAAAGCGGTCGTTCTTACTGTTCCCATCCCAACTTCTTTTTGTAAAGTATCAATCTTCCAATTTACACCATTATTAGTCGTATGACTTACGACCGCTCTTTCATAATATGAATATGTGTAACCACCTATATATATTTCACCATTCAAAGGGTTAATTGATGTGCTTCTTTCCTCTCCCCAAATACCATAACTTCCTTTATCTTCCCACACTCCATTTTTTTGCATAAAAAGATTATTCTCCGAAATAGCATACAGACTACTATTTTGTATTAGAGAAAAAATTGCTGAGTTTGCAAAGAAATTTAAATTCCACGTATTACCGCCATCTGACGAATAGTATAAACCCAAATCATAGCAGCCAACATATATCCCCTGATTATTAACTACAACATCAGAAAACCCTACATTATTAGTTAAGTTAGCTTTAGACCAACTTTCTCCTGAATTATGACTTACATAAGTCACTCCGGTGTAATCTACACTATTAACACCAACAGCGCACATAGTACTACCTAAGTAATTGATAGCATAAATTATTATTGAGTCAGCTAAAACAGACTCCCATTTTTGCCCGCTATTTGTAGTCTTCCATATATGACTTATGCAATTTATTGAGGAGTACCCATCAGTGGCCGATACAAATCCTGTTTGCTCATTAATAAATTGTATGGAGGTGAATTTGTGCTCACCAGGAAAGGGTAAGGCTGCCCATTGCGCAAATGAATTTACAAATAAAGCAAAAAACACTACAAAAAAAATCCCAATAATTTTTTTCATTTTTACCTTTCTTTTTTCCTTTGCAGGAAATTTTATTTTATATAATTTTTTAATTTACAGTCTTTTTTAGAGAATTAAACTATATCATTTACCTATGTTTTTGTCAAGTTTATTTTTAAAATATACCTAATTCTAGCCAATTTTTAGACATGAAACACAGCCCAAACTGGTCTAGATAATATCGTTACCACAAAAATCACATATTTAGCAATAAAAAAGGCTGGCAAAAATACTAAATCCCCTATTTGTGGAAATAAGGCGGCAATTGGCAAAGCAATTAAAGAGACAATAGTAAAAATTGGAATTAACCAAACTACTAAAATATTAGCCACAGGCGAGATAATAGACACTTGTCCAAAATTAAATAAAGTTACTGGCGTCGTGGCTAATTGTGCGGCAATTGTCGCAGATAATATTTCTGCAAACGTTTTTAATTTATTAAAAAATATTTTAGAAAATAATTTACTTAAAATTGGCTGTAAATAAATAAGCCCAAGAAGCGCTAAAAATGATAATTGCCAACCAATATCAGCGCTAAGTAGCAATGGATTAACAACTAAAGTAAACATCGCGACGATCACGATAATATTTTTAATTCGCGCCAACCGGCCAATCGCCAGGCCGTAAAGCATTAAAATACTCATAACGCCGGCACGAACCGCCGAAGCAGGAGTTCCAACTAAAATAACGTACAAAAAAGTTATAAAACTGGTAATGAAAAAAACTAATTTTCTCCTTAGACCAAAAGCAAAGAAAACATAGCCAATAATCACAGCCAGAATTGAAACATTAAACCCCGACACGGCCATAATATGCGTGAGACCTGTGCGGCGAAATATATCCATGAAATCAGCGTCAACATCGTTACTATTGCCAAACATAACTGGCCCAACTAAGGAAGCTTCTGGTTCGTTGACGTGCGCCGTGATGATATCAAAAATAGAAGTTCTTAAACCATATAAAAATTTATGTAAACCATCCCCGCCTTCGCCAATTTTTTTCACTTTAGCATTAAAACACAGTGTATAAATTTTATAGCGTGCTAGATATCTTTGATAATTAAACTCGGTGTTATCAGGCAATTGCAGTTTACAGGTTAAAGTTAATTTATCGCCGTAAGAATATTTAGGAAATAAATTTATACTTGCTCTGATAATTCCGCTAACTTTTTTATTGTCAGAAAAACTACTTACTTTAAAATCTATATTTTGATTTTTTCCTTTAGGCAAGGGCACAGAAACAATAACTCCTGTAGCTTCCACTTTTTGATTAATATAATAGTCTATATCATTTATAGTGGCCTGGTGAATATTAACTTGATAACGCCAAGAGCCTAAACAAAAACCCAAACTAAATAAAATTAAACCAATTAATTTAAAATTTAATTTCTTTTTAAAAATCATAAAAACAACTTGCGTAGAAATAACTACTGAGCAAATTGTTATAATATAAAAAAGATTATTGATTAGCGGATAAAAACCAACCCCGGCAATAAAACCGAGGCAAAAACAAATAAACCACCCGCCTTTTGGTAATGCCCCCTCCGGCATAGATAAATTTTTTATTTCTTAGCTTTTTGTCTCAAATACGCTTCAATAAAACCATCTATATTACCATCTAAAACACTATAAAAATCCGTGGTCTCAAAATCAGTTCGTTCATCTTTAACTAATTGATTAGGCTGTAGAACATAAGATCTAATGCGATTACCACCCCAACCAGCAGTTACGTGTTCACCTTTAAGATCAGATGTTTCTTCAGCTTTGGCTTCTTGTTGTAACTGCAATAATTTAGCTTTTAACATTTTCATAGCCAATTCCCTATTTTGAAACTGCGAACGCTCTGATTGGCAGCTGACGACAATGCCGGTTGGTTTATGCTTTAGACGAACAGCACTGGAAGTTTTATTAACATTTTGTCCGCCTGGGCCTGATGATCTAAAAAAACTAATTTCTAAATCCTCGTCTTTTATATTGATTGTTTTATCTTCGGCCAATTGCGGCAAAACTTCAACTTTAGCAAAAGAGGTCTGGCGTTTTTGATCAGCATTAAACGGCGACATTCTCACTAGGCGATGCGAACCTGATTCTGCTTTTAAATAACCATAAGCGAAACGCCCCGTAATTAAAATACTAACACTTTTAATGCCCGCTTCATTGCCGACGATACGATCAATAATTTCTGTCTGCCAATTATGTCTTTCAGCAAAACGTAAATACATGCGCTCTAGCATTTGCGCCCAATCTTGCGCTTCTACTCCGCCGGTTGAAGAATGGATTGATAAAATAGCATTAGCTTCATCATAAACTCCTGAAAACATTACAAAAAATTCTAATTTTTTAAATCGCTCTTCTAAGCTAGCTAAAGTTTTATCTGATTCATCGCCCAAAGAATTGTCGTCTTCTTTATTAGCTAAAGAAATTAATTCTTCAAACTGACGAACATCATCTAATAATTTTTTCCATTCATTAACTTCAGATTCTAATTCTTCAATTTGTTGACCAGTGGCAACGGCTTTGGTTTGATCTTGCCAAAAATCTGGCTTAGCTGTCTCTAAGTGCAATTCAACAATTTTTTCTGCCTTGCGATCTAGGTCAAAGTAACCTCCAGGTCGCAAGAATTTGCTCGCGCAAATCTTCTATATGTTTTAAAATGTTTTCCATTTAATTTATTTATTGCTTCATCTCTTCTAAAGTAACTTTTATATCTTTTTCTTTGCCTTTGTCAAGAATATGCAAAGTGACAACGTCGCCAGGTTTATGACCGGCAATAATCATAGCTAAAGAAGTCTGATCATTAATTTGTTTGCCGTCAATTTCTAAAATAACATCATTTTCTTTAAGGCCAGCTTTATCAGCCGGTGAGCCTGGTATAACTGCTAAATCAGTCGGATTAGTACCACGAATGACTAAAGCACCGTAATTATGTGGCAATTTATTAGCTTTGGCAATATCAGCAGTTACTACCACATAACGAACACCAAGCCAAGCCGTGATTAAACGGCCGTTTTGTTCAACATTTTGCACAGTGGCTTTAATTTGATTAACTGGTAAAGCAAAACCAATGTTTTGTGCGTTTTGCGCAATGGCCACATTAATACCAATAATCTGACCATTAATATCTAATAAAGGTCCGCCAGAATTACCTGGATTAATTGAAGCATCAGTCTGAATTAAGCCAACTAATTGTTCACCATTAAAAGTTCCGTCAGAGGCAGTAATGGAACGGGCTAAACCAGAGATTACTCCAGTCGAGACCGTATTTCTAAATTCACCCAAAGCATTGCCAATAGCAATAACGCTTTGACCAGCCTTTAAGCCATTACTATCACCAAGAGTTAAGGTTGGTAAATTTTTAGCGTCAATTTTTAAAACCGCTAAATCATTGATTGGATCGCGAGCTAAAACCTTAGCTGTATATTTACTGCCATCATTTAATAAAACCGTATAATCAGCCGTCGTATCAGCGACAACATGTTTATTAGTGACAATTAAACCATCAGCTGAAACTATAAAACCGCTGCCGCCGCCAATTTCTGTTTTTTGTGTACCGCCAGTTTGATCCGGTGTGGTTTGAGGGAAAAGATTATTAGTATTATCACCAAAAAATTGTCTAAAAATGTCGGGAACATTGCTTTGATCAATTTTTGGCAAATCTTTACTAACAATAATACTAACAACGGCTGGCGAAGCTTTTTCTACAACATTAACAATTGGTTCATTGCTAGTCACTGTATTAACTTTCTGAACAAAAGATTGATTGTGAGTCACTGATTGCGCGGTTAGCCATCCGGCCAAACCACCAGCCAAACCAGAAATAATAATGGCTATGACTAGTGCTAGAGCATATATTTGTTTTTCTTTTAAGGTCATATGTTTATAAT
>Ga0224524_1000012_pt1 | contig 91244 bp, 93 predicted proteins | sample CFST75metaG_FD_179895 | JGI IMG/M metagenome (GOLD analysis project Ga0224524, IMG submission 179895) | Peat soil microbial communities from Stordalen Mire, Sweden - C.F.S.T75 | ecosystem: Environmental > Terrestrial > Soil > Wetlands > Peat | place: Sweden: Norrbotten County, Stordalen Mire... | reverse complement strand
AAACAGCGCGGCCCAGGCAAGCAGCGTGCGCCGGTGCAGCCTCCACGCTAGAGCTAGTGGGCCGCGGAGCCATTGCGACGCCCTCGCCGGGCCAAGCCGCGGGCTAAGAATGCCGGCGCCAATGTCCCTCCGTGACGCGAGCGCGTAGGCCACTAAGATCAGCACAATGAACGCGCCGAGGAAGAGCGCAAACACCCCCCACCGTTCGTTGGCGAATGGTTGGACGAGGCGCATCCACCCGATCGGCGACATCCATGAGAGCCAAGACTGCCCGCTCTGCTCGTTCGCATCGCCAACGGCGCGCAACAAGTAGAACAGAACGAAGATCGCCCCTACGATGCCCCTCGCAACCCCTGAGCTCTCGGCCAGCTGCGCCGCCACGCCCGCAAGCGCTGCAAACGTCCACCCGATCGCCGCGAACGACAGTCCCAGTGCGAGTGACCCGACGACGGGAAGCCCAAAAGCTACCAGTCCCGCAGTGACGAGGGCGGCGATCACCAGGTCGGCGCCCAGCGTCACGACCAAACTCGCCGACAACGGCGCGCGTCTGCCCACTGCACCCGAGCCCAGTAGCTCGTACCGTCCGGTCTCCTCGTCGGCGCGGGTGTGCCGGATGACGGTAAGCGCGTTCGCCCCGGCAACGATCACCGCAGCGAAGAGGCCCGACCGCCACGCGCTCAGCCCGCCGATGGTCGGAGAGGATACGGGACCGAGCAGCGCGACGAATCCTGGACTGTTCACGATCTGAGCGGCGAGCATCTGTTGCGACGCAGCGGTGGGATAAAGACTCACGAACGCAGCGACTACGAGAATCGCGAAGAGGGGCGGCAGCGCGATCCAGATCGGCAGCAGAAGCCGGTCGCGCCGCAGGATCAAACGAATGAGTGCGCCCGTGCCACTAAACTCGCCCACCGTCATTGCGCGCTTTCCCCTGTCTGGAGTTCGTAGTGGCGCAGGAATAGATCCTCTAGCGTAGGCAGAGTGCTCGTAAGTGCCATGACGTCGAATTTTGTTAGGTACTGCATGACGGGGTTGATCGCATCAGCGTCCACGCTAAATCTGGTGCTGGCGCCGTCGACAGTAAGGTTGTGTACGCCCTGAAACGTGCTGAGTCCGGTGATCTGTCGACGGGTCTTGACCGATACCGAGGTGCGGGTGAGGTGGCGCAGTTCGGTGAGCGTCCCGGTCTCAACGATCTTGCCTTCCTTGATGATGCTAATCCGGTCACAGAGCGCCTCAACTTCGGCGAGGATGTGGCTCGATAGCAGGACGGTCTTGCCGGCCCGCTTGATTTCCGCGACGCACTCGCGGAAAGTCGCCTCCATCAAGGGATCCAAGCCCGACGTCGGCTCATCGAGGATGAAGAGTTCAACGTCAGAGGCGAGGGCGGCGATCAGGGCAACCTTCTGTCGGTTGCCCTTCGAGTAGGTGCGACACTGCCTGGTTGGGTCAAGCGCGAAGCGTTTCACAAGTTCATCGCGCCGCGATTGGTCGAAGCCCCCACGCAACCTGGCCAAGAGGTCAATAACCTCGCCACCAGAAAGGCTCGGCCACAGGTTCACATCACCAGGCACGTAGGCCAGTCGGCGGTGGAGCGCCACCGCGTCGCGCCACGGATCACCCCCGAGTACACTGACCTTCCCGGCATTCTTGCGGAGCAACCCGAGCAGGATCCGCAAGGTCGTGGTCTTTCCGGCGCCATTCGGACCGATAAAACCGAACACCTCACCTTGTTCAACCTCAAGATCCACGCTATCGAGAGCCAAGGTTTTCCCGTAATACTTTGTCAAGTTTTGAATTTGAATCACAGACAACCCGCGCACCTCCGATCGTTTCAGTTCGTCATGTGTGTTGGCGCGTTGATTATGTCACTATGTGCGATTTGTCTAAGGGCGGGCTGTTAGACTAAATAGCTCTTGTGATGATGCTATGATAAGCGTCAATCCAACATCCATTGCATTCCATTTTACCGTCTTCGTCTCTCTGCCGGGCCGGCAACGTGCATCGTCGCTGCGGCCTTTGATGAGAAGCTTGATAAGCACCCAATAATGGAAATGCCTGGTCAGGTGACGACGGATAGCCTTCACTCTAAGAAATACGCACACGATCGCGAATGTGAAGTTGCAGCAGAAGGCCATAGCCACCGACATTGCGAAAGAAAGATCCATACCACTAATTGCGCGACCTAACTCACTCGCTGTCTCTCAAACGCAACACCATATGACCAAAGCGAAATGCTTAAAAACCCATACGAGCGCTAAGCGAGGTGGGAAGGTCGCATGGCACGCAGCACCCTCGGTGGGGCCTTTATTGCGGTTATACTCGGTCTAGTGGCAGGTCTCGTGCTGGGCGCGATTCTCGGCGGCATCTTTGAACTCATACTCTACCTCTTCGTGACGGTGATCCTGAGCTGGATTGCGAGCGTCTTCGGTTATTGGATATTCGGCGCCCTCGCCGGGCTGTACGTCGGGGGCATCATCGGCGGGGTCCTAGGCGCGCTCATTGGACTGCTACTACATCCTCGACGCTGGTCAGCCGCGTTTCACACGATATTTTACAGCGTCTTGGGGGCGGCCGCCGCGTGGATCGCATTTACCCGTTACGGCGTTACTTTTGGTGGTACGTTAGGGATAGTCGACGGCGCTCGCATCGGCGCATTCGTTGGACTCATCGCTGGCGTCGTCGCCGGGATCCTTGCCGGGAGCAGGAGACAGATGGGTATGATCTTTAGCGCCATCGGTACGGCGGTAGGTACCGCGATATTTGGCACATATTTCTTCATGTATTTTGCGTCGTCAACCGGTGTCACCCTCGGACTCGTTTTAGGCCTCTTGGTCGGAATCCTATCGGGGTATCAGGCAGTGGCTCGTGCACGATGGTGGAACCCGAAGCCGTAGTAGGGCTCAATTGTGGTTGTAGAACTTCTGGACTGGGTTTTTGGCAAGCTGAGGCTAAAATAGAGGTATCCACACATTCTTTATTCTCGACAAATTTGTCTAATTTGTCTGATTGAAGTGCAATAAAAAATCCTTGAACGCCGTCAATCTCTGTTTTATAGACATTTGCAATTCGGCCGGCCAGTTCTTTAAGCTCTCTTGGCAAGCGAATGATCGGATATGAAAAAGTAGGATTAGATGATTGAAGTGAGGTCTTCGTTGTGAATATTTTTTTCATAATTTGCCAGCGCCTCACGACAATAGGCTAGTATGTTACTTTTTGATTTCGACTTGTTATTACGGGCAATACGGGCAAAGAATCTCCACGTTTCAAGTTAGTTCTGAAAAGGAGGCTAAATTGAGCTTGAAACTACAAAATGAGAAACCACGTAACAGCTAGGCGGTTAAATAAAGAAACTCAATTTGCATTTCAAATATTATACGTACTTTCATCGCGTTCTTGCAGTTAGGTTATCTTGCCGGCGACAATGATCCTGTTGTGCAAGCAATCCACCCTCAAACCGATACCAGCGACAAGAAACAGGCCATCTACAACCTCTTTGCTGCATACATTCATACAATACCGCCCGAAGAGCTAATAGAAAGCGCCGATAGGGCCCGGCGAGACACCCAACTAAGGTATGTCGTAATATACGGGGCAGCCTGCAGCTACTGCCTCGGCAGGGCCGAACGGCTTGACGGATCGTATTTGCGGACGTTTGCGCTTGAGTTAAAAGAACAGCTTGCCCGGACCCTCGCTGCGTTTGTCACATCGGTCCTCACTCGGCCGCGGGGGCGCCGAGACGCAGAAGAGGCTGCTGAGCCACCTCTCCGCCAGATCATTGACGTGCTGCAGCAGGTGATGTGCACACACGATGCAGAAAAGCGTGCGATTTCTGTGCTCGAAATCTACGAAGGCGGTGGGAAAGAGAAGGTATCGAATGGACGTGCGATCGTTCGAACGTATCCATTTTTTAACCACTTCAATAGCTTCAACACCGTAGCACCGTTTCTGCTGTCACACACAAATCGAAGCCTTTATCGCATCGCATGAGCGTTCTTATGCGTTTCTAAGAGTATTGCAAGAGGCAATCATGCGCAAATACAAAATGATCTCATTTCTCTAACACGAATCAATTACAAAAACCTTTATAGCAAAGCCGGCGCAAACTAGTTGGTTTTAATAAAAGGCGGCGTCATCGCCACCATCAATTCGAAATGGAGGTAACATCGTGAAAAAGCATATCGCATTTCTCCTTATCGCCATAATGGCCGTTTCGGTATTGAGTGCTGCAGGCGTCGTGACAACGCAGACGGCTGCCGCGCAACCCCCCGTCTCGGTATTGAGCGCGACCGGTATCGTAACGACGCAGAAGACCGCCGCGGCAACCTCGCCGCCGGCCGTCGTAGTGAACTACAAACCAGGAGCGACGTATTGGTATGCGCCGTGGCAGTTCAACTATCAGTACGCGGGGTTCGATAGTTATTCTGGGATAAACATACAGCACTCTGAGACAACGGGCGTCGGCACCGCTTACTCATCGATACACACGACGCAAACGCAAGCCGGTGACGGCTACTCAGGAGTGGGAATGTACTGGCAGCTCAATCTCCCGAGTGGCGTGACATGGACCACCGTCAAAAACATGCCGTGCAAGGTCACTGTGACGGGGTTCTACGTCATCGAGGAGAGGGGCAACCAGGACACTAACGCTTACGCGGCCTGGGGTCTGTATTATTCACCAAATACCAAGTACTCTCTTGTTAATGGCACTAACCTACACGTCAAGAGCGCCAGAATAGCAACGACGTTTTACGGCACAGTTGGAGACTTATTTAATATCGATAATATAGCCACTCACGGCACGCACCAAGGCGGTGCTGGCGTTCAAGTTGAGACTTTGTCCCTTGGCGCAGGACAGGCTTCTGCCGCAATCGTCGGCTATAGCGTCGTGCTCGCGTTCCAAAGGTGAGCAACTATTGGGAGTTTGGCACTCCCACTCTCTTTTTTTCACAAGCTGGCCCGAACCAGGATAACTTAGCGTGTTTCTTTTACCTATTCCTTAGCGCCTAGCTCATTATTTCTTTTTTCGATTTAGAGCGTATTTTAAGCCCGTTCTGGAGTTGATAGCGCACGCCGAGTTGCGTAATCTCGTGGAACCTATACTCTGAGATATTGGACGGATTCCCTTCGTTCCACACGTAATTTCTGTCAATCTGCGGTGCATGCCCTGTTACATTCTGATAGGCCCCTGCGCTATATACGGTGCTTGCAAGGCTGTAATTTGTCATGTTCGTAGCGTTAACGTAATTTGTCGCGTCTTGTGTCGTTGGAAACAGCATAATTGTCTCCACCCAGGCATCGGTCACGTTTGTGGTTTTATTGAGCACCGAGTAGTCCGACCCTCGAATTGTCTCTAGTAAGTTTGCGGACGTGCTGTTAATCCACGTGAGCTGCCATGCCTGGAGGCTCTCACCGGAAGCGCCCATTGTAAACAGCGCCGCGCCAAATAACGCAACGCTTATGTAAACGCAGCGTAAAGTTGACTGTTTTAATAAACGGTGGTAGCATCGCCACCGCCAATTCGAAAGGTATGTGACATCATGAAAAAATATTTAGCATTATTCCTTATCGCCATAATGGCCGTGTCCGTGCTGAGCGCGGCAGGCGTCGTGACAACGCAGAAAGCCGCCGCGGCACCTTTGCAGTCGTCCATCGCAGTGGTGAACTACAAACCAGGAGCGACGTATAGGTACGCACCATGGCAGTTCAATCAAAATTTCGCAGGTTTCTTTGCTTCTTCGGAGGGGAACATAACGCACTTCGAGACGACTAGCGGCGGCACCGCTTACTCGTCGATACGCACGACGCAAACGCAAGCCGGTGTGAGCTACGCGACAGTGGGAATGTGGTGGCAGCTTAGGCTCCCAAAAGGCGCGACCTGGAACACCGTCGAAAACATGCCGTGCACGGTCACCGTGACGGTGCTCTACGTCATCCAAGCGAAGGGCAACCAGGGCACTTACGCACAAGCACGCTGGGGTGTGAACAATGGGAACGAAACGTCTTCTATTGTGTATGGCAATAACCTACACGCGAAGACTGCCACTACAACCTTTCACACTACGGTGGGGGACGTATTTTCTGACGGTCCATACGGAGGTGCCTACGCTGAAGCCGATACTTGGCAGCATCCCGCTGGCGCGGGACATGCTTCTGCCGTAATCGTCTGCAGCAGCATCGTGCTCGCGTTCCCTCAAGCGAAATGAGCGTTGGTTAGGGGGGTTGTGCCACCCCCTCCTTTTTTTACAGGTTCGAGTCAGGACAGCACCCGCAGTTCCGTTTTCAGTCTAGGGTGTGTTCAAAAAGTTGCACAACTCGTCACGTTGTTGTGATCGGCTTCAGCCTTAATTCCCGCGCCCGATTGGGAAAAGAAATGATGGGCTCGGCCGAATTCGAATCGGCGATTTTCGCCGTGTAAATACGCGCGTCGATCGGCGCTTGTTTCCCCCATGTCAGATCGCGGTGAAACAACCACAAGAAAGGCAAGCGCCCCATCGTGCACCGTCTGATAGATATGCGTTGGCAATCCTGCAAGCTTTGAGAGCGTATAGGGCAACCGAATCGTTGGGTAGCGGTAGGCGGCTTTTGCAAAGTGGAGTGAGATTTTGCTGCGGTGAATCTCCAGCAGCTCCCGTCTCGGCAATGCAAAATTGGCAAAAAGGTCTTGGTAGTGTTCAGCGGCTAGCATAATATGTGCACTGCAGGCGCCTTGCACTTAATCATCATGATTCGGATTGCGAACCGAAGTAACGAAACCAAACGCCTGTCGGCCCATATTTTTCATTGAACTCCTCCACCTTCTCCACTAACTCCGTGTGTAGTTGCTCATGAAGCCGGTCGTACACAGCTATGAACTTCTTTCGTGGGAGATCGAGTCTTTCGCGGATATACTGAGCCTTTGTATAGTCGTCAGCGCCTTATAAAAACGCAGCTCTTCATTTCCCGCTCGTTCTTTTTCCATTCGCTTTATGCATAGGTGGAGGTTCTATAAGAACGACTGCCAAGAAGGCACTGCTTGAAAGTCTCACGTGAGCGGCGGTAGTAGCGACCGCTGTTTTTAACAGTTTGAAAAAAAAGAGATGCAGGTCACTATGCCTGCATCGCCGCAGCTGCCTTCTTTGCAGCTTCCATCGACTGGTCTACGTTGAGCACTGGGAACACCTTCCACGCGATAACCGGCGTATACTTGAGCAGGGCAGCGTAAATGTCTTCTGCGCTCGCATCGCTAATCGCGTACCCTTCCCTTCCGTTGCCAAACTGTCCCCACTCAGTAAACCTTCCTGCGCTCAGTTCAGCCTTTACCGCTTCGTACAGCTTCACCCTGAGCTTCATAACATCTTGCGGTGTATCGGGGAATTTCGCGGTGTCTAACCACCACTTAATGAAGAATTTTGTCATGTTTTTTCACCTCCTTTCACGTTGTCGGCGGTAACAGTGACCGCCGTTTTTTCTAAAAACACATAAAAAGGCACTCTAAGGAAATAAATGTTGTTGTAACAGACGCTTGTCACCGTGATAGGCCAATCATAGAAAAAGAGCGGGCCAATAGCCACGCAAGTATACTTCCTTAGCTTTCTCTCCCCATCATCACGTCAGGGCAGGACGTGTTGCCGTTTTAGCTGCTTATTTTTCTAATAAGAACTGCTCTGGACTTGCTTCGTGCTGTTCAAAAAAGAAGAAAAGGAAGCGCGAACGCTCCCTTACTTTCAAGCGGGATTACCGCTTCATCGCTGCCATCTGCTCTGCTCGGGCTTTGAGAACCTGCCTTGAAATCTCCTTTCCTGTTTCGTAGTCTATGATTTCGTGCACTTCCGTCTCAATCCACGGGTATTGCGCGAAATCCGTCATGAACAAGTCTTTGGCTTCGCCGCTGCTAATTACGTATCCTGAGAGACCGTTTGGAAAATAGCCAAGCTCAAGTATGATGCCACTCTTTAGCCATTCGTCAATCCTTGCGAACATCATCTCATTTAACTGCGTAGCGGCAGCAGGGTCTATCGGCCACGGTGCGCTCGGGTTGGCACGCCAAATGGTTAGATACTTTGCCATGTCATTCACCTCCTTTCACGTTGGCGGCGGTAACAGTGACCGCCGTTTTTTCTAAAAACAAATAAAAAGGCACTCTAAGGAAATAAATGTTGTTGTAACAGACGCTTGTCACGGCGATATGCAAATGTGCCGTTTTAGCTTAGAGGAAAAAAAAGGAAAATGCAGGTCATTGGGCCTGCACCATCTTCCATGTTTCTTCGAGCGTCGTTGCAACTTTGATTTCCATCGTGTGCCATACGTTCATGGCCATGACTTCTGGTTCCATTCCATATGCGTACATTGCTTCGTAACTCGGCGCTTCAAACACCTGAACTCCCAGATGCTCTGGATGCACGACCCAGCTTCCAACCATTTTCACTCCGTGTTTCGCCATGAGCTCCGCGGCCTTGCTCATGTATTCAGCCATCGACTTTCTTGATTTCTCGTTATGGGCCGGACAATCTGCGGCAGTGTGCCTGGAAATCAGCAAAAATGTCACCATCTTTGTTTCACCTCCTCTTGCGGCGGTGGTAGTTACCGCCGTTTTTTCTAAAAACACATAAAAAGGCACTCTAAGGAAATAAATGTTGTTGTTACAGTCGCTCGTTACAGCAACCTTTATTACAAAAGAACAGATACTTATGAGTTTTAAGAAAAGCTCCGAAAAACGTCAATCGCTAGAAGCAGTTGAGGTAAAGTCGCGTCGTGGCCTTGCCCGGACGCCAGTAGATGTCGCAATGAAACGGGACCTTATCCTGGCCCGCACGTCTGATTGCAATGAATAGGACGGCAACACTATGAATATGATTCCGTTAAAGCTCAGTATGACAAATTGCTTTTTGGTAAAGGCCGGAGATCACTATGTCCTGGTCGATACCGGCTATGAAGACGATTGGGATGTGTTCCGCACGAGACTGAACGAAGCCGGTGTGGAGCTGGATCAAATCAGTCATATTGTTCTGACTCATCACCACGACGATCATTGTGGATTGTTACACCACATTTTGCGGGAAAATGACTCGATTCAGGTTGTCATGTCGCCCCTTTGCAAAGAGCTTATCACAAAGGGAGAGAACGACCGCACACATGGCGGGGGTTTTTTGAACAGGCGGATTGCTCTTCTGCTTGGTCTACGGCAGCTTTATATCTCTCTGCTTCCCAAAAAGGTGGGAGAAAAAGGCAAACTCTTTACGTTTCCGCCCTATCAACTGCGTGACTGCGATATCGTGGTCACCGGAGACACTGGTCTGCGGGAAATCGGAATCCCACTCGACGGCACAATCATCGAAACGCCCGGGCATACCGTGGACTCCGTTTCTATTCTGTTTGACGACGGCGATTGTCTGATCGGGGACGCCGCGGCAAACTTCCTTCAGTTTGCAGGGACGAAGTATTGCGTGATTCTTATCACCAATATGGGTGACTACTATCAGAGCTGGGAAAAGGTCATTGCTGCGGGCGCTCGCCGGATTTTCCCTGCACACGGCGCCCCGTTTGCTGTAGATAAACTCAAGACGAATCTCTGGAAAAACAAGGCCGAGAACATCGTTCCATATCCTTCAGGTTAGCGAAATGGCATCCTGAGAGCGTAGACACATCGGACTGCCCCCACAGAGAGCCTGAGCCCGCCCACGCGAGGCTTTCATATCATCATTACTTTCAGCACGGTCTTGCAGTTGAGTCATCATCAGCTGCACAAATTGAACCCTTGTGTAAGCAGTTCGCGTCAAGAAGGATGCAAGCCAGACGAAGCAGGCTCTTTACAACCTCTTTGCTGCCTACCTCCACACAGGGCCACTAGAAGAGCGGATAGAGAGGGGTGGAACGAACGCGGCGAGACGCCCAACTAAGGTATGTGGCGCTATGCAGGGCGGCGTGTAGCTACTGCTCAGCAGACCCGAACGGCTTGACGGATCGTATTTGCAGACGTTTGCGCTCAATTTGAAAGAGCAGCTTGCCCGGACCCTCGCTGCGTTTGTCGTATCGATTCTAGTGCCACGTAAGCGCTTGGACGCGAAAGACGCTGCGGAGCCACCTCTGCGCCAGATCATTGAAGTGTTGGAGCAGGTGATGTGCACACACGACGCAGAGAAGCTTGCAATTTCTGTGCTTGAGATCTACGAGGGCAGTTAAGCGAAGGGCGACCAAAGTCTCGTCGACTGTGAGGTCTACACAAAGTGCGTAATATTGGCCGCTTATAGCAGGGCTCTTTCGATGTTCATTTTCCCAAAAAAGAGCCAAATCAGCGCAAATTTTTTTGTGTTGGGGGGGTATCGCTACACGATTTCGAGTCTATCTATTTGGTATTATGACGTTTGTTGTGTGGTGTGGCAGGCTTCTTTTTTTCAGAATAGCGATCTCTTTATCGCTTTTTGCCAACATGGTGGTGCTTCACTGCGACTATTCGTGCCTGCAACACAAGAGGAGCGTAGAACAGCTGCTATCCCCCCTCAGCGTCTTCGTCTAATAATGGTGCTTAGAGCATGAAATACGAGAACGTGAGCATAAGAAAGACGGTTGATCCGCCAGGCCAAGCCAAAGCTGACTGAGAAATTGTAACAGCTCTTGCGCAAAAGCTCGGCCTGAACGGCTTTGATTTCACGAGAGTCAAAGACGTTACGACGACATGCGTAAAGTGACGCCCCAGTACACAGGGATAACGTATGAGCGTATCGAGAGACCTGTCTCCCTTGTATTCTAACCTAGTTGAACTTGCTCAAGTATTCGTCCTTGAAGTGCTGCATGGTGGTCAGCACCGGTGACGGAGCTGCTTGGCCGAGACCGCACAAGCAGGCCTTGGTCATCACCCGGCCCAAGCGGCCCATCCGGTCCAGGTCGGCGGCATCGCCATGACGGTCGTTGACCCGTTCCATGATTTCTTCCATGCGCATGGTGCCTTCCCGGCAGGGAGTGCATTTGCCACAGGATTCATGAGCGAAGAACTTGGCGATTCTGGCCACTACGTCCACGATGTCCCGGCTTTCGTCCATGACGAAAAATGCTCCGGAGCCCAGGGTGGCGCCTATCGCTGACATATCGTCGAAATTCAGCTGGGTGTCCAGGAACGCTTCGGGGATAAATCCGCCGGAAGTTCCACCGATCTGCACGGCCTTGAATTTCTTGCCGCCGGCTACGCCGCCGCCAAAGTCGTTTAATACCTGACGGATACTGGTGTTGGTCGGCACTTCCACGAAGGTTTTGTTGGTGATGTCCCCGGTCAGGGTCATAACCTTGGTGCCGGGATACTTGGCGTTTCCAATAGCCTTGTACCAATCGGCCCCTTTGTCAACGATCGCCGGGATGTTGGCGAAGGTTTCCACGTTGTTAACGATGGTGGGCTTGCCCCACAGGCCGATGACCGGCGGGAACGGGGGCTTAAAGCGGGGCTCGCCGCGGTTGCCTTCGATCGATTCAATCAAAGCGCTTTCTTCACCGCATGCATAGGCGCCCCCACCCATTCTTACTTCAATGTCAAAGTCGCCCAGGCAGCCTTTGGCTTTAGCCTGGTCAATGGCTTTGTTCAGCATTTCCACCATGCAGGGGTATTCCCCGCGGCAGTAAATATAGCCTTTATTGGCACCTATGGCATATCCGCAGATGGCCATGCCTTCCAGAACGCTCTGGGGATCGTTTTCCATGATGATCCGGTCTTTGTAAGTGCCGGGTTCGCCTTCGTCGGCGTTGCATACTACGTATTTCTGATCGGTCTTGATTCCGTAGGAAAACGACCATTTCATGCCGGTATTGAAGCCAGCACCGCCGCGGCCCCGCAGGTTGGATTTCTTGACTTCGTCGATTAAGGCTTGCTGGCCCATGCCCTTGGCCTTTTCCAGGGCTTTGTAGCCGCCCGCTGCGATGTAGTCTTCGATCTTCAAAGGATCGATTTTGCCATAGTTGCGCAAGACGATGCGCATCTCTTCGGCCATTTCATTGCCTCCTTTCTGCTCGCTTTTACTTGTATTCGGTCAGGATGGCCGCAACCTTATCGGCTGTTACATTTTCATAAGGCTTGCTGTTGATGGTAATAACCGGGGTGGCCTGGCACTGGCCCACGCATTCGGTGAGTTCCAGGGCAAATTTGCCGTCCGCAGTGCTTTCTCCCATGTTCATGCCCAGTTCTTTTTCCAAAGCCGCGATAACCGCATCGGCTCCGGCTACATGGCAAGGGGCGCTTTCGCAGATGCGAATCACGTTCTTGCCGCGCTTGCCAACCTTCAAATAGGAATAGAACGTGGCTACTCCGTAAGCTTCAGCCTTGGACCGTTTGAAGGCGGCGGCTGCCGCTTCTACCGCTTCTTCCGGGATATAGCTGTATTCACGCTGAACGGCATGATACGCTTCGATTATCCCGCCTGGCAGGTCTTTATATTGATTGATTATATCCTTGTAGTCTGCCAAAATCCTTTCACCTCCCGAGCTAGTGACACATTCGGTCAGCCTTCTACGCTGATTCGATCTTTACCGCACACACCTTGTATTCGCCTGTGCCCGCAATGTCGCAGACAAAGGGACTGGTTAATTCATTGGTAGGCGTTTCGCTGTGATGATGGGACATCCAAATGACCCCGGGCTGCACTTTGTCGGTTACCCAGGCGGTGGTTACAACTGAACCGCGGCGTGAAGTAACTCTCATCTTGCTGCCGGTAACCAGGCCCAATTTAGCGGCTTCCTGCGGATGCACTTCGGTCATTTCTCGCGGCCATACCTCGGCAATGCCGGCTGAATACTGGGTGGTTACATTGTAGTGCTGCATTACACGGCCGGTACACAGCAGAATGGGATAATCCTTGTCGGGCAGTTCTCCAGGAGGGATGTGCTCGTTGGGCTGGAATCCTCCCAAGCCGCGGGTGAATTTGCCGATATGCAGAATGGGCGTGCCGGGATGATCAGCGGAAGTACACGGCCAATGCACGGATTCTTTTTCCATGCGTTCATAGCTGATGCCCGCCATTGAAGGTGACAATGAGGCCATTTCAGCCCAAATTTCGCCGGGATGGTTATAACTCATGGGATAACCCATGCGAGTGACCATTTCACAGATGACTTCCCAGTCAGCCTTGCCCGGAAGCGGTTCTACAGCCTTGTGCACGCGCTGAGGCCGGCGTTCGGTATTGGTAAAGGTGCCGTCTTTTTCGGCAAAACTGGCGCCTGGAAGGACTACATCCGCATATTGGGCGGTTTCGGTCAAGAACAGCTCCTGAACTACTAGGAATTCCAGTTTTTCAAGGGCTTCCTTGATATGATTGGCATTCGGGTTAGTCAAAACCGGATTTTCACCCAGGATATACATGGACTTTACCGTGCCTTCATAAGCGGCTTCAAACATTTCCGGAATCTTCAGGCCAACTTTGTCGGGCATGGGAGCGCCCCAGGCTTTCTCATGCTTTTCCTTGGCGGCTTTGTCGGTAACACTCTGATAACCGGAATAAACATTGGGCAGAGCCCCCATGTCACAGGCGCCCTGAACGTTATTCTGACCGCGGATCGGGCAAACGCCAACGCCGGGCCGTCCCAAATGGCCGGTAAGCATAGCCAGGTTGGCAACACTCATAACGTTGCGGGTTCCGCAGATGTGTTCGGTGATGCCCAGTGAATAGAAGGCCATGGCTTTATAGGTGGTGGCATACAGGCGGGCTACCTTGTACAGGTCTTCCACTGCAACTCCGGTGATTTCAGAAACCCGTCCCGGTGTGTATTCTGCAGCCAGAGCTTTCATTGCTTCGTAGTTTTCGGTACGAGTGGCAATGAATTCCTTGTCTTCCAAACCTTCTTTGATGATGATGTGCATTAAGCCGTTCAGCAAAGGAATGTCAGTGCCGTGCTTCTGCTGCAGCCAGATATCGGCTTCGGCAGCCAGCTCAGTGCGGCGGGGATCGCAGACTACCAGGTTGCAGCCATTGCGATGGGCTTGACGCATTTTGTAGCCGACCACCGGGTATGATTCAGTCGGGTTGATGCCGATCAGGAACAGCAGTTCGGCTTCACTAGAAATTTCCGAAATGACATTAGTCATGGCGCCGCTTCCGAAGGAATTGGTCAGGCCGGCTACTGAAGGAGCATGGCAGGCGCCGGCGCAATGATCGCAATTGTTGGTGCCCATGTGGGCGCGGGTGAATTTCTGCGTCAGGAAGCTTTCTTCATTAGTACAACGGGCTGAACTCAAGGAAGCAAATGAATCTGGGCCATACTTGGCTTTAATTTCATTGAACCGCTTGGCAATCAGGTCATAGGCTTCATCCCAGCCGGCTTCCACGAATTTTCCGTCTTTCTTGATAAGCGGAGAGGTCAGGCGCTTGTCACTGTACATGAAATCCCAGCCGAAACGGCCTTTCACGCACAAATTGCGGCCATTTACGGGACTGTTTGGATTGGACAGCGAACCGATGACCTTGCCGTCGTTAACCGCCAGGTCGAAATTACAGCCTGTGCCGCAGAAGGGGCAGGTGGTCTGAACGCGTTTGATATCCCAGCGCCGGGCCTGACCAGCCATGGTCTTTTCTGTCAGGGCGCCGGTCGGGCATACTGCCACACACTGACCGCAGAATACGCAATCGGATTCGATATAGTCCACATCGCCGGCAGTGGTCGCCTTGCGATGGAAACCGCGGTTCAGATAGGAAAGGTTGTCCTTGCCGATCAGCTCTTCACAGGCCCGCACGCAGGCGCCGCAAAGAATACACTTGTTAAGGTTGCGGATTATGAAGGGATTGCTGTCATCAATCGCGTACTGGTGGGTTGCACCGGCAAAGGATGAATCCTTAACGCCGTATTTATAAGCGTAATCAGCCAATTTGCAGTCGCCCATTTTGTCGCAGGTCATACAATCCAGCGGATGGTTGGCAACGAGCAATTCTAATATTGTCTGTCTTGCTTCAACCACGGCCTCAGACTCGGTCTGAACTTCCATTCCAGCGAAAATCGGAGTTACACATGATGCTGGCAGCAGTCGATTGCCTTTGACTTCCACTACGCACAGCCGGCATGCTCCCAGGGGGCTGAGATCCTTGTCATAACACAGGCGGGGAATTTCTATGCCTGCCAGTTCCGCTGCCTGCAGAACCGTACTCCCGGTTGGAGCCCCTACCTCCTTCCCGTTAATAGTCAATTTGATTAATTCTATTATTAACACTCCTTCCCATGAATAACTCTTTCAGGCACAAAAAACCTCCTAATGATCTAGGAGGTGCGTGCCCTGTTGAGATTTCCCCCTCAGCCTTCTTCCATCAATCGAGCAAAGAGGTGGATAAGCTATGCTGGCGTGGAACTCTACGACGGGAGGCTGGGTAGAATCCTCACCCGCCGTCGCCAACCAGACAGCGGCGTGTATCCATACTGAACCTATTGATCTGTTTAAACTGCGCCGTGGTAAAGAGGCGTTGCAATCACCTACCTCTCCACACTTCTGAACTGATATAACGTCGCACCTATCGTCACTGCCGCGAACACCGCTATAACTGCATACGCGGCCAGAATGGTGCTCCAAACAAATCCTGTGGACATCAATACCCTGACGGCGTTGACGACGTAACTAAACGGGTTGACATTGGAAAAGGCTTGCGCCCAGTGCGGAAGGAACCCGTATGGCACGAGCGCTGTGCTCACAAACATAAGAGGGAATGCAATCACAAGATCTAAACCTGCGACTGCTTGCGAACTCTTTGTTCTCACTCCGATGGCCATCGCCAGCCCTGACATAGCCAACCCAAAGAAAGCGGCAGTGAAAAGAATCAGCAGAATTCCTGGAGCCCCTGTTATGACGGTTGCACCAAGAGCGTACGCGAGCGCCAGCGTTATACTGACCGGGAGAAGCACCATGACCATATCGTGCAGTAACCGTCCGAGCACAATGGCGGTCCTGTTCGCAGGCGTCACGAGCACTTTTGAAAGAAATCCGGAATTAATATCGTCAACCACGGCCTCTCCTGCGCCCCCTGAATCCATCAATGGGTTCATAACAATGACGCCAGCCACTGCGAATTGGACATAGCCACCAGCAGGGAATCCCGGGAGGTTTCCAAACTGCGTAAAAATTTGCGTGAAGAGAACCAGAAACAGCACTGGTAGGGCGAGCGCGCTAATGATGACGATAGGAGTCCGTATGGTCTTTTTCAATGCCCTGACGAAGAGGTGCCACACGTCAAAGAGAAAGTCATGATCCATCTTCTATCGCCTCACACGTGTCTTTTCCACGTATCTACTTTCGACAATTCTTCTGATCGTATCCGTCTTCCTGTGTGCTGCAAAAAGACGTCATCCAGCGAGGCAGACGCGACGCTGATTGACGTCAAGCGAATCCCGTTCTCATCAAATAGTCGTACGATATCGGGAACGAGCGCGCTCGCGTTCTTAGCGTATGCCGCCAGTCCCGTTTCGATATCGAGGACTTTTGTGACGCCTTGAACGCCGCTGACAATCCGCTTTGACCTGTCTTTCGCGCCGTCTGAGTCCCCGTTGGCGAGTGACAGCGTGATGGTGTCACCGCCGAGTTGATGTTTCAGCTCAACAGGAGAACCGCTCACCACGATCTCTCCGTGATCGATTATTGAGAGTCGGTGACAGAGCCTATCGGCTTCTTCCATCTGCTGGGTTGTCAAAAAAATCGTAACACCCTCGTCTCTGTTGAGCGTTTCGAGGTGCTCCCAGATAGCGACGCGCGATTGTGGATCGAGCCCCGAGGTCGGCTCGTCGAGAAAGAGCACGCGTGGTTTGTGCACAAGCGTGGACGCGAGATCGAGCCGCTTTTTCATCCCTCCCGAGTAGTGTGCCGCCCTCTTGTCAGCGACGTCCGAGAGCTCAACGAGTGTGAGCAGTTCGTCCACACGTTTTTTGAGGGCGTTACCATGCAACCGCTGGAGGTGCCCCTGAAGGGTGAGGTTTTCCCGACCCGTCAGGTCCCCGTCCAGAATAGTCTCTTGGCTTTGGACGCCGATCACTTTGCGTATCTCGCGAGCGTCTTTGTCAATGTCGTAGCCTTCAATGGTCACCGAACCGGAGGTCTTCCGCAGCAGTGTCGTGAGAACCTTGATCGTCGTGCTCTTTCCCGCACCGTTCGGGCCGAGGAACCCGAAGATCCCCCCCTCCTCGATCTCGAGGGTTATGCCTTTGATCGCTTCGACGTCCTCATATCGCTTAACGAGATCCCTTGTTTCGACTGCTTTCACCATTTCTATAATCCCTAATCCATGGTGACTATAGCAGCTTATGAAGATTTTGTAACTATTTTACGGTAATTGGTAACTTTTATTAGGATGCACAGATAAACACGCGCTCATGTTACTTCATGCGAAAACGATCGGCACCCTGCAAAAACTGGGGCTTACCTCCTACGAGGCAAAGGCATACACGGCCCTCGCGGCGCTAGGCCCGGCGACCGCGACTGAGCTCTCTATTGAATCTGAAGTTCCTAGGCCGAAGATTTACGGGGCACTGCAGAGACTGGAGGAAGAAAAGTGGATCACCGTGTCGAAAGGCAAGCCCAGCACCTACATCCCCCGATATCCGAGGGAAGTCGTCGAGCAGCGAAAGACGCTCTTCTGTTCCGAGCTCGACCAGCTTTCGAACGAGTTGACCTCGTTGTACGATCGACAGATCGAAAATGAGTCTCTAAATGCGCTCCTAATACGGGGCTTCGATAGCATTTCAGCGAAGATGATGGAGATGATGGATCGGACGCGGCGAAGCATCATGATAATGGGAACGTTCGTGTCGCCGGTTGAAATCGAACAGCTCAACAAGAAGATCATAAAAGCGAAAAAGAAGGACGTTACCGTGCGTATCCTCGTCATCACATCGCGTTCGAAAGAGAGCGAAGCCGCCATCATCAAGGCTTTCGGGCCGATAAGAAACGATGTCAGGCTACACGCCCCCCAACTTGAGGACCCTAACAAACTTGACGACCGATATGGCGACGACGGTTCTGGAATTGCAAGGTGGGTGATTACCGATCGTCGGGAAATTCTGCTAGCGCTTACGAGGGCCGATGAGAAGGTACCTGACTTGGACAGCGCCATTGCGATGTGGGTATCGAATGCGTCGATCGCCCAGTATTTGATGCGCCCGCAAGTCTTCGACAAACTGTGGGAGGACTCAGAGCAGATAGAGCAAATCAACTAAACTGGTGTGCGGCCGAGATCCCTAAACTGTGTTTTAAAGTCCAAAAAAAGGGTAGGAAAAAGTAGGTACAACTCGTTTCTATTTCGCTGATGCCACTTCGACAATTTTGGTCATGGCACCATTTATTTGCGCATTGAAGCTTTCTTAACGCTAGCCGCCTGGAATAACGGCCATTTGACGTTATTATCAACGTCAGAAAAAAACGATCAAGCTATGATGTACCGTGGTTCATGTAAAAAACAACGAAGCGTCAAGAGAATGAGACGAGGCATGCCGGCCAAAGCAAACAACCCCGACCCGTACAGATTCTCGACAAGGGTGTGTCGAACGTCTCCCGATTTAACGTTTGGGATTCCCTTATTGTTTTTTCTGCCGTCGACTTCCCTCTTTTGTGGCTCTCATCCGGCGTAGAAGGATGACGGACGATCCAATCGGGGTATCAGGCAGTGGCTCGTGCACGATGGCGGGCCACAAGGCGAAGTCTGCACTCGATGGCGGCGCGCGGAAGTAAATCCTCCAGAAAATGGCGTAAGTGGACGCCTAAAAAGAGCGTGTGGGATTAGATGCAGATCCCGTAGCCTTTGCCCAAACGCGAACATTTAAGGGTTCACGCACGTTTCTACGACCTAACAGTTTTTGGCACTGGGGCGGCACAGAGGTATAACAGAGTCCTGCGAGGCGCATATGGGCAACGCATTTTGGCTTGGGATAGTTGGAGGAGTTTTCGGTATACTCACCGTCGTCCTCGTCGTTCTGCTCGGAGGAATGGGCGAGGCGTTTGACGCAATTCTAGGGTCACAGCCCTACACGAACGCAGCAGGGGCAGCACTCTTATTCTCATTAGTCGGAATCGCCGGCGGCGTACTCGAAAACCGAAAAATCTTCGGCGCAGCTCTGATGATTATCGGAGCGTTCGGGGCTCTGATATCGATCGCTTTTTTAAGCGCTCTTAGCTTTGGACAGTTCGTGGCAGCCCTCATTCCGCTCGAGGTTCTGATATCGATCAGTCTTTTCGGCGTTCTTACCTTCGTACTATTCCTCCTAGGGGGCATCCTCATTTTAACGCACGCGCCTGATACACAGTAGGCGCTGAAATGCCGTATCACGGGGTCGTCTCTTCAGAGGTAGCGCAGCCAACAATAACACTTATAGTATCTCGCCGCCTTTTTTTAGCTAAGCAAATGATAAAAAAGTTGTTAGCTATCATAATGCTCGTGATGGTTGCTTCGTTGTCAATCGCGGGTTGCACGTCATCAACTAACAGCAGCCAAACGTCAAGCAGCGCATCACAAACGGCATCAACCACAGCACATACGACGACTTCTGCTGCAGCGTCAGCAACGCCAGCGCCGCCACACTTGAAGGTGCTGTTCTTCTATGAGACGAACTGTCCCTACTGCCAAGCGCTGGAGCCACACGTGACCAAACTTCAAAAGACGTATGCTGCGAAGGCCCCCGTGCAGTCGATCGAGAACTATGCAAGTCCACTGGCCAGCCAGTACAAGGTGTCGTCAGTCCCGACACTGATCCTACTGAACAACGGCCACGAAGTAGGGCGTTGGGTCGACGTCACGAATACCACGCAGATTTCAGCTAAAATTAATAGCCTGCTCCGCGCGGGCTAGGATGAACGCAGCGTAACGGAAAAGTACATCAGGTCGGACGCACCCTGATGGAAGCGCTTGTTTCTGGGTCCAAATCCGACGCTGAACAAGCAGAGCGGATGAAGCTGAATGAGCCGACGTTCGCGCGTTCCGTCCCACGTTGGTCGTAGCACGAACACTGTGCCCGATCCCCGCGTGCACGTCGCCTTTTATATCGACGGCGGATTGATCCGCTAGGAAGCCTAATTAGTTTCTGTTGGTTGGTGTGCAGCACTACAAAAACAAATGGGGTTACCTTCCTTTTTGGCAAGGTGTCGAAGACAGGTTTTGTCTATACGTGTCGTTTGTTGCAAAAGTTCAGGACTATCACGACAGAAAGAATAACGCGCAAACAGTTGTCATAATCGGCTTATATGCGACAATCGTCATAACAATGATAACTCAGGAGGCATAGTGAACACCCTTATCGTCTACAAGTCCTACCATCGCATGAACACCGAAAAGGTCGCAAAGGCTATGGCGGAGGCCATGAACGCGCAGCTCACTAAGGTTGAGGACGCACGGCCGGAAGCGCTGGCAGAGTACGACCTCATCGGCTTTGGCTCGGGCATCTACGGGTTAAAGCACCACAAGGCGCTGATCGACCTGATCGAAGCCATGCCGGCGATGGACAAGAACGTATTCGTTTTTTCGACCTGCGGCAACCTTCGAGAGGTCAACCACAAGCTCATCAAAGAGAAGCTTACAGAGAGAGGCTGTCACATCGTCGGCGAGTTCGCGGGCGCGCTGCGATTGAACAGAGACTGGAAAGGGGCGCTCGCATTCATTGGCGGTAAAAATAAAGGGCATCCAGACGAGAAGGATCTGGAGAATGCCCGTGCGTTTGCGAAGGGCCTTTTGGGTACGTCGTCGACCACGTCGTCGCTGTAGGCAATCCGTTCTCGTCTAGATGATCGTCGCCGCGACACTGGCGGCAACCCGAGTTCAAAGTTTGTCATCACCCTAAACTGGAATTAGCGCGGACGTATTGACGAGCGACGATTCAGCGGGTAAACTTCATTAAACGAACAATGCATAACAGAGCAGTCTAAAGCGGCACGCAGACTGTTTATGGGAGAAAGAGAAAATGAAAAAACACCTCATTTTAGTGCTCGTTGCTCTGGCGGGTGTAATGGTGATGGTTGCCGGATGCACATCATCGTCAAATACGAGCCCCAGTCCGGCTAATAGTACCGTTACTAGTACCGCGAGCCAAAATCCCGTCGCTATCCAGAATTACGCGTTCAGCCCGTCGACGCTCACGATTCAGAAAGGGGCGAATGTGACGTGGACAAATTATGATTCGGTCCAGCATCATGTTGTTTCGGATTCGTCGGCGTTTTCATCGCCTCTCCTCAATAAAGGCGACACGTACACGCATCAGTTTAACAACACAGGCTCATTTTCATACATCTGTAGCATTCACCCATATATGAAAGGAACAATAGTAGTTGCGTGATGGGTCGCAAGATCGCTGATGATTCACGCGAGGCCTCCTTATCTTCACCAGAAAGGCGATTCGCCTGGCCGGTGCGCGTAACGCCTCTTTTCTTTATTTTCCTTATTGTGGTGAGTGCAGCAGTTAACGGACAAACAGGCACAGGCGTAGGAACCGCCCATGTTGATTTCGGCACGGTCGGACGCGGAGGGAGCGCAGAGCGAGACGTGATACTCTACAACCGCGGCAACAATTCGTCGTTCACTTATTCTGTCAACTTCACCAATGTTACGAACACAAGCGGACAGCTAACGGCGACGCCCTCAAGCGGGGCAATCGCTCCAAAATCAAACGTAACCGTAGCCGTGAGGCTTGACGTGCCGAGCGACGCCAAGGAGGGCAATTTCAGCTCAAGCATGGTCGTTAATACGTCAACGGTCTTCCCAGCGCTAAACGCTAGCATCACTTACACAGTCCAAGGCAACGCACCCTCACCAGCGCAAGGCGTGGACGTGCCTCTTATTGCTGGGGCTTTTGGAGTCTTTGCGCTCGTGGCTATTGGAGCGATTTATATTATCTTATTCAGGGGAAAATGATGACCGACACTGGCACCGATATTGAAACGACACGCTTAAACTACTAAACCGCCATTTTGCGTTTTGATTCAATCTACGGGCTGATAGTGTTATAGGCAGCACCCGTGCTAACCAAGCACGTAGTCACGGTTCGAGTCCGCGTCAGCGCACTTAAAAGGAAGGACAAGAGGGGCAACTCTCTTGATTTTTTTTGTCCGGCGCTCAACCTTACCGCGATGCGCTCTCCCTGTCCGCGTCGCCTTGTCTACCGATAATCTTACCAAGCATAAGGCGCTTACCTAATGGGCTAAGATACGCTTGACGGCTTTTTTTCTCCCGTTCCTCCGTCTCCACAGTTCTGAGACTTGAAAGGAGTGCATCGAGTGCTTGGGTATCATCGAGACTCATCTCGGACTCCTCATAGACTTTTGTTTTGACTTCTGAAAGCGCACGGCTCAATAACTCCGCGTCGCTGCCCGTTAAAAATAACCCATTTTCGATCATTTTCTCCCTCCTTTATCGGTACTTCTCACATGAACACAAGCCATTATAGCGTGATCGATTTTTTCTGATGGCAATATTAGCTTCTAAATGCCCGTCATTCAGCGTGAAGAACGTTAAGCAAACTTCAATAGGTAAATGACCGCACTCAAAGAAAGTTGCGTTCACGACCCCTCATACGCATAGCCGTACTCGCGACACTGATGCATGTGCATCTGAATTCTCTTGATAATTCGTCGCAACTGCTAACGTGCACTGTTGGGTAGCCAGCTGTCGTGCACGCGGTCTCGCAGGTATTGGTACGATTCCCAACTGGTCGAGCACTTCCTTAAGAGTTTTTCGGCAGCCATATCGGCACAATCGTTTTTGTAGTCCGCGATTTCAAGGATGAGCTCATCGACCTCTAAACAGGCGTTGTTCACAGGGCAAGATAGTGGACCTATCTGGGTAATTTGTTAGCTAGAAGCTCACAGAAAGTAATAGGTGGAGTGCGCACGCTGCCAAGAACAGGACCTGTGTTGTTTGTGAGACTAAAACACACTGCTTGGGGATCCGCAGTTCCTGCACGAACTCACTCATTGAAAAATCAATCGAGAGCCTACGCGCTTTAGATTGCAATGATCTCGATTTAGAAGCGTACTTCGTCATTGACAACAGCGGAAAAGACAGCAGCCCTCTCTACGGACTCATGCCGCCGCATTTCCACATATCTTTGCCAGCCGTGAGACAGCAACGCTATTCTTCATCAGGCTGCAGCGCACCTAACCCTATTCGTGGCCGTCTCGAGGTATCTTCAGTCGGCGGCCGCACCACTAGCCTAAGTTCGGCAGCGATCTGGACGGCTTTCGTGCGGTAACTGTAGCGCGTCAAGCGCGTCGTCCGTTGTCGCGTAGAATGCCTGGCGCAGCTCGACCGAATCGATGTGGTCGGCATCAATACTGCCGAGCGGCGTTTTTTCGGTCTGTATCCCGCCCGATGGATCGCGATACTCGTGTATGAGTGTGGCTTGGAGGTACCACTCACCGCGACCTGGACGCAGCTCTGATGAGATGGGCTCGTATTCGGCACTGACCGAGTACCAGCCAGGTTGGTCGTTGTTAGTCACGTTCTCTTGCCCATGAGATGCGTCCTAAATCGTCGATCGCCGTGCTTCGCTAAGCTTTTCTAGCAGCAGCTTGCCAAACCGCACGACGTCGTCCTTATTTCGATGGTCCAGAACTTCGTATCGCTTCCCCAGCCGTTCAAAAAAATCTTCCATTGTGTGTCGGTCGTGTTCGTTGAGCACGCTTATGTCGAAGTATCCGCCGAAGATTCCGACGGCGAGGACATCCGGTGGTGCGTACTCGCGGAGCTCCTCGGCATAGGTCTCGCTCTTCTCGGTAAGCAGTTCGTCATAGACGAAGAAGAGGGCCACGTTCTTTTGATTCAGCGCTTCGCCGTGATCGTGCAAGAACTGCGTTACGCTGGATAACGGCGCGTCAGTGTAGATCGGTGATCCAATTACAACAAGATCGTAATCCAAACTAGCTACGTCCGCGACATTTGCTATATCGCACTCCCCTGCTACGGCCTCACACAACCAGCGCGCGATCGTCGCGGTGGTTCCGTATCTGGTGTCATATGCGATCAAGGTCTTCATGTGTTATCCCTTCACGGAGCGCGTCGATAAAAAGGTTCGCACCGAATTCGGCCCAAAAAAGCCCGGCATTTTGTGTCAACCGATTACCTCGTCACGCCAAGGTGCTTCGTGTCCCTACATCGTTTTGACCGGAGACCACTTGCTCCGTACGCGGACGCCCCTTCATGCCCTTTGCTTTAAGAACGAAGCCGAAAAAATTATGAGGAGGTGCTCGCGTAGCGGGGAGCTTTACAGGGCAAATGGCCACTTGACGATCGTAAGCTGTTTATGTGTCGCAAAAAGAACACGACGCAACTAAGGCTGTCAACCGCCCCGCGTAATTCTAAAAAAGTCACACGGACTTATTTGGACCAAGCATCGACCCATTCTCGGAGCGGTTTCACAGCCTTAGAAATGCTAACCGAGGCAATTATACTCTAGCTAAAACCTATTTGAAGCTTTATTACAAATTTAGTACGTTACGATCGTCCCATCCGCTGTGCTCTTCACAGTGACGTCACGCTAGTCCCTGATATAGCGCGGACGACGGTACTCCTCACAATTCGCTACTTGTTGCCCAATTTACCTATTTAGCTTAATTTTGAAATGACGAGCAATTTATTTACCGTCTTCCAATTCCTGGTTGTTGCTACGGTTCTCAGCTTCGTTTCGAACATGGCATTGTTCAGCTTTGTCCTAGCATACCCGTTCGGACAATAGAGATACACTTCTGTGCCAACAATGACGAACTTCTCACCTTGGCCTGGTTTTATGTCGAGGTTTGACGCGATCGTTTCGTCCGGCCTGTCTAACAAAAAGGTGACATACCGCTTGTCAGCCCGTGCATTTGCGTTATCGATCAGCGGATTATTTTCGATGATCGTCTCGAGTTCCCGCTGCGTCCTGATGAGCACGTTTGTCGAAAACCCAAAGGTGTTGCTCAACTTTTCTTCAACACACGGGGCGATTTTTGCAGCTTCCCCGCGCATGCAGTCAAAAATGACGTTGCCACTCTGAGCGTACGTTCTTACGTTTTCAAAACTCAGCGATTCAAAAACCCTTTTTACATCCGCCATCGGCGCGATTTTTCGACCGCTGACGTTGATTCCGCGCAACAACGCAAGGTATCTCACCGCTTCACGCCCTCCTCTGGTTGCTTAGCTGCACGGTCAGCACGCTTGACGCCATTCGTGCACTAGCGAACAGGCCCACGCTCGTGCTGCTTTCGTTATTTCTTCGCGCAAGTGCTAACCCTGATCGGCGTGTCTCATAGCCCACGGAACCCACACGAGGACCTCTATTACCCCCGCAACGGCGAATGATATCAGAACGACACCTATGTTTTGCAGAATGCTGAAGCTGCTTGCATAATAAAAAAGCCATAACGCGAGGAAAACGAGCCACGCGAACGGCACGGCGATAGACTCATATATCCTCCTCGGCTCTGGTTGTTGGTTGCTCATCTCTGAATCCCCCAGATTTTTTAACTGGATAGTTGCACGATATTACCCCTCATTACTGTTTCTTTTTGATGGTCGGATTGTTTACGCGCAGCGCACGTTTCTGTTAGAAACAGCGGTTTCAGAACAGCATGCATCGCAAGACTTATTCGGGTACGTCTCGCCTGTAGAGCTGCAATGAAGGCACTATTGCTGCGCGTCGGTATTGATAAGGGGTGTGGTGGGACGCTCGCCCCCATATTTGACGATGGATCGTTCGAGTTTGTCCCGATTCCCGAGAGCGTTCCGGCACCGGGCGCCGCGACGTTTAACGATAGGATTGGGAGAAAGGGCAAGCGCCTCTCAGCCTACGTCCCGTCGAGCATTAAGAACGCGCCGATGCACGAAGACCCCGAGTTTCTGACCTGCACATACGGCGACCCCACGTTGAAGCGTTATTACCTGCTGAAGCTCGTTAAAGGAGATCTGCTCGTGTTCTATGCTGGCTTACAGCCATTTGCGACTGCCAAATACAACGAAGCTCTTTACATCATCGGATATTTCGACGTGGACAACGTCACGGAGTTTAACAAGCTATCAGAAGCTGAGCTCACAGAAAGCCTTCAGCGGTACAGGCACAACGCACACGTGAAGCGCCGAAATTCCTTACGCGATCTTGTTATAGTAGCGGGTGCAGGGAATAGCAGACTTTTAGACAATGCGATACTGATCAGCCAAAAGAAACCAGATAGGAGAGGACGACCAATGCACGCGCTTTCTCCTGAAATGGAAGCATTGCTTGGAATATCGGGGTTCATTCAACGCAGCATTCCGCCCCGATTTGTCGCCGAACAGCGAAACGTCCGCAATTTGATGGCTCTGCTTGCATCAACTAGGCTATAAAGAACAACGAAACCACAATTCTTTTTTAATTTCTAGTGCTCTTTGACCACGGTTTCATCAGGATTGAACAATTTATCGATAACAGTTAGTTCGGGTTTGTCTTTCATCTGAAAATCTCGTTCCAGTCCTTTTTCATACTTACGATGGTATAATCGTTTTCCTGAGCAATGGCGAATACTTTCTCTGCTCCATTTTCATACGCATATTCGCGTTCCTCATCGTCGTGGTGTATGAACAATCTGAATTTGGCAGATTCCAGCATTTCTATATCTACGTCACCATTCCCCGCTGCAAAAACAGGTAAGCGTCCAGTTTGGGCGAATATGTGCTCGACTTTTCCGGGACCTAGAGCAATTCCTCCAAGAGCTTTGTCAACCCTCGTTAACGTGCCCTTATTGTATTCATACTGGGAAGCTGTGCCTATTACGTTCTCCTTGAAGATGCCCCATGTTTCCTCAGAGATCACACGCATGAAATCACGACCGCCGCCAGAGCACACAAACACCCGGTATTCGTAATTCTTCAGCAAGTCGAAAAGCTCTAATATAGGCTTGTACACCAGTTTGGTGAAATTAGCTGCGAATTTCTCTTGTTTTACGGTAGCAAAAAACTCTTTCACTTCAGCTTCAAACTCATCGGGAGTTTTTCCAGTCCACTCCCGTGCAAAAGCACCTTCAAGAGCCATAATAACCTTATGGTCTTGTTCAATTGCCTTTTGAAAAAACGTCTCGTCTCTTTCGAGAATGGCCTTGTAAGGCTGCGCACTCACCAAAGAAGGAGTATTCTGGGCTGTTATGGCAAAGACTCTGAACAAGAAATCAAGAAAGGCCGGCATCGGCCGCTCTACCCACAATGTCCCATCGTTATCGAACGTTGCGATGCGGTCTGCAGGTTTAACATAGTTCGGACCTTGTTCTATGGACGATTTTAGAAAATCAAGGATGGATTGTTTTACTGGCCCATCATTCCAGCTTTTAAGCGTATCTTCATTCAAAATTAACGCCATTCCCCTGACTTTTCAATTTTGAGCATTTTTTTAATTACTTGTAGATTTTATTTCTTGAAAATCAGATTCTGCTTATAGGCTTATTTTGAATTTACATTTAAGATTTCTTTTATCTTGTCCTCAGTGCAGTTCTATGATTTTTTTTTACATAGTACAGTCCGAAGCCTGTCCAAGGGTATTCTTCTCGAGCGTGGAACCTTCTGAATACTTCGAAGATTTGTTGTTGCTGCTTGGAATCCCTACGCCACTATCAGCGCGGTAAATATCCATTCTTTGTCACCGTTCTATGCATGTGCAAAATAATAACTGTAGTAAAACCCTGAAAAGAGAGCCAAATAGAAAGACTGTGTGCGCAAGCAGCAAAAAGACCTATCTCCATGCTGGCCCTGGAGAAAGAAGAGAAGTACGCATGACACAAGCTGAGGATATCGAGCACGAACGGGCGATCAAACGAGAACTTGAAGAACTGCCCGAAGCGGAGAGAGAGCGCTTTGAGCGGATCAGAACAGCACAAAGAGAGAAACACGGAAAAGAGACTCCTGAACAACTGCATAGCGCATTGCACACCATTCGACGCTACGTATACGAACGGCAGGGATTGGACGGCATAAAAGAGGGGGACTTCGCACGTTTCCGCAACGCTCGTCTAGGTATAGCGTTACTGCTTGAAGAAGAAGCCGAGAAGGACGGCGAAAAACTGAGAAAGGCGCTGGCGACTCATCTCGAAATATGCTTTATAGACTTAAACGGTCCACAATACAGCACAACAGGCGAACGAGAACGTTCCAACGAGACCCCTTTTGAGCCACGCCAAAGCCTTCTGACAAGTGACATTGTGGACATCACCAATGTCTACATAGAGCGACTCGGCTTGACGAGAGCTGAGACGGAAGCCCTGTTTCATAAACACAATAGCAAACATCTCAGTGGGTTAACCATGCCTCTGTCGATAGACGAAGGCTGGAATCAGTTGGAGCCCCAGCTGGTTTTCAAACGCGATTGATTGCCACAAAATCGCCCGAGGTTATACGTCGACCTTGTCGACGTCGCGCTGCTTCCTTCTTACAAAGGCCTGTTCGTCTATGCGTAAGATGGCGTCGTTACATAGGGTGGAGCGATATTGGCCAGCTCAAGAGCGATCAGCTGGCTGTTCGACGCCAATGCTTCTAGCGCCTTTAGGACGCAAGACCACGTTCAGAAGAGGGATGGCAGGAGCGGCGGATTAACGCGTTTTTTACTCTTTTTTCGTTCCTCCAAACTGCTTAAGGCAGTATTCATATCTCTCAGGGTTTTTTACGGAAGGGTGGTCGCGGGACCTTGAACACGGAGTAGTAATATGTTTGAGAGGGGTGCCTGTGCTTGGATCCATTGTAGATTCGACACCTGTTATTCTCCCTCCCGTCGGGCAACCAGGGCAGATTTTTGGTTCACTCATTAGTTTCTGACCTCCCGTACATGATTGGCTGGGTGTTCTTTGGGTGATCCTTTTAGCCATTCGATCGTGAGCCACATAAACTTCCTAAGCGCCATACGTCCTCTTTTGGAGGCTTCTCTACTAATCTCTTACTACCTTCCTAGCAGATTTTCATCGAGAAAATGGCGCCACCCCCCACGTCCAAAAAAGAACTACCTTATAAAGCGCTTCTTTCAACGAATGCTATATCCAGAAAGAGGGATTTCCCAATTGACGGTAGCGAGGGCTAGCTCAGCTCGCTCAATTTGCGGATGATTGCGTGTCTCTCGGGTTTTTTCGGCTAAAGAGGGAGGTTTATACCCCCTGGCATCTGCCGAGCGCAACCTTACACAAAGTGCAGCTCACCAACGAGACGCAGATTCACTCCTCAAGGGGCGTAACGTAGCAGGATGCCCGCTTGCTGTTAATGAGCTTCTGTTCGTGAAAAAGGCGCGCGGTAAGGTGGTACGTACCTTCTTCACTGGCGTGGAGCTCGCTTACGAATCGCTTCGTGCCGCCTCCTGCGATGAAGTCGATATCGAACACGTCCATGAGCTTGTGTGCTTTCGACGGGGGAATTGCTGCGATTTCGAGCCGTAGATCCGACACGTCGCGGTGGGCGTGAACGACCGTTGCCGTCGCGATTGTTTCTTCAAGCGCCCAGTAGGGCCGATCCACGAAAAAGGTCTCGATCTCAGCGGGATCTTCAATGAGTCGAACCTCGTGATCCGGAGAGTACCAGCTCATGAAAACACCGTAGCGGTACGCTGTAACGTGCAGATAAACCCATCCACTGTGGTTCGCAAAAACGTGAAAGTTGAGCACTTCCGTGTCTTGCGGGCGCAACTCTTTCACGAAATGAAACGAGCCGCTTGGCATGACGTCGATATCGTGCGTGTTATGGGTATACAGCGTGGCACGTACGTCGACGAGGGGGTCCGTTGAAACGTTCCTCAGCTGGACGCTGATCCAGTGGCGCCCCCGGTCGAGCTCCTTAGGCGTAGTGATTGCCTCGAAGGGATACTTGCGTCGTTCCTCTCGCTCTTCCCTAGCGATTCTTTTTTCTTTTTTCTTTTCGTCGCTCATGGTATCATCAAATCATGTAGCGCGTCGACGCTGATAAGCCAGACGCAAGGAAAAAACAGATCACGAAGAAGAAACACGCTACGCTATCAAAGCTCGGATCTCCCTGAAAACCGTGACCTACTCTCTGCTTGCTTGACTAAAAAACGAAATTGCGACTAAAAGAAGGCACTCTCGGCATCTGCTAAGCGCACTCGGCTAAGAAGCTTGAGCCGGAGCCTAGAACGGACCCCGGCAGTTTGCTACACCACTGCCCGTAAGGAGAAGCCGTTGTGGTGTTGCGGGAGTACGGCAGTCCGAGGGGACATAAGTGTTTCTTTTTATGCGGACGCCGCCTCGTTAGGCCGGCATCTGAGATGCGCAGGGCAGCTCGAAGGCCAGTTAACCCTCCGCCGATGATGAGAACATCGTGGTGACGAATCACTGCTGGCCTCCATTGCGCGTTCTACGGAGACTCACTGCTCATTGAATAGTCATTTTAGGCCAATTTTCTTCCTAATTACCTTCATCCTCACGCCGAGCAACACGGGGATACACCATCTTCGCCGGATCGACCACACGATCAAATTCGTCTTCTGTCATACAGCCAAGCCCTATAGCAGCTTCTTTAATCGTTAAATCATTATCGAGCGCATAGTGGGCGACTTTTGACGCTTTATCGTAGCCGATAATAGGGCTAATGGCAGTTACCAACATGAGCGATCGTGCCAAGAAGGTGCTAATCTGCTTTCTGTTCGGTTCAGCTCCCTCCACCAGGAACAACCGGAAGTTGCGGCACCCATCTGCCATAATTCGGATGGAATGCATGATGTTGTAGATTATTAGTGGTTTGTACACATTCATTTCGAGATAACCACCTCCACCCCCTAAAGTCACTGCCATATCGTTCGCCATTACCTGCACGGCCACCATAGCCAACGCTTCACACTGAGAGGGGTTGATCTTCCCGGGCATAATAGAAGAACCCGGCTCATTGGCGGGAATACTAAGTTCGTTTAACCCACAGCGCGGCCCGGAACTTAAGATCCGAATATCGTTAGCAATCTTGTATAGGGACGTTGCTAGGGTTTTTAGGGTGCCGCTGAGCATGACGAGGGCGTCATGAGAGCCTTGGACAGCGAATTTGTTTGGCGCAGTTACAAACGGAAGCCCAGTTAGTTTTACGATTTGAGCCGCCACTTGCTCGTCAAATCCCGGAGGAGCATTAATTCCCGTCCCTACGGCAGTGCCGCCCAACGCCAAACGATATACTTCGTGCACATTGGTGTCTAAACGGTCGAGATTGTCATCCAACAACCCCACATAGCCAGAGAATTCCTGCCCAACGGTAAGGGGGGTAGCATCCTGCATATGGGTGCGGCCCACCTTTACAATTTCCTTCCACGCTTCCGCCTTGGCGTGTAATGCGTCACGTAACTGTCTCACGGACGGTATTAATCGTTGATTCGTCTCTTTTGCCGCGGCAATGTGCATGGCCGACGGAAATGAGTCATTTGAAGACTGCGACCTGTTAACGTGATCATTGGGATGCACCGGTATTTTACTGCCTAGGGGATTTCCGGTTAGCTGGGAGCAGCGATTGGCGATAACCTCATTTACATTCATGTTGAAATGAGTCCCGCTTCCTGTCATCCATACGTAAAGAGGAAACTGGTCCTGGTGCTGACCGGCTAGAATCTCATCACACACTTTAACTATCAAATCCCGGCGGTCCTCGGTCAACTGGCCGAGCTGGAAGTTTACTATGGCTGCCGCTTTCTTTAATATGGCGTAAGATTCAATCATCTCTCGCGGCATCAAATCGGCCGCGATACTAAAATGCTCCAACGAACGTTGCGTTTGCGCCCCCCACAACTTATCAGCAGGAACGTTAACTTCACCTAAACTATCAATCTCCTTGCGGAACTCATTGGCTATATCAACCCCTCCCAAACCGGCTTTATTCTTTGATTTCAAATTGTTTTTCTGGTTTAACTAGGAAATGATTTTCTCGGCAAAAAATCTGTCTAATTGGAGGACGTGCGCTAACGATTTCGGCTGCGTGGCAGATCGCTATGTTAAGGCCTCAGGCTCAAGAGAATTCAGTCCTAAGCAACAGCTATGTTATAGCTTCATATTCTGGACGTTCGTCTAGCTGTTCCCTGCGAATCTTATCAAGGAAGCGCCTGTCCTCGCTGGCATCAGCAATAATGAAAAGTTTCCGTGTATCTACGTCGTTTTCAAGCAGTATAACCTCGTTACGATCAGATCGCACGATATAGGACCGGTCGAATTGATACACCCGGTCAAAGGCCGTGAGCGCGTGCCGCGGGCGGTAGATGACGAGTTCATCGCAGAAGTGAAGACCCAAGTTAGCAGCGCTGCCATAGCGCTGCGTGTGAGTGACCTGCCCCAGGCGCCGGCGACTAAGACGTGCAGCAACTGTGATTACCCCGGCATGTGTAGCGCTGGATGCCGTGCGTGATCACACAACGACGTGCACGGTTTTGGATTGTGGATACGTCTTGGGCGTCAGAAGAACTAGATCGCGGTAAAAAGCGTGTACCTTTTTCCTCAAGTGCCTTTTAGAAATCGATTATGACGGCAATTCAATCACGCCGAAGCCTATGAAAACTGGAATCGTAGGAAAACAGCAATAACAGAAGAAAAAAGCCAAGCGGCGCTACACGAGCAGCAATTTTCCAGCTAACGTCAGATCGTATCCACTTTGTGTTTCCACGATCAACGCCTGATCCTTAAGGTCGCGAAGATGGGTGTACGTCATCGTCCTACTGATCTCAAGCTCTTCCTTCAGCACGTCGATGTCGCTGATACCCTCGGCAACGAGCTTGAGCAGGTTGTATTTAGTCCGCTGCAACGTCCACGAGATCTTCGGCAGCGGTAGTATACCGTGCTCCTCTTCTGTGACGTAAAAAACCTCTTTGACCTTGCCCACGTTCTTAAACACCCCGAGCAAGGCGGCGATTGAAGCGAACAAGCATGAGCTTGACAACTGCCTCGACGCGTTTTCGCACGTGCCAGATCAAAAAGGGCTCATCGTCTTCGTTAACGGGGCCGTCGTGGGATTCGACCTTATCTCCCGGGCCGCCGCATACGAGGCGCTGCACCCCAAACTCGTAGCGAGCTACATGATGGATGCATTGCCCCAAAAAACAAACGGCGGCCGTAAAGCAACACTCGACGATGCCCGCGCATTTGTCAAAGAGACGCAATCGTGCTCGGAAAAGAGGTACAAGTCAACAGGGCTTGGCTGGGACTACCGGTTTGAAGGAGGCACGACCGTCGGATCTTCACTCGTGCATGATGCGACGGTCGTTCACGCAGCGTTCTTCCGAGAACAACAAGCGACGTCGAACGACCGAATGGTGAACTTCGCACGCCGCAGCGAATACAGGACGAGACGCGCAGTGTGAGCTACTCGTCACTAGTGCAGCTGTTCAAGTGTTCTCTTAAGCGATAAAAATGTGCCAAAACGCTCACAAAATCAATCAACGCGGCAACAAATTTAGGAAAGGTTAGCAGGCGCGAGAGTCATAAGATGTTCGGCCTGCCTTTTGATACGAACCGTAGTGCGGGATTCGATATGGATAAAAGAGTAAGAGCTTATACAGACGGGACGCTTTACATTGCGGATACACGCACCTTACCTATTGTGCAGCAAGAATCGCACGGCCTGCTATATTACGCAATACTTGGCATGCTGGTCTTATTTCTACTTGGAAGCTTAGCTGTTACGGCCTTTTTCGTGTTCTTTCTCGTTTTGGCGTTTCTGTGAAGATATTTTGTTGAGGCATATATGGAGTTGATAAAATGGTAACATACGAACGGGCACAAGAGCTATTGGGAGATACCACCATCCCAAAGGATTCAGACTTCATAGAAGAGTACCTGGAAATGCTTGATGATTTGGTTATAACCAACGGAGAGCAGTGGGTAAAAGACAATAGGGCTCTACTGGCGGATGAATGGGAATATGTTTCTACGTTGTTAGAAGACGCGGCTAAACGTGTATTAAAGGAGGCTATCAAAAATGGAGCGCGTAAAGTCCATTGTTTCGATGGATTTTTGCCTGAATACTACAAAAAATTCGGATTCAAAGAAACAAAACGCGTTAAATGGGACGAACAGTATGCGCCAATGAAGTGGGACTATAATAGGTTAGGCAGACCAGACGTGGTCTACATGGAGTTAGAAGGTGTTGAAAAGAAAGAAGATAGAGGTCCGACAAAAAAGGAGCAACAAGAATCAAAACTTGGCGAAGCTTTGGTAGAACTCGGTTACAGACTTGAAAAGGGGCATGATTTTGACCAGGATTATGGTAAGGCTATGGAACTTTATACATTAGCTGGCGCCGAGGGTAACAGTACGGCTATGAACAATATTGGCTGGCTTTATCTGAATGGGCTGGGAGTCAATCGTAATTTAAAAGCTGCAGTCGAGTGGTTTGAAAAAGCAGCCCAATATGATAACACGAGAGCCATGATCAACCTTGGCAACATATGCGAGGGATATGGAAGGGATGATGAAAGCAATCCGGACTATAAAGGCGCGATGAAATGGTACACGAAAGCCACCCAACTGGGAGATCAAAAGGCCAAATTGAATCTTGGCAATCTGTATCACTACGGGCATGGGGTGAGGAAAAACTACAGAAAGGCTGCCGAGATCTATAAAGAGCTGGCCATGTCAGGATATACAGAAGGATACTTTTACATGGGCCTGTACTTCCAGAAAGGATTTCATTTTAAGCAAAACTACGATGCAGCTAGATATTTCTACGAAATGGGAGCAGCCGGCAACGATTCTCTCAGTATGATGAACCTGGGTGCAATGTACGGCAAAGGACTAGGAGTAGAGGTCGATCACCAAAAGGCTTTGTACTGGTATATAGAGGCGGGCAAAAGAGGTGACACCCTGGCATATGTAAACATCGGTTGGTTCTTTGAAACGGGACGTGCGGTCAAGCAGGATTACAAACTGGCTATTGATTGGTATAAAAAGGGGGCTGAGGCCCGGGAACCCCATGCTATGAACAATTTAGGGGCAATGTATGAGCGCGGGCTGGGTGTCAAGAAAGACCAAAAGAAGGCGGAATATTGGTATGCCAAAGCCAAGAAAGCGCTGGATTCTAAACAGTTTTTAGAAAGCCCTACGACTGTAAATAACTGATGGGGAGTATTATGAAAAACGAAACAAGAGGCATTGAAGAGCTTGAAAATCAATTCGAGCTAATAGATGACATCATTTGTTATGAATGTAGGCAAACGAAAATCGGCGCGTGTATTTGGCTAGATGGGGACTGCTCACTTAATCTGTTATAATAACTACTTCGTGAATAAGCAGTTGATGAAATGATTACTTTTCAACAGGCACAACAGCTTATTGGCAGATAAAATCCCAAATGATTCATATTTCCTAGAACTGCTTGATGATTGTGTTAAGTAAGGACCTCCTCATTGAGCTCTTTCAAGCGGCTGAAATGCGCCGCTGGAACGACAAGCTGTGTCCCATTCCCTTGACCGAACTGGACAAACAAGCACACAAGATGACTATCGCCTATGTGCTCGGCAAGTTCGCCGAACACGAGGGCGGCTTCAGCTGGGTCGAGGTCATCGAGGGCGGACTTTTCGAGTACTTTGAGCGCCTCACCCTCACTGATATTAAACCACAGGTCTTCGAGCGGATCAAAGCCAACGAGGAGACGTTCACGGAGCTGAAAAAAGAGGTCTATACCCGCTTTACGCCGCTCATCGCCGACTTAGATGGCTTGGATGAACGATTCGAGGCATATCTCTTCCAACCGCAGGACTCCATCAACCGAAAGATCCTCAACGCCGCCCACTTCTACGCAACCAAGTGGGAGTTTGACATCATCAAACACGAGAACTGGGACGACTACGAGATCGATGAGATCCAGCGCGGCTTGCAGCGGCGGCAGGAGGCACTCTCTGACGTGGAAGGGCTGCAGAAGCTCGCTCTGTTTCCGACGTACCGCAGCTTCGTGGATTTGTGCGGGCGGCTTCGGTTCCAGGTGCGGTGGGGGCAGCTGTACAGAGTTCCGCGGACCTCGGTGCTTGGCCACATGCTCATCGTTGCCATCCTGTCGTACCTGTTTTCCCTTACGATTGACGCCTGCCCGAGGCGGCGCACCAACAACTACTTTGCCGGCCTCTTCCACGATTTGCCCGAGGTACTCACCAAAGACGTCATCAGCCCCGTCAAGAGGGCAGCCACCGGCGTCGACCGCTTTGTGAAGGAGTTCGAGCGAGACGAGATGCAACGGAGGATTTACCGACCAAAGCTTATCCCGGAGACGTGGCAGCCCGAGATGCGTATGTTTACGGAAGACGAGTTCGCCTCAAAGGTGACGATTGACGGCCGTGTGCACCCCACAACCTCTGACGAGATAACTGCGTCGTACAACCATGACCGCTACAACCCGGTCGACGGTGAGATAGTCAGAGCAGCCGACGACCTTGCAGCGTTCATGGAAGCGTACCTCGCACTGCAAAATGGCATTTCGAATTCACAATTGCAGACCGCTGTTCAAGAGAAAACAGTGTTCTATCGGGAAAAAGTGATCGCTGGCATTAGCTTCGACAAGGTGTATCAGGGCTTTTACTAGATCCATTTCAAGTCAAATAGGGGCTTGCAAGCAATTTGCATTTTGCGAAGGGCACAAATATGAAAAAATGGGTGTTGTTAAGTGGCTATGCTTCGAACCTGATCTCTCGGGGCCTTAGACTATGAAAGCGTTATTGCTTCGCGTCGGCATCGACAAGGGAAGCGGCGGAACCTATGGTCCAATTTTTGAGGACGGATCGTTCGAGTTCGTTCCGATTCCGGAGACGTATCGATCGTGCACGGCCACGACGTACGGCGAACGAATCGGCAGGAAGGGAAAGCCGCTGTCGACGTACGTGCCACCAGCACTCTGGCACGTGCCGATGCACGACGATCCTGAGTTCGAGACGTGCACCTACGGTGACACCACGGCAAAACGTCGGTCTCTCCTTGAGTTGGGTGACGGGGACCTGCTCGTTTTTTACGCAGGATTAAAACCGTTTAATCGCGACAACGCTGAGTATCCCGAAGCGCTGTACTTCGTCGGCTATTTCACGATCGATCGCGTGATCGACTTCAACTGGTTGTCAGCGTCTGAACGAGCCGGGTACCGTCAGCGGTATCCGTACAACGCCCACGTCAAGCGCGGATACGCCTACGAAAACCTTGTGATCGTCGTGGGCAGTGCAAACAGCAGACTGTTGAACCACGCGCGGCTGATCAGCCAGAAGAAACCCGACACGAGCGGGCGGCCAACGTACGCACTGTCATCTGAGATGGAAGAGCTGCTCGGCATATCCGGATTCATTCAACGAAGCGTACCACCGCGATTTGTCAGACAGGAGCACAACGTCGCCCAGTTGGTACAGTTGCTCGACTCGTCGTGAGCCGTCTTCGCTCCATTCTTCTGCGGAGCCGCAACGCAGCGTGTTCCATTAGCCCTATCCTGAGCGCCGGGCTCATCATTTTTTTTCCTAACAATAACAAATGGCCCAGACCACGACGGTAGCAGGAAGATCAACTCGAGCTGTTGCTCAAAGTACCTGCAGACTCAGACACTACAACCCAGTTACTAATTCCTATATCATAGGCGTACAAGACAGTATACGTCGACGCATTATTGAGGGTGTTCGATTTATACCCAAACCACGACGCTTTGGTGTCCCCAAATATGGTGGAGTTACCAAGATTGCTCTCCCCACTTGTATACCCGGCATTCTGTTTTTGGAGCACTAACTGCCCATACCGTTCGTTTGCCGCAGCTTCGGACTGTGCAATCTCGATCGTCACCGCGATTTTAGCGCTTCCATTTCCGCTGCTATTGCTACTTGCTATATACGACCCCGAGTACACATTCTCGGCTGTCTGTGCTATTGGATTTATTGGGGTCCACCCTACGCCTTCAATGCTTTTTGCAAAATCGGCCCTATAATCCGACTTTGACGAGTGCGGGAAGTTTGTGATAATCATCGCAGTAAGCACCGCAGCAAGCACCATAGCAGCCAATAACACAACGATTAACCTAAACACGCTTCGTTTCATAGTTTGCTGTTACCCTCGCGATCTGGACCACGTTTGGTGCTGACGAGATCGCAGCGTTCGATGTGGGGCAATTTGCCAATGCGTATGCCGGTTTACTGTAATATAGTTAGATATAGTGCTGGGCTACGCGCGAACTCGAGTGCGCCCGATCGATTATACTGGTAGCACCACCTTACACTAGAACGATCCCGCACCTGCACTTGTTGCAGTTCAGAATACTCGCGCACGAGCAACCTTACTTCTCTTAGCGCTTCAGTTTCTGCAGTAGTTCGGCAAGTCGATCCATAGTCTCGGTCGCCCCTCGCTCCATTCCCGACTGGAGCATCCCATCGCGATCTTCAACGGTCTGAAAAACGGCTGTTGCGGTCACTGTAGTCGTGCCGTCGTGCTCTTCAAACGTCGCCGTCTCAAGCGACACATGACTGGGCATGCCTTCGAATTCAGACGTTCGGACAAGCCGCTCGGGGGGCACTACGGAGTGATATACGCCTTTGAAGGCAAACTCATTCCCGTTAGAGTCGCGCGAGACCAATCGCCAAACCCCGCCTGGTCTCACGTCCATTGTATCAACGGTGGTAGTGTGCTCTTCCAGACCCCACCACTGCGGTATAAGATTCGGATCAGTGTACGCCCTAAACACATGCTCACGCGGCGCGTCGAAGACTGAAATGATGACGATCTCTCGTCCTCCTGGCTCTGCGGAAATATTGCTAAGACCATTTTTTGTCATTTGTTGATCCTCCGGTGTTGCGGCTTATGTTACAGCGAAACGGCCCCAGAACTAAGCACCTTTGTTCGCAACGGGTTCAGCTTAACCCTATTATTCAGGTTAATAACAGTTTCCCGGCCCAAAACGACAAGATGAAGTTTGCAGCTTTGAGAAGGTCAGGAACCCCGCAGAGCTTTCAACGTGTGCGTCTGGAGCCCTAACCTGTGTGTTTGCAGGCGAATGCACGCAGTTTCAGAACGAAGCCGACAGCCGAGGAAGAACGGGCTACAGGGCGCGGACAGATGATCAACAACGAAAGCTATTTGCGCCGCGGCACTAGCCTACTTCAACTGTGGAGCGCGAAGGCACAAAGGGCGGAGAACGGAGAAATGCATTGGCCTCCGAGAAGAGTCCATATCTGCTCCAACACGCTGGCAACCCCGTCGATTGGTATCCGTGGGGGGCCGAAGCGTTCGACAAGGCACGACGCGAGGACAAGCCTCTGTTTCTGTCGATCGGGTACTCGACGTGCCACTGGTGCCACGTTATGGCCCATGAGTCATTCGAGGACCCCGAGATCGCGCTAATGATGAATGACGCGTTCGTGAACGTCAAGGTCGACCGGGAGGAGCGGCCGGATATCGACGACGTCTATATGGAAGTCTGTCAGGCAATGACTGGGCTACGAGGATGGCCCCTCAGCATAGTAATCACCCCTGACGCCAAGCCATTCTTCGCGGCCATGTACATCCCAAAGGAGACGCGATTCGGGAGAACAGGGATGCGGGAGCTTATACCGCGCATACAGGAGACGTGGCGCTGCAAGAGGCCCGAGATCGACACCTCTGCGGCAGAGATCGTTTCCGTGCTCCGTGCGTCATCGCCCACGCCCTCGGTCGAAGATCTCAACGCCTCAGCGATTCAGATAGCGTACGAAGAGCTCATATGCCTCTTCGACGACGTGCACGGAGGGTTCGGGAGCGCCCCGAAGTTTCCCACACCCCACAGCCTTACGTTTCTGCTTCGCTATTGGAAGCGAACAGGCGAGCACAAGCCGATGCGGATGGTGGAAAAGACGCTTCAAGCGATGCGCCACGGTGGACTCTGGGACCACGTGGGATTCGGTTTCCATCGCTACTCCACCGACGCTGAATGGCTCGTCCCGCACTTCGAGAAGATGCTTTATGACCAAGCACTCCTCGGGCTCGCGTACGCTGAGGCCTATCAGGCAACCGGCAACGACGAAGATGCGCGGGTCGTTCGGGACGTGTTTTCGTTTGTGTCGCGGGAGTTGACCTCGCCCGAGGGAGGTTTCTACACCGCGATAGACGCTGACAGCGAGGGAGCGGAGGGCAAGTTCTACCTTTGGCGCCTCGAGGAGCTTGAGAGAGGGCTCACCGCGAAGCAAGCAGAGCTCGCCCGTATCGTGTTCAACCTCACATCCGCGGGCAACTACAGCGATGAGAGCACGGGGGAACGTACCGGCAAGAACATACTTCACCTGACGCGATCGGTCACAGCACTCGCAGCAGACCTCAAGATGAACGAAGAAACCCTCAGAAACCGCATTGAGTCGATCCGACTGAAGCTGTATGAACTGAGGGAGAAGCGCGTGCATCCGCTGCGGGATGATAAGGTGCTTGCTGACTGGAACGGGCTCATGATCGCCTCGCTCGCCAAAGGCGCGCGTTGTCTCGGGGAGCCGGGGTATGCCGCAACGGCAGCGAAGGCGGCCGATTTTATCTTCAAGCACATGCGCGACCGTAAAGGTCGGCTTCTGCACCGCTATCGGGAGGGTGAGGCGCGGGTCACCGCGTCGTTGAATGACTACGCCTTCTTCATCTGGGGCCTATCGGAACTGTACGAAACGACTTTTGAAACGCGCTACCTTGCAGCGGCACTTGAGCTTCTGGAGCACGTGCTAACGCATTTCAAGGATAAAGCAGACGGCGGGTTTTACTCGACTGCCGACTATGCGGAATCGCTCATCCTACGCACGCGAGACGTGTTCGACGGCGCACTCCCCTCAGGCAACTCGGTAATGCTGATGAACCTGACGTTTCTTGGCCATCTGACGGGCAGGCTGGAGTATTTCGATGACGCGTCGAGACTGGGGCGGGCGCTCTCACACGAAGTCATGAGGGCCCCGCAAGCCCACACGCATCTTTTGAGCGCGCTTGATCTCGCCCTCGGTCCCTCGTTTGAGACCGTTATATGCGGCGACTCGCGCTCAGACGATACCCGCCGCATGCTGAGGGCGCTTGACACGCATTTCCTGCCGTATAATGTCGTGGTTTTCCGGCCCGCAGAGACGGAGCATCCTGAAATCGCAGAAATCGCTCCTTTTACGAAGTTCCAGACGTGCGTCGACGGGAAGCCCACCGCGTATGTCTGTCAGAATTACGCGTGCAGTGTGCCGACGACGGATACTGCCGAAATGCTGCGGATGTTGGAAGAAGGGCGTCGTGGCAATCGCTGACGGGGTAGGTTTCGCGAAAGGAAATGTTATTACCAAGTATCACCGTTAAAAAGCCCGACTGTGCTTCATCCACATGTTCGATATTAGCAACTGGGTAATTGTCGTCAGCTGGATTGTCACGTTCTTCGAGGTCGTAGGCGCCGTCATCATCTTCTACGCAAGTGCCCGCGTCGTAGTGGAGCTCGTAAAGAGTGTCCTTCGCCGACACCCGCCCGACTACACCGCCATCAGATTGGATTACACCTCAAAAATCGTTCTGGCCTTGGAGCTTTTTATCGCGAATGACCTCGTAAGGACGATACTCAGTCCCAATTTGGATCAGGCTATTATTCTCGCATTCATCGTCGGCATCAGAGTCATCATTGGCTATTCGCTTAGTCGCGAGCTAAAAGACCCCGCCAGATGAGTGCGCTGCTGCTGGCCGCCGCACTGCGAGGGACCCCGTGCAACATGGCAACGGTCATATCATAAAATCCACCAAATATGATAGCGCTCCGCTTTGGTCGATTTCATGGTCACTTTGCGCCTATCAAGGATCCTCCGAACCCGAGCGCCCACACGAAGATCGGGTACGCGACCATGCGCTCCATGCCGCCTTTACCTATTCCCAGATCGTGCTGCGTGACGAGTGGGACAAGGGCAACGAGCGCGATGATCCCGAGGCCCACTGAGAAGTGTGAGAGCGGCGGGCGCAGCACCCTATACGAGATGATCGCGGAGACCGCCCCAAAGACAAATGCGGCGATCGCCAAGACGTCGTGGGGCGCGCCGATGGTTTCAGGAAATAATGCCACCCCTACAGTACAGGCGCCGGTGACCGCAAGGGTGATGGTAAGGCCGGTGCCGAGGGTACGTCGTCCGAGCAGTGAACCGATGAGCGCGAATGCTCCAAACACCGCGGTTGATGCGTTGTATAAAAGCGCCGTTTGTCCCACGCCCAAGTCGCTTAGGGCGTTGGTCGCCACGTTATACCCTGGATACCGCGCTTCGGCGATGACTATCATGAGAATGAACTGCGCGGCACCTGCAAAAAGGAGGGCCCCGAGGAGAGAGCGGTTCTCGATGCTCATTATTACTCACCCAACTGTGTCTCTGGTTATTGTCGTGGACAGTTCACTTCGTCACGATCTGCTTTCCCAGTTTACGCGGCCAGTAGGGCGAAAGCGCATTTTCAGCCCAAATCCGCCCTAGAGGATCATTTCGTTGATTCTACGGGGTCAAAATGCCGAATTGCGGCTTTCTTGTCTTTTTGCTGGCGCATGGCCATTCGCTAGGGGGATTCAGGCCCTTGTTGTAGCAGCTCCTGAATTCGTACTGTCGCTGGAACTGCTTGCTCCCAGAGTAGTTCAAAGTTGGCAATGAGGTAGCCAGCTTAGGTGGGATCGTCGATCCAGATCATTGAAATGGGCTCATTGAGTGATGCGCGCGTGATATCGACGTTAATCGAACTCAAACAAATCTTCTTGTCTAAAATTCCGAAGGGCAGCCCGCAGTAGCCATCGTAGATTCGTATTTCTTCGCCAATGTCGAGCAGTTCTTGCACCAGTTCGACGCCCGAGTACGTGACGTCAAATATGATGCCGCGCGCGTACCCTCTCACGCTCGACTTTGGCGTCGTTGTTGGATTCTTCATTCTGATAACCATCATCGGCACCCTCCTGTTTAGGGACGTGCATTGATGTTAGTGCCCGCGGCGCGCCGGGGACGACATATATATGTAGCTCAGCGCCTTTTCGTTCGTAAGGTGCGATCATGACAAAAGAACAAGGTGCGACCATGACAAAAGAACACCATAAGGACGAAGCAATAACGTTGTCCGTTGAGCACGCCGCACGCCTTATAGGCATTAGCCGAACGACCGCATATCGGATGGTGCAGTCCGGCGAGCTGCCGGCCGTGAGAGTCGGAAGGCGCGTCCTCATTCTGAAGAAGCCTTTGATGGAAATGCTCGAGGCCGAAGAGCATGTGGACTGAACCCCATGCAAAACGGTCATAAGGCCCCCGCTGCCACACATTCCCTTTTTTGAGCGTGAAGCAGGAAACGATTTTCGCTGTCCTTTTTTTTGTGACAGATCGAGAACGTCGCCGATGTCGGCGACACGGAAATGGCGATCTTAGGATCGCAGCTTGCGCGGCGGGCCCTTGATTTTCTGCGGTATCGACGATGATGAGCTGTCCGAGTCGCGTATCCCTCCCTTTTGAATTGCATCAGGGATACTGCTTTCAACAGACTGCGGTGGTAAGGGCCTCCTTCAATTCGTAGTATGGGCTAGTCCCTGGCAGGTGGGATCCGCCTCATGCCCGCCCTCTACCACGCGGAAGCTTTGTTCAGTCACGCTCGCAGGAAGAGCAATCAAAAGGTCGTCCGTAGCGGCGATCTAAGACGATCTCACGTGCAAAAAAGCGTACCGCGCGGTTCGTTTAAGCCCGGGACGATCGGACAAGTGGCACGATCTAGCGGAGTTTTTAAAGCACGTAATCGAGAAAAGAAGCGTACGATACGGCTCTTTTTAACCCGTTGTTTATAAACCACCCCGTGCAGGCGCAAAGGACAGTTGAAAAAGTGGGGGTAACTAGTCGCACACTATGCTGAAAAGCCGCATTTCATGCTAATTCGACATGAGCGTATCAGCAACGACAGCGCCTAGCACTCACGATAGACATGATTATCGCCCGGTTTTTTACATCATCTAGTTGACGCTGCTGTGTCGCAGCCGAAGCACGCTGTTGACCGCGTTGGCGATGCTCTGCGCACTTCTTGAAGTTCGGATCGTTTGTCGTATTCATGCAACCGCCGCTTTTTTCGCGTGACCCTGTTTTACTTTCCGCGCGCATATACAAAGTTTAACTCTGAGTTCATCCATACGACATGTCTATGAGACAAGCGTTTGGCGGCGTGGTGTACGACACCGACACGGCCATCCTTCTTGCGCAAAACGAACACCAGTTCTGCATTGAAACGCTGAAAACCGGACTCACGAACGTCGACCTGTTTCGCACGCCGAGCGGGCGCTATTTCAAATACGAAAAAACAGTGCCGTTCTTTGGCGACGACGAAGAGCACGACCCGGAACTGACACCGCTAACCCCAGAAGAGGCGGTGACCGTGTGGAACAAGCTCACGGACAGAAGGCTCGAATTCGAAGACGCCTTTCCGGACATCGAGTACGCGGACGCGTAAATGGACGCCGAAGCGTGCGCCGCTAGTGCTGCAGGCGGGACGCTGCCAAGCGCGTCGCTTCAATAACGCACCGTTGCATAAAGAGTGAAATCTCGTCGTTTTCAATGCGCCTGTTTATGCGCAACGCCGGGGCGACACCCGCGCATAGCAGTTCGCCCGTTTGCGTGCTCGTAACATTTGTCGCCATAACGTTCACCTCTGATACAACCTGCGCACAAAAGCGTTATACGGCCGCGTGAGGCAGGAATTGCGTGTAAACGCGTGACACCGCGTTTGTGTCACAGCTCAGGGGCGATGGCTCCAACGCCCAACTTAAGAAAACAGCGAATATGCGACGCACCCTCAAGACAAAACCGTAAGGGGCTTAAAGCGGCCTCGCCTACACTGTACATAGAAAATTATCGCAACCGCAAAGCTGCTTCGGCCAATATGTAGCGGGGTCCGCCGCACGTAATAATAGAAGACGATTCGAGGTAGGGCGAGCGGCGGGCCTCAAACTCCAGCATCGAACGGTTTAGGATAGAAAGCCTTCTGTGATTTTGAAACTTTTTTTTGATTTTTTTTCTTTCATACGCGCAGTCCAGCTCGTGCGGCGCTTCTTTGCTCAATTACATCGGATTCACTTTGAGCTTCTCTTATGGATCTTAACCACGCACATTGATGCGCTTTCACCTCGCCCTGCATTCAGAGCTTGGGCGTCGCCTCTAAGCGCGTCAAGAATACTAGTTCTTATAAAAAACAAAAAAAGTAACGACCAACGCTTTGTGCTTGCGTCTTAGACCTCTACGATTTAGGCGATTCGTGTACTTTGCCGTTACTCAAGCTCAAGCTTAACGCCGCCAATTCTAGGCGCCAACCAATTGTAAATCAGTGCTACAATTGCCACAAGGATATAGCCGCCAATGAAGCCGAAAACCAAGCCACCGATAATAGCGGAAGCCTCGAGGCCTGCTCCCGAGCCGAGCATCGTTGTTGCAGGAAGGGCGTTTTGTATTGCCGAGACGCCAATTGCAATGCCAATAGCTGAAATGATACCACTAATGAGCCCTAAAATGGCATAAAGTACTGCACCCATCAAGGCCACTGCCCCAACCGGAATCTTTGTGATCGTTTTTAATTCTCCCATATTGTCACCTCCCCTTTTGTTTATCTTACACGTTAACGAGTAACGCTATTTATTGATTTAGATTTGCCGCGCTTTTTTTGTGGCCATAGAAGCTCTTTTTCGCCGAAATCAAAGAAAGAGATTCAAACCAGCTTTCATATTTGATCCTGGGGCAGGAAGACGAAGTCTGAAGAATTCCAGTGCACAAGTGCGAGTTTACGTGCAACTTCTGTCAAGGAGGGCTCACAACCGCGCCTCACCTGGACAGCATCAAAGAAAGCAAACAGAAACGGCGAGGTATAAGGCGATCCCCCTCTATCACTGCATAACCTGAAGCAAGAGAGGGCACTCGCCGTACTACTTGCAACGGAAAAGAGCCTAACAAACTACAGAAAAAAACCGAGAATGGAGCACAGGCCCGGTAGCCGTAAGAGAAGACGGTTTTCGAGGCAGGCCAGATCGCGGGCCCGGCTCCTATTAATCACGGCACAATAAAGCTCTACACGATGGTATTTAACGTTTTCGCTCATATTTTGCGCTTTTTTTGAAAATCTGGACTCGAAATGAAGGTATTCTACCGGGACAAGATTCTTCTTTTTGGCAACAGCCAATGCTATGCGCATATCTGCCGAGCCGTTTGCAGCTCGTTGAAGCTCCATTGGAACCGATATTTGTCCCACGCTCGTGCGCCTCTTTAAGTAGTTTCTAGCTTTGCTGCGACTGTATTTTTGAGGTAGTACCGTGGTAATCATGAAACGAAGCGCTCTGCGGGCTCGGCCTAATCAAGAAGCGGTGTGCTCATCATCGGCCAAATGAACAGCTAGTGCAATCTATTATTTTCGTCATCAGGGCGTGCAGATAGATTACTCGAGTGTGCCGTTGAATACAAATTGCACCGGAAATAGCTGCAACTATTGAGTGGAAAAACCGGGCTGACCGGTGGTGTGCGTGAGTATGACTTTCTCATACCCTGGTATGATTGAGACTGGCGATTCGAGCAGCCTCATAAAAACTCTTCCATGGGCCACATCGAACGCTCTGTCGTTATAGCCCTATAGTGCGAAGCCGAGCAAGTAAAGCAGGATCATCAGGATGGCCCCGGGAATTCCGGCTAAGGCACTAAATCCCACGGTGATCCAATCTATCGGCACGCTGATGCCTACCACATTGGCGCCAACAAGAATAATCAAGCCAATTATAGCGTTAGGGATTAGGTACAGCAGTAATCGCAAACCGACGCGCAGAACTGCGACTAGAAGGCTCAGAAAAATGACAATGAGGATTATCCCTGCGAGGATTGTCAATGGGTCCATGCTAGCTGTGAGCAGGTTAATTCGTTATAAAAGCTATGATTTTGTCGTGCTTGTAAGCAGCCTCAAAAAACAGTCTACATGTGGCACGATACAAGCTGACTTGTGAACCTTCTTCGATGCAGCTTCCATAGCGGCGCGCCGTCTTAACGCTTTCTCGCAAAAATCACTTCGCCGATCTGTTTCTTTGCCACATCAAGTATGTGCTCGATCTGCTGTATCTTCTCGTCATCAAGGTACGAGTAGTTGGAAAAGATCGTGCGGGCAATTTCCGCGATGCGCCGGCCGACCCCGGGAAGCGAGCTCCATCGTGGCTGAGCGGCGCGCGAGCTCAGCAGCTTAACGGTGTCGCGGTGTTCGTCCAAGAAGCGCCTCCCCGCATCGGTTAAGATGTAGACCTTCTTGTTGTCCTCCTCGTTCATGGCGACGCAACCTTGATCTTCAAGCATCTGCAAGGTCGGGTAGATCACGCCTGCGCTCGGGGCGTGACCGCTCACGTCCCCAATGGCCTTAATAATACCATAACCGTGGAGCGGTTGGTCGCGTAGCGTCATGAGCACGAAAAACTTGATGTTGCCGCGCTCCATCCTCATGGGCCCAAACTGCGCGACGCCCAAAAACTGATCTTGCGCCCACTCTTTCCATATTCGTCTCGGCACGATGGCAGCCTCTTTTTTACAATATATCTGAAGCTATGCTTTGTGATATATAACACTTTAGGGCAGTAGGAACGGCTTGCGCGGCGCGCATCGAGCTGAAGGGCCGCCTCTAGGCACCAGCCGCTGCCGGTGACCAAACACTAAAATGTGGTGGACGGCATGTAGCTTTACTGATAACAAACCATGCGAATCCACGCATTTGCTGCACGAGCGCCCGGGGCTGCGCTGCAGCCATTCGACTATGAGCTTCACAAACTGGGCCCGTACGACGTCGATGTCAAAGTGAGCCACTGCGGTATCTGCCACAGCGACGTTCACCTCATCGATAACGACTGGGGTATCTCGCATTACCCCCTCGTGCCAGGACACGAAATCGTCGGCACGGTGGCCGCCACTGGAGAGGCCGTTGAGCAGCTCAACATCGGTGAACGAGTAGGCGTCGGGTGGCAATCGGGCAGCTGCTTGCGCTGTGAGTGGTGTCTGAACGGCTACGAGAATCTCTGCCGGAGCAAGGTGCTCACGTGTGTCCGGCGGCATGGTGGATTCGCCGATTTCGTTCGCACTGACAGTCGTTTTACCTTCTCCATTCCGGAGTCGCTCGGTTCGGCGGGCGCAGCACCGCTCCTGTGCGCAGGCGTTACAGTGTACGCGCCGATGCGGCGCTACGGCGTGCGGCCACATCATCATGTAGGCGTCGTTGGCATCGGCGGACTCGGACACTTGGCCCTGCAGTTCGCCCACGCTATGGGGTGTGAGGTGACCGCGTTCTCGACGAACCCTGAAAAAAAGGACGACGCAGCCGCCTTTGGCGCCGATCATTTTGTAATGAGCCGCGACCCGTCGCAAATGCGAAACGCTGCCCAGACCCTCGATTTCATACTATCGACGGCCACTGCCCCGCTCCCGTGGACCGCTTATGTGGAGGCGCTGCGGCCCAATGGCACGTTGACCAGCGTCAGTCGACTGTCCTCCGAAGCGGAAGCGGGGGTCGTCAGCGCACCTGCTTCGCTTCTCGTTGCCGGCCAAAAATCGATCGCCGGGAGCGTAACAGGCGGGAGAGCGGTCACGCAAGAGATGCTCATGTTTGCCGCACGTCACGACATCGCCGCAAAAACAGAGGTATTCTCCTTTGCAGACATAAACAGCGCTGTGCAACGTGTGCGCAACAACGCCGCACGCTATCGAGTCGTGTTAGAGACCTAACCTATCCAAAGGTGCTTATCGAGACCCGACGGCTACCTCGCTCAAAAATGAAACTCAACAAGTTCAACGCGCTCGTCGCTGTTACTGAGATATGCAAGAATTTCAGACGCATCCCCGCCGCAAGGGTTTTAGTGGAATCCAAGCGGAGAATATGATTGTTGAGGTCGCGACTTCCCTTACAAGCATTCTTGAAACGAGGGACTTAGAAAGCAAACAACTAAAGAATAGACGGTGACGGGAGATTTGAAAACATGAGTTATCAATGGGACGCCGCCGATTACGAAAAACATTCTTCTCCTCAGCAGCAGTGGGCGCGTGACGCCATTCGAGCCTTAAGACTTGCGGGTGATGAACGGGTGCTCGACATCGGCTGCGGCGATGGGAAGGTAACCGCCGAGCTTGCGGCGCACATTCCAGATGGGGCGGTACTTGGCATAGACAGCTCTGAAACGATGATCGAATTCGCCCACCGCCGGTTCCCTCCAACGTTTTTCCCGAATCTGCAATTTCGCTGGGGGGATGCAACGCGCCTCACGTACCGTCACGATTTCGACCTCGTTGTGTCATTTGCAAGCCTTCATTGGATAAGCGACCACCTCGCGGTGCTTGCCGGGATAAAACGGGCGCTTAAGCCGTCTGGGCGGACGCTGCTCCAGTTCGGGGGAAAAGGCAATGCCGCATTGATCTCGGACGTCGCAAACCAGCTTACCACTGACAGACGCTGGAAAGATTATTTTGTTGGATTCACCTACCCCTGGTTCTTTTACGGCGTGGAAGAGTACCGCGGGTTCGTTAGTCGCGTTGGCCTCTCTCCAGAGCGTATTGCGCTGATCCCGAAGGATATGGTACACGATGGGAAAGAGGCGCTCAAGGGCTGGGTGCGCACCGTTTTCCTCCCTTACACGGGGCGCCTTCCGGAAGCGTTGCGCGAGGATTTTGTGGAACAGATCGCACGTGCGTACATCGAACGACGCCCCCCAGATGAAAATGGACACGTCCACGTGAAAATGGTGCGGCTGGAAGTGCAGGCTACGATGTGATGCGAGCAACGCGGTTGTTGATGAAGATAAACGTCTCTGCAGGAAACCCAAACGACATTCCGAATAGCTAATCGCCGCACGCACTGTTGCGGTAACGGCTTGACGCGATCCTCCACTTTTTCCTTTTTTCGTGAGCTCGAGGAGGCAGAGTGAGTCTTCAACGCACAGTGCACGCAGCAGCTGTGGCCGTGATTCTCGTGACTCTTGAGAGCGCGCTTGCCAAAAGTAGCGTCTTCAGCTTCGATTACGACGGCGCACATTATCTGTTGAACACGAAGCAAAGAGCGTGCAGCGGGGACGTCACGGCTTGACTTTCTTTAGAATCTCTGCGCGTTCGTGTTTGTCGCATCGCGGGCATCTCAGGTACTTCCACGCGCCGTCTTTATCTACGCCCTGCGGACTTACGAAATTCGTCACACGCGATATCTCGAATTCCTCTCCGCACTGTTTGCAGCGGTACGCGTACGTTTTCGTGTGCCAGCTGACCAGCGCCACGAGCACCACAGCGACAGGACAAACCAGAGGATTGCCCCCACGATACGGTTGATAGCAAAGAGAAAAATTGCAGCGGTCACAATTAGGAGCATCCCGACGGCAAAGTAGAGGGCGGTTCGCTCCCACTCGTGCGCAGTGACGTTCTCGCATGGCATTCGTGCTCGCCTCGCATTTCTAACATTACGTAATGGTTTGCACGCACTCGTTTAGCATTGGGCAGAAGGAGTGCACCGTATCGAATGTAGGGTGGGAAAATGATATTATGCTTTTCCCTTCGTCAAGCGTAGGACCGCCAGGAAAGGTTGGCTTTTTCCGTATACGTAGATTAACTTCGGTCGTCGCATCAGGTGCACGGCAGCCAGACATGCTTCACATTCTAACAGACAGGCCCAGTCAATCATTTCGGTTCTTATATATAGTCAAAATGCCTATTTTTTGGCTATGCGGACAAGAACTATCGTCGCCATAATAGCCGCAGTCATAATCGTTATCGCCATCGTGGGGGCCGCTTTTCTGTTGACGCTCCAGGCCCCTCAAGTGCAGGGAGTGTCGGTAAGCTCGATCGATAACGTGTCACGCTCTGGCTTTACGTTAACATTTGTGATAAAACTGTATAACCCGAATGTCGTAGGAGTCAACATCAAATCCATTACGTACAACCTCCTATTGACCTCCGGCAACCAGGTCTTGAGCACCGGCACGTCAGACGGGATCCAAATCCCGGCGCGCGGAAGCGTCGATATCCCAATACAGTCAACTATTTACTTCGGCTCTGCAATCAGCACTGTATTGCAAGCCATCTTGACAAAAAGCGTGATGATGAATCTAAACGGGGTCGTCACCGCGCATCCCCTCATAATAGATGTTAACGTTTCCTTCAGCCAGACATTCGACGCATACCCATACATTAGCAGCCAGGTCAGCAAGATCGTTTGAATCGGATTGCAGGCGTGGAGAGGGTCTATTCGCTTTTCTTAGCTAAAGATTTAGGGGAATTCAATTACGAGAGCGTCCGTATACGTTCGTGACGCAGCAAGAGCCAAGCGCCCCGCCTGACAGATGAACGAGCTGTCAGAAAAACTACGAAGAAGCTTTTGATCTGAGACTGCTAACCCCGGAGCACGACCGCCAGGAACAGCAGGTAAAGGACCCCATTGAAGATGAGCGCTTGTGCCGTCAGCTTCGCTCTGGCCGCTAGCACGCACACCCAAAGGCCCGCGGTAAGAGCAATTACAGCGCTTATGAGCTCGATGGGCCCAAGCACCCACGAGGTGAACGCTACGCCAAATGCCACCGGAATGCAGCTCTGGAACACCATTGCCCCCGTTATGTTCCCCAATGCGAGCGCATCCTTGCCTTGGCTGACCCACAGGACGCTATTAAGCTTCTCGGGCAACTCTGTTGCAATGGGTGAGATAACAAGCGCAAGCAGCATAGCACTTGCGTGGAGCTGCTCGGCGAGACTGACAATCTGATTCACAAAGAGTTGCGCGCCCACTATAATGAGGACTAGCGACAAAGCTGTTTGTCCGAGCACGAGCCGTAGCGATGGAGTCTGGCGCGCAGTGACGCTTTTTAGTCGCGCTGCCCATGAGTCAAGCGTCAGCGGCTGCGACGGTGCGTCAGATGCCCCCTTGCCAGTCTTAAATACGCGCCATACATACACGACATAAATGACCACAAAAAGGGGGGCTATAAGCGCTTTCGTCTGCTGAGGTGCGATGAAAGCCACGATCACAGCACCTAAATAAACGAGGAAAAAGACGCTCAAATCACGCCGTGTTATTTGGCTGTCAAACTTGATTTGAGCCCCCATCACCCGACGGCGTCTCAAAATGAGCACGGCCATGCCAGTTATAAACAGTGCGAGGGTTCCCAGCATGAACGGGGCACCTAAGATCGCTCCAATGCCCACGTCCTGGCCAGTCGTTCCAGCGACAAAGAAAATAGCAATCAGGGGGACGATCGTTTCGGGCAACGCCGTTCCCACGGCGGCCAACACCGAACCGACGACGCCCTCAGAAAGATTGAACTTGCGCCCGATCCACTCTACGCCATTCGTAAAGAGACTGCTGCCGGCGAAGATGAGTGCCAAGCTGACGATGAAGAGTAACGCATTCACCGACGCACCCGCATTATGGTAGTGTAGATCAAAGTGTTGTCCCCTTACAGTCCTTCGCAGCCCACATAGCAAATCCGGATTTGGGCCTATTCGTCGCTGCTGTCTGTCGGAATTATGACTTAAAAAGCGCTCCCGCATTAAGGCTCTTCCGGGATTAGCCTACGTGCTCCTCGGCACGCAAAAGAGAATGTTGGAGGGAACATCTAGACAGACGACGCAGCGACTCCTTAGACCTGCTGTCCTACTAGCACTACCTTGCGGGCCCCTTTTGGAGCTAGTTGCTCTTGCCCCACAGATTACGCTTAGGACGTGGTCTCCGGAGATCTTTCTCGAATCTGATCTGCCCGCTTCTGCGTTTCAGTCACAGAACGATTTTGTGACGCGACAAATCGCGAGGCTAAGCCAAAGTTTGAGTGCCTTATCCGCTCCTCTCACTATTTTCAATTCCCAGACCCCACTTGATCGCTGCCTGGCGACGAACCAAGCGAGCGCTTGTTTGATTTCCGTGTCTTGCCGGCCAAACCCGAGCCGCGACAACGAGTCAAGCGATGATAAAAGGTCAGTAAACCAGAACGGATATGAGAACTTCTTCCAAAAAACAGCAGCGCTTCTGTCAGGATATACATCGCGTCGAAAGAACCGCGAGGCGAGCAGCGTGCCCGCGTTCATCGCCGCCGATGAGGCTCGGCGTCGCTCGTGTGCCGCAAAAGCGCGCACGACGACGCCCGTCACGAGATGAGAAAACGGCTTTGAGCGAGCTGGCTGGACCGGATCGCCCTTCATCATAAGAGAGTCAAGCTTCGCGCCTGTGGTGCGCAGCGGGATCGCCCATCCCCCGTCACGCTGACGAATATCGAGTAGCCACTGGAACCCCTGCGCTATCCGCTCATCGCGCGAATAGCCAGCCTTGATCAGAAGCTCCATAATTGCCGCAGAGTAGTTTGGAGAGTACTGAGTGCCGTAAATACCTCTGAAATCACCCTCGTTCGTCTGATGCGAAAAGAGGTATTCAGCTGCTTGCCGCATGGCCGAATGATCGCGGGTCATTCCGAATTTCTCGACCAGCTCACCAACGATGCGGTACGTTTCGAGCTGATCGTAGCTATCCGCCGAGCGCAGGTAGGTACGGCGAGCGCCGCGGTACGGCCAAGAGCCGTTATCCTTCTGTTTCCGAAGCAGCCTTCGAACCTCGTTCAACTCCCAGAGAGACGCTATGGATGGCACGGCTTCGCCTAAAAGATCCCTCCGCGCATAGTACCGGATTGCTTCGTTCTCGGCTGTGATGAGAGGCGGCAACGGGTCAAAAATCAGGCTGCGACGCCAAGCTTCCATAACGTCTCCTGCTTACGCGTTCGTCGCGTTACGTATTCGAGGTGGGTACTCGGACGACCTTCTGAGGCTTGTTAAAATAACTGAATACGCTGTTCGCAGTCGTCTTGTCAACGGCAGGCACGGATTGGATCTCTTCCAGGCTCGCCCTTTTGAGCTGAGCCACGGATCCAAAACGTTTGAGGAGCTCGACTTTTCGCCGTTTGCCGACGCCGGGGATGTAATCCAGCGTGCTCTCCAAGAGCCGGCGCGAACGGAAGTTGCGATGTCTCCTGATGGCCGTCTTATGCGCCTCGTCACGAACGCGCATCAACACGTTGAGCGCGATCTGCGGCACCTCGACAGGCGCTGACCGACCGGGCACGTAAACGAGCTCTTCGCGCTTTGCGAGGCCCACGAGGGGGACCCTCAATCCGAGCATCGTCAGAGTATCCGTGACGGCGCGCACCTGTCCCTTTCCTCCGTCAACCACGATGAGATCCGCGCGGCCCTCACGTTCTCGATATCTCCGGCCGACAATCTCCTTGAGCATCGCATAATCGTCAATCGAAGCGACGCTTCTGATCTTATAGGAGCGATACTCGCTAACCTGTGGTGTGCCGTCGATGAATACCGCCATCGACCCCATCGCCTCGGCGCCGGCGAGGTTCGACACGTCGAACGCTTCAATCCGGTACGGGTACGAGCGCAGTCGAAGGGCGTCTTTAAGCACGTACAGCGCATCGGCCGCTGTTGGCTTCTTGAGCATCGATTCGGCATTTTTGTGCGCGAGCGCGACGAGCCTCGTCTTCCGTCCGGCCCGTGGAACGCTCACGTGGACGCGGCTTCCTCTGATCTCGGTGAGGAGATTTTCGATGGCGTCCGCCTCCTCAATCGCGTGCTCGAGAAGGATGCCCTTCGGAACGTAGGGCCCCTCGAGGTGTAAGTAGTGTTGCTTGACAAACGCCGTCATCAGTTCAGTCGTCTCAGCCCCTTCGGTCCCCCGGAGCGCGTACGATTGTTGCCCCGTAACCCTCCCTTCGCGGACCATAAGTATGAGCGCGCACGCCTGTGGACCTCCACGGGCTATAGCGATGACGTCTTCGTCGCCGCGGCGCGGCTCCACGTACTGCTGCTCTCGCACGCTCTCGAGAACGGCAATGCGATCGCGCAGCGTCGCGGCGCGCTCGAACTCCATGTCCATCGCCGCGCCGTTCATCTCGCGCTTGAGCTCAGTGAGAATGTCGTCTTGTCGCCCTTCGAGAAATCGCTGTATGCCCGTCACAAGTTGCGCATACGCGTCGGGATCCGTTTTGCCCGCACAGGGAGCCGCGCACAGCTTGAGTTGGTAGTTGAGGCACGGCCTGAGAACGCGCCGTAGATCTCTGTTACAACTGCGCAACGGGAACGCCTTACGCAGCGCCTTCACGCTTTGACGTGTGGCCTGGGCGCTCGTGTACGGGCCGAAATAGGCCGACCCGTCGTTTCTCACCACCCGCGTCACGGTGATGCTCGGATACGGGTCGTCGGTGATTCGGATGTATGGGAAACTACCGTCATCAGTCAGCCGAACGTTGTATCGCGGCTTGTGAAGCTTCACGAGGTTCGACTCAAGGATAAGCGCCTCTTTTTCGGTGTTGGTGACGATCCACTCGATGTCGTCGACCCGCTCGACGAGCGCCCTCGTTCGCGGCGCCGTAGGCGCAGCGTGAAAATACGTTCGGACTCGGTTCTTCAGTGAGACGGCTTTGCCGATGTAGATAATTTTTCCGCCGGCGTCCTTCATGAGGTAGACGCCCGGACTGCTCGGCAGGTTATGAAGCCTCGCGGTGACTGAAGGTGGTGGCATCGCTCTTAGTGTCCGTTCAACACCCGTTTGAGAAACTCGCCGGTGTACGTGCCCGACCGGGCGATCATCTCAGGCGTTCCCCGCGCGACAACGTACCCACCTTCGTCGCCTCCCTCGGGGCCCAGATCGATGATGTAGTCGGCCGTCTTGATCACATCGAGGTTGTGCTCGATGACGAGCACCGAATTCCCGGCGTCGGTGAGCCGGCCGAGCACCGCGAGCAGTTTCTTGATGTCATCAAAGTGCAGGCCGGTCGTGGGCTCATCGAGAATGTAGAACGTCTTGCCGGTGCTCCGCCGGCTGAGTTCGGTGGCCAGTTTGACGCGTTGGGCCTCTCCACCCGAGAGCGTCGTCGCCGGCTGCCCGAGCTTGATGTACCCCAGCCCCACGTCGTAGAGCGTCTGCAGCTTTTGCTTGATGCGTGGAATGTTCTCAAAGAAGTGCACGCCCTCTTCGACGGTCATATCGAGCACGTCAGCAATGTTCTTGCCCTTGTAGCGAATTTCGAGCGTTTCCCTGTTATAGCGCTTCCCCTCGCAGACCTCACACGGCACGTACACGTCGGGCAAAAAATGCATCTCGATCTTTATGATTCCGTCACCCCTGCACGCCTCGCAGCGGCCGCCTTTCACGTTGAAGCTGAACCGACCCTGCCGATAGCCCCGGGCCTTGGCGTCAGGAAGCTGCGCGAAGAGGGCCCGGATGAAATCAAACACCCCGGTGTAGGTGGCGGGATTTGAGCGCGGCGTCCTGCCGATAGGCGACTGATCGATCGTGATCACCTTGTCGATGTGCTGAATGCCCAAGACGTCATCGTGGGCGCCGGGCTTTCCGTACGCGCGGTGCAACTGCTGGGCGAGTTTGCGATGGAGGATATCATTGATAAGGGTGCTTTTTCCTGATCCGGAGACCCCGGTGACGCAGGTGAAGATCCCGAGAGGGATCTCAACGTCGATGTTCTTGAGGTTGTTGTGGCGCGCGCCGACAATGCGCAGCGCCTTACCGTTCGTGACCCGGCGTCGGTTCGGCACCTCGATCCGCTTAACGCGGTTAAGGTACTGTCCCGTTATGGACTCGGGATCACGTACGATGTCGCTCGGGGTACCGGTCGCCACGATGGCACCTCCGTGCTCGCCGGCGCCGGGCCCCATGTCGATGACGTAGTCGGCTGTACGAATCATCTCCTCGTCGTGCTCAACCACGATGAGCGTGTTTCCGAGATCTCTGAGGCTCTTCAGCGTCCCGATGAGCCGCAGATTGTCGCGCTGGTGAAGACCGATGCTCGGCTCATCAAGGATGTAGAGCACCCCGACGAGGCCCGAACCGATTTGCGTCGCGAGCCGTATACGCTGAGCCTCGCCGCCTGAAAGCGTCTCGCTCGCCCGATCGAGCGTCAAGTAATTGAGGCCCACGTTTTGCAAAAAATTGAGCCTTTTTTTAACCTCTTTGATGACCTCAGCAGCAATGGTCATTTTCCCGTTCGAGAGGCGCAAGCGGTCAAAGAACTCGTGCGCCGCGTCGACTGACAAGGCCGAGACGTCGGCTATAGAGCGATCGCTGATGGTGACGGCGAGCGCTTTAGGTTGAAGGCGTTTGCCGTTGCACGCATCGCACGCACGTAGGCGCATATACTTCTCAATCTCGTCTCTGATGTACTCAGAGTCGGTGTCGCGATAGCGACGCGACAGGTTCTTGATGACTCCCTCAAACGGCCTGAGAAAGCGGACGTGACCGTGTCGGCCGACGTACTCAAACAGCATTTTCTGGCTGCCCGAGCCGTAGAGGATGAGGTGTCTCTGCTCGTCGTTAAGCTCTTCGTACGGCGTTTCCAGGCCGAACTGGAACTGTTTGGCCGCGCTCAAGAGGTACTGCGGGTAGTAATCACTCGTCGATTTCGCCCACGGCGCTATGGCTCTCTTGACGGGGAGAGATTTGTCAGGCACGACTAAGTCCTCATCGAGGGTCTTTTCAAACCCAAGGCCGTGGCACGCCGGACACGCCCCGTGCGGGCTATTGAACGAGAACATGCGCGGCTCAATTTCCCCCATGTTGATGCCGCACTCGGGACACGCAAAGTGCTCACTGAAAAGAAGCTCTTCGGCGCCGACGACGTCGACGATAACGACGCCGTCACCGAGCACGAGAGCGGTCTCAAGCGAGTCTGCGAGGCGCTGCCGGTCTTCATCAGCGATGGTAAGACGGTCGGTGACGACCTCGATCGTATGGCGCTTGTTCTTGTCGAGGTCGATGGCTTCATCGAGCTCGCGCACCTCACCATCGATGCGCGCTCGTGTGAACCCATCACTCAGCAGGAATTCCAAAATCTTACGGTGTTCTCCCTTTTTGTCCTTCACCACGGGAGCGAGTATCGTGATGTTCGTCTCTTTGGGAAGCCGCATCACCTGATCGACGATTTCTTGCACGGTCTGCTGGGCGATCTCCTTGCCGCACTGCGGGCAGTGAGGGGTTCCCACTCGTGCGAACATGAGCCTCAGGTAATCGAAGATCTCGGTGACCGTTCCCACAGTAGAACGGGGATTCTTGCTCGTCGTTTTTTGGTCGATAGAAATCGCAGGAGACAAGCCGTCGATGTGATCCACGTCCGGCTTCTTCATCTGACCAAGAAACTGCCGGGCGTAAGCGGACAACGATTCCACGTACTTTCGCTGTCCTTCGGCATAGATGGTATCAAAGGCCAGCGATGACTTCCCTGAACCACTGATCCCCGTTATGACCACAAACTTATCGCGCGGGATCTCAACGTCGACGTTCTTGAGATTGTGCTCTTTTGCGCCCTTGATGCGAATGGATTCCGTCACGCTACACCCCCCCCTCGAGTGATCGAATCATGTCGCGAATGAGCGCCGCCCGCTCGAACTCAAGTCCGCGCGACGCTCGCTGCATCTCTGCTTGCAATCCTGCGATCGTCTCTTCGAGTTCCTCTGCGACGACGGGCATAGGGGGTTCTTCATCGGCTACCAGCCCCGGCCGACGACGCTCGACAAGCTCCTCGATCGGCTTGACGATAGTCTGCGGGGTGATCCCGTGACGCTCGTTGTGCGCGAGCTGCAGCACACGCCGACGGTTGTTCTCCCCTATCGCACGCCTCATTGAGTCGGTGGTAACGTCTGCGTACATGATAACGCTCCCGTTGACGTTTCGAGCGACTCGGCCGATTGTCTGAATGAGCGACCGTTCAGAGCGCAGAAAGCCCTCTTTATCCGCATCGAGTATGGCCATGAGGGTGACCTCGGGAAGGTCGATGCCCTCTCGAAGAAGGTTAATACCGACAAGGACGTCGAACGCGCCGCGTCGTAAGTCGTACAGGATGTCGACCCGATCAAGCGTGCTTATGTCTGAGTGAAGGTACTGCACCTTGATTCCGATCTCGTGAAGGTGCTCGGAAAGATCCTCGGCCATCCTCTTCGTCAATGTCGTCACCAACACGCGCTCGCTCGGTCGCTTTCGAATTTCTGCGATCAGATCGTCGACTTGCTTCTCAGCGGGGCGGACGTCCACGACCGGGTCGACCAAGCCCGTAGGACGAATAATCTGCTCGACTGCGTGCTCGCATTTCGCCAGTTCATACGGTCCAGGAGTGGCCGATACGTAGATAACCTGGTTAACTCGCTTCTCAAACTCGCCGAAGGTAAGCGGGCGATTGTCGTACGCCGAAGGGAGGCGGAATCCATGCTCTACGAGGTTGTCTTTCCGGGAGCGGTCCCCCGCGTACATGCCGACTAGCTGAGGGATCGTCACGTGTGACTCGTCAATGACGAGGAGGAAGTCGTCTGGGAAATAATCGATGAGTGTCGTGGGTGCGCCCCCCGCAGCGCGCCCGCTGAGGTGACGGCTATAATTCTCGATTCCGCTGCAATAACCAACCTCACGCAACATCTCAAGGTCGTATTTTGTGCGCTGCTCAAGGCGTTGGGCCTCAAGCAACTTGTCCTGGCCGCGCAAGTACTCCAAACGCTCAGTGAGTTCACGCTTTATCGAGTGTAATGCCTCTGTGTACCTCGCGCGGTTGGTGATGAAGTGCGTCGCCGGGTAGATGGGGAGAGAATCAAACGCTGCCGTCTTTCTTCCGTTGACAGGATTAAACTCGTAGAGTCCCTCGATCTTATCGCCCCAGAGCGCGACGCGATACGCGGTGTTTCCGTAAGCGGGAAACACCTCAACGGTGTCGCCTCGCACGCGAAACTTCCCGCGGAAGAAGTCAATGTCGTTACGCTCATACTGCATGGAGGTGAGCTTGCGCAAAATCTCGCTCCGTTTGACGGTCTCGCCCACCTGCAACGAGAGCACGGACTCCTGGTAGTCGTCAGGAGAGCCGATGCCAAATATGCACGAAACGCTTGCAACGACAATGGTGTCACGCCGCGTCAGCAGCGACTTGGTAGCCGAATGCCGGAGCCGGTCAATCTCGTCGTTAATGGACGATTCCTTTGCCACGTAGACGTCGGTGTGCGGGATGTAGGCCTCAGGGCGATAATAATCGTAGTAGCTCACGAAGTACTCAACCGCGTTTTGCGGGAAGAACTCCCTGAACTCCTTATAGAGCTGTGCGGCTAACGTCTTGTTGTGCGCGATGACGAGTGTGGGCTTTTGCACGTGCTCGATCACGTTCGCGACTGTGAACGTCTTTCCTGAGCCCGTGACGCCGAGGAGCGTCTGGTGCTTCTCTCCTCCGTTAATACCGTTGACGAGCTCCGCGATTGCCTTAGGCTGATCTCCGGTCGGCTTGAACGATGAACTTAGGGTGAACCTCGGTTGAGACATTATCGTACTGGATGTGGACTTAATTTAATATAAACTAAATTATTATTTACAAGCTATATTGGGCGACAGAGGGATACTCCAAGCTAGCGGCACTACCATGTTTTTTCCCTCTGACCGCATATAACCTTGTCTTAAAGCAAATGAAACTAATTCGGCATCCTAAGGAAACCCTTATACGCACTCAAGAGCATGTTTGTACTAAGGAGAGTTCACCATGTGTACGGTCGGTGGCCCGTTTGGAAACGAAGACATAAAGCGACTCGAAGCGAAACAATACGCTTGCAAGGAGTGCGGGTCGAAGTTCAAGGGCATAGGCAAGAACCCGATGTGCCCATCCTGCCAATCGGAAGACATAACAGAGCTTGACGCGTAGCGCCTAGCACTGCGAAGCCTTTCGTGAGCCCCTTTTCTTACTAGTGATTTTAGACTATCCAGAGCGCCAGCATGGAACAGCGCATACCGCTCGACGCCGATGAAATCTTGTTTGTGCGCAGTGCTGACGGTGTGATCGGCGTCGTGAAGTCAGGAGCCGTCCGGCAGCTCTTCGTCGAGACGGTAGACGACGAGATCGTGATGACCGTTGACCCCGAAGATCTTCTCGTCGCATCGGGTTTCAGCAACGATCGTACGACTACTAACGCAATTATTTGCACCCTGGCCCTCATCCGAGACTCTGGTTCACCCCTCATCGTACTTCCCAAACATCATCCCGCATCAGCGCGGCTCAAGGTCGTGGCATCGGTAGGAAAGCGCACGGTCTTGCGCTGTGATATCCAAAAAGGGACGCATCCTGAACAGGACGTACTTTGCGGCTCTCTAGGACTGAACGGACTCGAAGTTAGCTCGGTCGACGGACATGTCGTACTTCGCGGGGGCGACTCGCTCACCGTCGAACGTAGGCCTTTTCGATAGTGTTTTCTGATGCGCACACCATGGCTTTGTAATGGAGCTCGAGTTAAGCGCACCCGTTGATTGCATAGCAGATTTCACGTACAACTTTTATTGGCAGCATCGAGGCTCGATGCTGGAGCCCAGCGACCGGATCCCGCACCAAGAAGGGAGCGGATACACCTATCGCGACGTCGTTGAGGCGCTAAAACGTGGTGATGATGTCTACGTTAGCGGAGACGTCGGACATCGGTTGTGCTCAAGCTTCGGCGTCGACTTGCACTTCTTCTCGGGCACTGGCGCCACCATCCCGGTCGGCGACGTGATTGTCGATGGCGACGTTGACACGCGCATGGGGATCAGTATGACCGCTGGAGTGGTGTACGTGGCTGGGGTCGTAAAGGTACCGATCGGCAACGTCATTGAGGTCGCGTCTGATCGGAGCGGGTACCGGAAGTATCGATCGATCACCGATGTAGTGTGCAACGGCCTCCGTGGCGATACGCTTGTACCCCCTAATGTTCTATCGGGCAAACAGCTCACGGTGTCCGATGGACTTGTGCGAGACACCGTTGGCGCACGCTGCGCGTGTGACGCACGAATTTGCGTTGAAGGAGACGTTGACTTGAGCACCGGCATTCTCATGCGGCTTGGGACAGTGATTGTGACTGGCACCGCAGGCATGAACTCAGGAGCTCTTCTTAATGGGGGGACGGTGGTTATACACGGGGACGCAGATGCGTTCGCCGGAATCGACATGAAATCGGGCGTTCTCCTGGTAGGAGGAACGCCTCAGGGCTATCTGGGGGCCAACAAACGAGGAGGCACGATCTTCGCACGCGGAGCAAAGGCGCTGCCGCCCTCTAAGGCCCGGGCGGTTACAGGAAACGATATTGCACTTATATCCAAGCATCTCGGCATCAGTCAACTCCACGCAATGATGTTCAAAAAATTTGTCTAACTCGCCAAGACGTGCGAGCAGAGGGCTGGCTACCCTTCTCGACTTTTCCGGCTCGACGTCCCACACAATCGGCTGCTTTAGTTAGCATCGCGGACCGACGTCAGGGATAGCGTTCCAAAGCAAGATTAAAGAATGAGAGAGGTGATAAGAACGTGTATGGATCGCGAACAATACCTCGCAGCGATAACCACGGCCGCGCCACGCAAGGGACGCTACCTGAACCCCGACAAGGACATTGTGAATGCCCTTGTTGATGGGATACTGACGAACAAGGAGCGGTATGGGTACCACTCTTGTCCTTGTCGAATGGCTGCAAACGACAAGGAGTGGGACAAGGACATCATATGCCCGTGCGTTTACTGTGACCCAGATGTTGCCGAATACGGCGCGTGCTATTGTGGCTTGTACGTGAGTGAAGCGTGCGCCACGGGGCTAAAAACAGTCCCTGAACATATCCCTGAGAGACGCCAAACCGAAAAGTGGCAGCGCTACTGATGTCACTAAAGGGATAGTGGCAAGCGACGCGGACGAGCTTACACATTGCGCGCGCTATGGATCTGTTCACGGCACGCGTTTTTCAAAAGCAACCCGGATCTAGAGCCCCAACTACTTATCGAAAAACGACTCCAACGAGAGAGACCAACTGCTGTCTGCCACAGGACAAAGGCCATTTATGAAAGAACTTATCGCGGCTCGTCCGCTTAGAAGGTTAAATTAACTTGAGAATACCGATCTTAGGCTCGTAACACTTCCCTGCATCCATCAGTTCTTGCACAGCTTCTTCGACGTCATCTTCGTTGAGACCTTGTGCTTCAAGCGTCTCGATCAGACGGTCGTACGGGACGCCTGAACCGGCATCGAGCTCGTTCATCTTGAGCAACACGTGTTCCTTGTTCCTCGCAAGCGCCTCCGTCGCTGCGGAGTCTTCTTGTGTCGTGGCCGCCTCGTCAGCTTGCTCGTGCCCTTGCTTACTTTCGCTGATTACTGCGTCGTCCGTCGCGCGAGCGCGTTGCGGATCGACGTTTGCCGGCGTGAACTCGCGCGGTTCGACAACGGCCTCGATGGCCGAAGCGATCACCGGAATCATATCAGCGATTACGTCTGATCCGTTGTATGAGAGCACGGCACGGATGATTCCGTCTGCGAGCACGGCATTAACGTCGTTGTCGAGCAGCTTCGTGCGAAGCGTATCGCTCTGCAATTCCGCGCTCAAGGCGGTCTTAAGGGCCTCAACTCTGTCAAGCGTTCGCTCGGCAGTTGTGATAACCCAATTGTTGCGGACCGTTTCCGTCGTTGGATTGATTTCCTTCGACCATATAGACACGGATGAGGCCTCGTCACGAGCATAGAGGCGCGCTCTTCCAAGGACGGCGACAAACTGGGGCACGTCAGCCTGAGCAAGAAACGCCGCTGCCTCGGGCTGATATTTTCCTGCATACACAGTGAAGGTCCCAGTGGGATCGGCTATGCGTGCGCGCCAGAGGTCTTCACTCGAGCGAACGTTTTCCACTTCGGTGAGCACGCCAACCACGAAGATGCGGTTGATCTTAGCACCGGTGGGGGAAATGACGTACGAGGGGCCGCTCTCATCTTCTTCTTTCACCTGAAGCGTCGACTTGTTAAGCTCATAGGCGAACACTCGCCACGCGGGATCTTGCGCCAGTACGATTAGCCCTCCAGTCGCGTATTGAAGCGTCTGGTATGATAAAGTTTAGTATTATGTCTGAGACCAGCGGATAGCACCGTGAACGCGTGCTTAAGTGCACAGTTGTGCCACCCGCGCAAATGAAGCAACGGCGGCGAGCAAGGGACCGATTCACTGAGTCCTTGCCGTGCCGTACCATTTAGCACGCCGCACTGCGCACGTGACAGGCGATCGTCGTTTTCTTTGATTCCGTGTGCCACGTCGCCGCATCGTCTGCTTACATACGAGGTGATTATGCGGATGCTATATAGCCCTATATTTTCATGACCAGCTCTGTGCAAACTCATGCTTGCGACCACCGAGGTGTCTAAACGTGCGATTCACGATGACCCCGCCCATCGATCTTGCACGCACCATGACTATTCAGATTCCCGCTTTAGAGTGGGTGAATAACTCAAACGGCTATCGCAGACTCGTTGACGGTGTCACGCAGACGATAGCTCCGCACGCATGCAACGGCCAAGTAGCCTGCGACCTCGACATGGAGGGTGTGAGCCCTAACGAGATGCATTGGACGCCGCTTCTTCACCTAAAAAGCCTCGACCCCCGCATTCATAAGCTTAGAGATGCCTTTGCGGGCTTATATTTCATGAATGGGCAGGATCCCTTCAGGTGCCTGACGCTCACCCTGCTGACCCAGAACAAGACTGCCGAGCGCGCCCGGACGGCCTTTTGTGAACTTTCCAGACGGTTCGGATCGATCACGCCTCAAACCTTGTGCGAGGCACACCCGCACGAGATCCTGCCTGCCCTACAGCGGTGTGGGCCTCACCGAAAGGCGGGTTACCTCATTTCCATCGCGCGCACGCTTATGCAACAGTGGAACGGAGACATGTCGTGGGTGTACGATGAACCGCACCGCGCGCGCGAGGTCCTCCTTTCTTTGCCCGGCGTTGGCCAAAAAACTGCTGATTGTGTCCTGCTCTACGCGGCGGGACACGAAATCGTTCCCGTAGACACACACATCGAACGGGTTGCCCGCAGACTCGGATTCATCGAACGCGGCGCGATGCGGCGTGGTCTCGACGTTAACGTGGAGGAGATTCGTGGAAGCAACCGGTCAAAAGACTTGGCCAAAGAGGCACTCGAGCACGAGCTTGTTCACCCCGGCAAGAGTCACCTCCTGCTAATCCAGCTTGGATTCGAGTTTTGTCACGCGACTGCCCCTGCGTGCTTCCCGTGTCCGATTCGCGAAGAGTGCACCTCGATCGACAACCGGTACAAATCGACGCTGGACCTCAGCTTCCGGCAGCAATGACGACCGGATCGCCGCTTACGATGCCGTTTCGCGCACAAAAGCCTGAGTTCACTTCAAGTGCGTATTGTATCGGCGCGCTTGACGTGTAAAGCGTACATGGATCACCGGTGCACGGCGGCACCGATGCGTAAATCTCGAGCACGTGGTTGTCCGCTGTGATAAACACGATATCGAGCGGGATGCGCATGTTCTTCATCCAAAAACTCTGCTGTTGTGGCGTTGGGAAGATGAACAGCATGCCGGCATCTTCATTCAAATAGGTCCGGTTCATAAGACCCATTTCGCGCTCTGCAAACGTATCGGCCGCCTCAGCGTAAACTGTTACGTTTCCCACTGTTACGCGGTACGCGGTCGGTGCTTTTGACGCCGTGGTGGCTGAGCTGCCTGACGCTGCAGTCGTCACCGAGTTCGTATTGGTCGGCGTGCCCGTTTGCGTCGTAACGCATCCTGCTAGCGTGCTCACTGCGATAATGCCGCACAGAACTACAATGAGTAGAGACGTTCGCACGCGCATCAACCCAACCTCGTTTTCATGACTTCACGTAATACAGTCGTCGCATAGCACCCTTTGGGGAGGAAGAATCTCAGTTCGACTTTCACCCGATCTCCGGCAAGCTCATCTTGGGCGACGTCAAACCGAATATCTGCCGGCAAGAGGACGTTGCGCATAACACCCTTTGATGCCAGTCGCGGACAGCTTTCGATTTTGAAGGCGTCAAGATCGACACCTGCCGATGCGAGAACATCTCGCTCGATCTGACCGATGACTCCGTCTGACAGCTCGGTGTCGTATCCCGGAACCGGCATTTGAACGGAGGCAGTTCCTGCGGCCAGAGCCTGGTTTATCTCGTGCACGTTCTTAGGCACGACCGTTCTGATGCGCTCCCTGTCTGGCACCCACACCCGGTCACCGTCAAATCCGACAGCAAGCGGGAACCCCTGCTCGAGTCGGCTGCTCAGCATCCTGTTGAAGAGGTACGATTGAAACGCGTGCACGAAAAGTCTCTGCAGATTCGTGGAGAGCACGCCAAGGGCGCCGTCGAAGTCACTGGGATACTTCGCCAGGTGGTTAAGCATCGCACGTTCATAGCGCAATCGCACAGGCATGCGCTTGAGCGCCTCTTTGAAGTCATACGTTTCTGCAACCGATTGCCGCACTTCTCTGACGTCGTCAGCCTCATCGGGGAACGGCTTTCCGATGTACGTCATTACCGCCCGCTCGAGGTCCCCGTCAACAAGCGCACGCCCTACGATGTGATTGACGGGGCGGATTGATCCAAAGCGCTGAATACCAAAGAAGTTAGGAAGCCCGCGAGCATTGCGCATTTCCTCGACGACGCCCCCTACCGTGCTTGTGACGTCATTTTGAGGGCCCGCAACAGCTCTGACCGTTATAAAAAAATCGTTACCATCGAGGTCGCCCAAAGAGATCGGCCTGTCGGATCTTCCTATGGGCTCAGCGACGACGGTTCCAAAGCTGAGCGGCTCAGCAAGCTGAATCGAATCAATGCTCATACGCTGCGTAGTCACCGCACGCTTATCCTTGGTTCCTGCCCAGCTAACTCTTCTTTGGCTTATCTTCAAGCGCCGCGACAGATCACGTGCCATGTGGTGCGTCTCGGTGTCCGTCTTGGTCACCTTGATTAGCTGATAGCGTCCCTCAGAAGTGAAACGGTCTGCGTAGACCTCGTTCACTACGAAGTCCTCAACGCGCTCACGGATTCGCCCGCCGATGCCACGAGAGGCCGTCAGGTACACCGTCATTCCCACAGTCGCGTCGCTTTCTGGAACTACTGTGACGTCGGTCATCCTGTTGCCCGCTAGAGCAGTTTAAGGTCGCTCGTCACTTTATCTAGCTCCGACTCCTTCGCAGGGCCGATACCGAGGGCAGTAACGGTTCCAGGCGGCACCTCCGTGAGCCCGGCATCGACGACGAGCGCCGTGATGAAGCCGCGCGCCTCAGCTATTGACTTAAGCTCATAAATGTCCCTGAGCGTCGGAACCTTGAGCGCGACCTTTTTCTGCCCTTCGCTAAACCAGCGACGCTTTGTGGCCGGATCCGAGCGCTCATACGCGGAGACGGCAGCGTGCGCGAGCTGAACCGCCGCTTTTCCCGTGGTCAACCGGAGGTCTGATCGGATAATAAGGCACTGCTTGTACTCCATACGTGCTTCCCTCACACGATCGATTCGCCTGTGCGTTCTGATACGAGAGCCTAAGACTGGTTTATTATATAAATAGTAAACTCGTAACCGCTTACGCTCATGGAATACGACGTCGTCGTGGTCGGCGCAGGTCCCGCAGGCTCAATGGCTGCAAAGTACGCCGCAAAAGCTGGCGCACGCGTGCTAATGATCGAAGAACACGCCGCCATTGGCCAACCGGTACAGTGTGCGGGCCTTATCAGCACGCGCGCGTTTGAAGGATGCGAAGTGCCCGAAACGGTCAGCAGGCTCGCCATCCGCGGCGCCAATATCCACGCCCCCGACGGGCGCATCCTGACGGTCGACGGCAAACGTACGATGGCCTACGTTGTCGACCGAGGAGAGCTTGATCACGCGATGGCCTTAGAGGCACTCAAATCGGGGGTTGCCTCGCTTGTCAAAACGCGATTTAGCGGCTTGCAATGGCAGGGAAGCGACGTCATCATCGCCGCACTAAGCCAGGGCGAACCGATCGAGATACGGACTCGTGTGGTGATCGGAGCCGACGGACTGCAAAGCGCCGTGGGGAGACTTGCAGGACTGGAGCGAGTGCAAACGGTATTAACGTGTGCGCAAGCTGAAGTCTACGCCGACGTCGGGCATCCCGATTTCGTTGACGTGTACCTGGGGCAGGACGTAGCGCCGGGCTTTTTTGCCTGGGCGATACCGACGCGATCGGGCACCGTAAGGGTCGGACTCTGCTCGACTCAACGGTCACTCGACCGACTGGGCCCGCTGATCGAACGGCTTTCGCCGCGCTCAGCGACCTCGCTCCTCCACTTCTCCGCAGGAGGTATACCCGTTGGACCCCCCCCGTGCACGGTCGCTGCCGGCACCTTGATCGTTGGAGACGCCGCCGGCCACGTCAAGCCAACAAGCGGCGGGGGGATATATCCAGGGACGCTATGCGCCAAAATAGCAGGAACCGTTGCAGCAGAGGCAGCGGCACAGGCGAACACGTCTAAGGACGCTCTGATGGTGTACGACACACGGTGGCGGTCGGAGATCGGGCGCGAACTCGAGACGGGATTGCGCATCCGTGAGGGATTTAACAAGCTCAGTGACGATGATCTCAACTACATCATAAGGACCCTTGACGACCAACACATGTTGGACATCATATCGAAGTACGGTGATATGGACCGACCGTCCATCGTTCTTCGCAAGTTGCTGTTGAGTACAAAGGCGCCCCGCTTGCTGAAGCTCATCAGGCCAATGATCAAGTTAGGGATTGTGAAAAGCGGCTCATAGAGGCGATATCAAAGAGAGAAGGGCTGCGAGCGTGTCAAACGACGGGTGGTCCGTTATCCGGCAACGGATTTGACGGTTGGTCAAAAGCGTTATTTGATAGTAAAAAGAAAGAGGAGCATAATGGATGCACAAGTTGACGTACAAGCAAATCGCCCAGAATTTTCTATAAATTTGACGCGCGTCGGCGTAACGAACGTCAAAAAACTGATTAAAGTTACGCGGCGTGACAAACGCCCAGTAATCTTAGTCTCTGAATTTGACTTGTTTGTTGATCTGCCCTCTGATCGCAAAGGCGCCAACCTCAGCAGAAACTTTGAGGTGATGGACGAAGCGTTAGAAGACGCACTGAACGCGCCAGTCTACGAAATAGAACAGTTTTGCGGGGATGTCGCCGAAAAGCTGCTCGACCGACACGAGTACGCGTCACGCGCAGAAGTGCGCATGCGAAGCGAATATATGGTAAAGCGCGAAACCCCCAGCACGGGCATCGCGACCCAAGAGATTACCAACATCTTCGCAGAAACGACAACGTATCGCACCAACGACAAGCAACACCGCACGCGGCGCATGATCGGGGCTGAGGTCGTCGGAATGACCGCGTGTCCCTGCGCCCAAGAACACACAAGGGAGCAAGCCGAGATGCGCCTAAAGGAGCTCAACGTCGCGCCCGCAGACATTGAGGCGTTTCTACGAGATATCCCGCTCGCAACTCACAACCAACGAGGGCGCGGGACCATCGCCATAGAGGTCGGCACCGGCTACGAGGTGCCGCTCGACACGATCATCGAGATCGTCGAAGAATCGATGAGCTCGAAGATTTACGAGCTGCTCAAGCGAACGGACGAAGCTGTCGTCGTAGAAACGGCTCACAAGAACCCCAAATTTGTGGAGGACTGCGTGCGAGTCATGGCACACAAAGTAGTCGAAGCGTTTCCCTATCTGCCCAACGACTCCATTGTCACCATAAAGCAGCTCAACGAGGAGAGCATTCACCGCCATAACGCCTTCGCAGAGCGCGTCGCGTCGCTCGAGGAGCTCCGCCAAGAGCTAGCCCTCGAACAGGAAGTCGAAGCAAGAGCCTTTTGTGAGACTTAACCCGTTAGAGGGGCTTTGATTGGAACCCCTTGACCTTCTTGCTGAAATCGCCACGGTCAACAAACGAATATGCGAAGCTGGTCGCGAGCGACTTGAACTTGTCGAGCGCTTCAACCGCGAGATCCGGGAGCTTGTGCGCGACTTCGAAGGCACGCCGGATACGTTTAAGGTGTTCCTCGATCTGACGCGGAGCCTTCAACGCATAACGCGGCGGGTCGAAAAAGCAGAAGCAGACCAATCACTCGATTACACCGACCAGCTTGAAAAAGCGCTCACCGTGCTCAAGAAGCGCCGTTTTGAAACCGCCATTAAGGAGCTTGATCGAATTCCGGTCTTGGGCCTTCTCACAGAGCAACGCCAGCTATTTGAGGATTACAAGAAGGGTTATGCGGCCATGCTTACTCGCTGCGAAAGTTTGGAAGCAGAAATCCGCGAGAAGGGCGCGTACTACGAATCTTTGCAAGACGTGGACGTCACCTCGTTTGACGAGCTAGCCGCTTTAAAGGAGCAAATTACCGCGTATAACCACGGCGTCGGCACATTCTTAGAGACGTTCGTTAAGCAAGCCCCGATCTTGGACGTGCTTAGAATAAGTCTCGACGCGAGTTACCATCCTGAGCTCGGATTCCCCCCGTCGCCGAGCCACGAAAACGCTGAAAAACTCCTCTCTTTTGTGCTGAGCGAGGATCTCTCCTCACTCCCCCTCTACCGGGTTCTCGAATATGCTAAATACTCGGACAGCAAGCTCTCGCACTACGTTGTGGATACTACAAGCTTCAGGCAGGTCCTAGAGTCAAACGTCGTGTGGCTTGAATCGCTCGATGATATCAAACGCCGAGGAGCGCTGAAGCTCTCCCTCAAAGAGCCCGGAGTATCTCTTGCCGTGAAGATCCCGAGACTTATCGCTTTTCTGTCGAAACTAAACGCCCCAACTGGTCTACTCACCTTCTTGCGCGATACTCAGAAGCTCGTGACTAGCGGGCGGTATGAAAGAATACGTGCGACAAGTGCGGTAAATCGAAACCACCTAGAAAAGATCCAGCAGGGTGCACACATTGACGATCTAAGAGCATTGGAAGATGAACGTGCACGCTTGATGGAGCAGCTAAAGGACCTGCAAGAACCGCGAGCCGTGGAAATTGAGCTTGCGTGATAGGGCATCTGGAGCGATTAACAAGGCGTATAATGCGGGTCGCTCCAGAGCCTCAGCCAAGAAACGCGACTGCCCCACCAAGCAACTTTCTTATAGTTTCGATCGCTATCTCCGTAAAGGTTAACAATGGCAACAGCTTGCGACGGCGAAACATTTTCACGTGAATTTCTCACAACCGCGCGTGAACTTGGTGCGACCGCCGCCCAGGTATTTGATGCTGCGAGCATAGTGGTTGACGACCGCGTGCGACTCAAATGCAGCGTTCCGGTCTGCAGGAATTACAACGTCTGCTTGATGTGCCCCCCTAACGTTATGCCGCTCGATGAATTCAGGAACGTCCTCGCGCGATTCCAAAAGGCGCTGATAGTGCAGATTGCGTACGACGTGCCTAACTGGATGCTCGAACGGATCCACGCGGCTAAAGATCTTGCGACCCTCTACAATGATGAAGCGTATCTCAATGGGTGGGATCAAACGTATTTGGTAGCTAAAAATACGCTTGATATGATCGCCGCTCGTCTTGAAGCTGACGCATTTAAAAAAGGCTTAAAGTTCGCTACGGCGTTTTCCGCGGGAAAATGCACGCTTTGTGAGGCGTGCGCCGGTGCAGGCAATCGTTGCCGCAACCCGTACAAAGCACGACCGTCTATGGAGGCAATGGGCATTGATGTGGGAGAAACAGCACGCAACGCAGGTCTGCCTTTCAACGAGTCGGCCTCCGATCGCATCGTGTTGAATGCACTCGTCCTGCTTTGCTAGCCGTGATGCCCGCACAAAGTGATGGATGGTAACAGAATTGCTCGAACCGCTCGAGACGCTCACTATTAGTGAAGCAACCTGGAACGACTTTGATGCCATATTGGGTGTGCTTAGCAGCGTCGATCACGAATTTGTGCCGCCGCTCACCGAAGGCGAAAACCTGCGCGTTAAAGTAGCGCGCATTTTGAACGACAGGCGGCGGGGCTGGATCAAAGCGGTCGATGGCGGAAGTATTGTCGGCGTCGTCGCTGTCATCTACCATTATAGGCGACCTCAGCTCGGCCTTATCGAGACGCTCGCCGTTCTCCCTGAGTTTAGGCGGCTCGGCATCGGCAAGAAGCTCGTTCAATACGCCATGTCGAAGCTCTTTCAAAACGGGATGGAGGCAACGCTCATAACCACGTGGGAGACGAACGTTGTGGCCCTAACCATGTACCAAGAGCTGGGATTCAAGATGATCTTGCGAAAAAAAGTCGACGGCGCCTACTTCAAGCTTTTTTTCACGCGCAGTTTTGAGGAGCGGGCTCCTTTGCGCAATGGTTTCTCGAGATTTTGGAGCCGACGGTAACAACGAAAGCAGATTAACCGGTTTGTTCTGCGACGCCTCGCCCTAACAAATAGTACGCTACTCTCAAGGGCCATATCGTTGAAGAAATATGGCGACCAACATGGAGCAGGGCCCGCCAGCGAAAAGAGCGCGTTTTGAGGTAGGGCCTTGCGGCGAAGCCCGGCTCCTGCTGCATCGACACTTTAAACCTGGGACCGATCATATTTAACGATTTCGTTTCTGTTTTATCCTTCTTTTTAAAATCTGGACTCGAAATAGAGGTATTTTCTTGCGCCACGACAGATGTTTTAGTAAACGCACGGCGTTCTGCCCATATCCACGGGTAAATCAGGCAGCTTCGGGCTATCCACAGAAGTGAATTCCGAAAAAAAGTGTTCTACCTGTTATAAATAGTTTCTAGCTGCGTTTCGACTGCCGCTATCTAGCCACGTGGCGAGCTATGCGAACAGAGAGCTTCACAGAGACCGTTTGACAAAGATCCGCCATAACTCCCGCCTGTTCAACAAAAGAGCTTGAAGATTTGTTATTTTTTCTATCGAGGCGCGCAAGTCAATTCCTCTTGAACAAAAGTTCGCGTGCGTTGCACAGGAAACAATGGAACCTGTTGAGTGGAAGATCCTGTTAGCGGTCGATATGCTCAAGTATGAAGCGTTCATACTATGGTGTGACTGAACCAATGCGAAGGGCAAATACGGCCCTGCGCCGTTATGGGCGGTGATTTCCATGCCGTTACACAAAGTTACGATTGCCATTTCAGACGAACTCCTGGCCGCTGCTGACAAGCGGGCGAGCTCTGAAAACAGCAGCCGCAGCAAGATAGTCGCGGCAGCGTTAGAAGCATATTTAGGCGGGGCGCGCGAGAGCGAAGGCACTGCAGACGAAGACCTAGGAATGTTGATGGTGCCGCGTGAAACCGTGACGCGCCTCGAAGCTGAGCTTGAAAAACGGGAGCGCGAGCTGCGTCATAAAGAGGAGCTCCTCTATATGAAAACGGATATGATAGAGCGACTTACGGCGCAGTACGAGAGCTTCAAACAGGCGCGCGAAGACGAGATTAAGCGGTATGAAGCCATCGCGGGGTTCTACGGAAGTGAGTCGAGCAAGATCATCAACCGACTGGCGGACGTGAGTGAGACGCTTACGCGCTTGCTGCCTTCTGCCGTGTCAACTCCCACCCGACCCCCCAGTGGCGAGGCGGGAGCTGAAGAGGTGCAGGCGCCCTTACCGGAGCCGGAGGACGAGCCACCGAAGCGGACATGGAGGGAGCGACTGTTTCGACGGAAGCCTAAAACGGAAGAGGTAAGACGACTGTAATGAGCATCAAAAAAGTAACCGCAAAAATGACTCCGCTAGTTAGAGCAACTTGCGTATACTGAACAAGAGCCTCGGATCCAATCTGAGCAGGCGTTTCAGGGCCCCTTTCGTGTTCAGCTCTTCGGCTGTTATTCCTGCGAATGCGTGAAAGATCCGGCTTATTTCGTCATCTGAGAGATTCACTACAAACTCTTTGACTCTGTACGTGCGCTTGCGTGCTTTGCCAAACGAACGGTTCCACTCAGTTTCGTATTCTCGAAGCACTCTGACCGACGCATCGTTTTCGCGCACCGCTTTGTTCGCAACCTGGCCGGCGATCGTTCCGCTCTGGAGCGCTGCCATAATGCCCCCGCCAGTTATCGGATCAGTGTGATGCGCTGCGTCACCAACGAGCATCAGCCCATTGCTCACCGTGTGCGGAAGCGTGTCGCTTACGGGGCAGGCGCCCATCATCAGTTCGACCGGTTTGCCGCCGGGAAAGCGCTGCGCGACAAACTCGTCGAGGTATACCAACGGGCGCTTGCCGCTCAACTTGCTTCCAAGTACCCCAAGTCCAATGTTGGCCGCGCCGTCTCCTTTTGGAAATGCCCAAGCGTAGCCGCTCGGCGCCGCGGAGCCAAAGTAGAAATCGAGCGTGTTGTCCGTTAGTTCGACGTTTTGCATGTGGTACTGGGCGCAGCTCTCAATGTCCCCTAGCTTGAGCGTGGTGTTTATGCCCGCCCACCGGCCCACTTGAGATTCCACACCGTCGGCACCTATCACGAGCTTAGCGCGCACATCAAACTCCTCACCAAGGCGGCTAAGTTTGACGCCTCGCACCGTGCCGTTTTCCAGAATAAGCCCAGTCGCACGGGTGCGCACCATAACGTGCGCTCCGGAACGAGCGGCATCCTTAGCCAGCTGTCGATCGAAGAGCTTGCGCTCTAGAACGATGCCTAGCGGTTCTTCCTTTCCGAGCATTTCGCCCGAGACTTCGACTATCGTACCGTCAGGAGCGGTAGCCCGCACTCCCTTGACCTCGCTTGCCACCCACTTCCTGTCAGGTTTTACGTATTTTTCGAATGACGTGTGAAAAATGAACGGAGTTTCAACAAGAGGTACAGCCTCCGCACATCGTACCGGCGCCCCTATCTCTGGCCGTTTCTCTATCAGCAGAACGTCGCACTCTGCAGCTGCGTTCTGTGCTGCAACAGAGCCTGCTGGGCCAGCCCCGACAACTATAACGTCATAGTCTTCTTTCATTCGCTTCACTTACGTCTCTCGCCGGCAACGGACAGACTGATTTACCGATACCTCATCATCTTCAGCGGCTAACACCATCACAGCACGCATCCGCTAGATGAAACAGGGCAGTAACGGGCGTTCTTCAGCATTCACGAGCCATATTTGCGACACTTAACACTCGGCGGCGGACACCGCGCAGATGTAAAAAAGGAGTGTTTGAGGTCCTGTGGCGTTTAGATATACCCTTTTCTTCTCAACCAGTCAGCTTGCGGCGGAAGATATCGCCAGACAACATCTGCCTTTTCGTCTTGAATGCTCCAGGGCCGAATAATAATGACGTCGCCCACACGGAGCCACACTCTCCTTTTCATCTTGCCTGGAATTCGTCCCATGCGGGTTTTTCCGTCTTGAGAACGGACGGTGATTCGACTGCCGCCGAGCATTTTTTCCACCGTCCCAAAGATTTCATTCTGGTGTCTTCTGGGCAGCCTCACCTTGCTCGGTTGTTCTTCTGTCAGCTCAACACCTCATTTGATATTTGATTTTCATGGTCTCTCCTCTAGTCAGGTAGGCGTGGGCCCTTATAAATTGCGCGTCTGGCTGAACTCTCTCATGAACATTTCGCCCGCTTGCTAAGAAAAGAACACGAGCTCACAAAAACGGAAGTGCGCATTGACTGGCGTAAACGATGGCATAGCGCGCGATCTGGTAAGCATTGCAACGGTTAAGTTGGAAGTAACTCCTTTTACGATAAACACAAGGCTGACCGCTGGTAGATCTAATTAAGCAATGAACCAACTCGATTGCAGGTATTCTTCACAGCCCTGTTAGGATATTGCGTGGCACGCCCTTACAGGCGCTACGTAGACAGCTTCGATCTGACAGGCAATGAGGTGGTGCTGGATTACGGATCTGTCTCGGGTCGGATTTCGCGACACATAGCCGAACGCCTGTTGTCAGGTAAAGGCCACTTGACGTGCATCGATGTTTCTAACGTATGGATCGAAACCATACAAAAAAGGCTGAAAAAGTACCCCAATGTGGACTATAAGCTTGGTGACATTGCTGCACTTGACATAGCAGATAATGCCTATGACATTGTGTCGTGCACTTCGTGTTACACCACGTAGAAGAGGACCAGCGGCAAGAAAAAGTAGACATACTCGCGCGAAAGTTGAGGCCGCACGGCAGACTGTTCATTCGCAAGCCGACTCGAGAGCAGCACGGCACGCCTGCTCTTGAAATCCGCGCCCTGATGTCTACGGCAGGGCTGCACGAGCGCGAGAGCCGAATGAGCAGATCGTTGATAATGGGCGAAGTCTTTGACGGAGTGTTCGACAAAACCCCAGTCTAACGCACGCGCTTATTGACTGAGCGTCGTTTCAAAGAAACGGTTTGTTTTCGGGAACGCGTGTAGGACTCAGAATTGACATCTCTTCCCTCAGCCGCATGAGGTGCTTGCCGCCATAGCATACCTAAGAATTCTGGTGCGTATATACAAGAGAACACAGTCGCAATGTACTAGTACAAGACGTAATGAACACGGTAATCGCAACTGACCAACCATGACAAACAATCAGGGTTAGAGAGATGCAGCATCCCGCTTTGAAATGCGCACTTTGTTAAGACGATAAGATCGTACATGTTAGCTTTAAGCCTCAATATCCTAGAGACGCTCAGTAGTTTCGTCATTTCCGTTATTGAACAATTCGGTTACGCCGGCGTCTTTGTTGCCATGGGGTTAGAGAGCGCGTGCATCCCGCTGCCAAGTGAGGTGATCATGCCCTTTGCCGGCTTTGTCGTCTGGAAAGGGGAACTTACGCTGATCGGCGTAGCGCTTGTAGGTACTGCCGGCTGCCTCGCCGGCTCACTCGTCGCCTACTTCGTTGGGGCATACGGGGGTCTGCCTTTCCTCGAGCGGTATGGCAAATACGTGCTGATACGTAAGAGTGAACTTGATAGGGCACACGCATGGTTTGAAAGATTTGGAGAAATCGCTGTTTTTGTCAGCAGGGTGTTGCCGATCGTGCGAACGTTCATTTCCCTTCCAGCCGGCGTCGCCCGGATGGACGTGAAGAAGTTCTCCCTCTACACGGTGCTCGGATCGCTTCCTTGGTGTTTTGGGCTTGCTTATGTTGGGGTTCTTTTAGGCCCTCATTGGTCGGATCTTGAGGCGCTCTTTAGGTATCTTGATATCGTCGTCATAGCGGGGATAATCGGCCTTGTCGGTTATCTGATCTATCACAGAGAACGGATTGTGAGCCGAATGCGCTCATGATATGATTTAGACTCCGCCTTTGCCAGATTCGCGCACGATGTCAAGACGGAGACGTACAAAATAGCAATCTAAGTTCAAATTAAACGGATGACCAGAGAAAACGCCTCAAAAGAGCAAGCTTTATGGTACGAAATAGCAGCTTTTGAGCAACTACTGGTGAGAGACATGTCCAAAAAAGTCTTAATCGCCTATGGAAGCCGCTACGGCAGCACCGAGGAGATCGTGCGCGCAATGGTGCAGATCTTAGAAAAAGAAGGCTTAGAAACACAGCTCCTCGACCTTAGACAAACGAAGCAGAAGCAGTGGCCCACGTTGGCGTCGTTCGATGGCATCCTCGTCGGCTCGGGGATCAAGATGTTTCGATGGGTTGGGGATGCAACGACTTTTCTCAAAAAGCACGCGGACGAGCTCAAAGCGCTCAAAGCGAAAGGGCTGGTGGTAGGCGTTTTCGTGAGCTGTGGATCCGCGTCAACGCCTGAAGGCCATGCGGAGGCCACGGATAGGTACGTAGACAAGGTCTTGACCGATCTTGGAATCAAAGCAGAAGTGGATATCTATGACGCTTTTGGCGGCGTTTTTGACCTCTCCTCCTCGGCGCCAATGGGCGTCCTCGACAAGCGAATGCTCGGTATGGCGGCAAAACAGATGGTCAAAGATACGGGCATCCACCTGACGGAAGGCGGTCGCAACGATTTGCGAGATTGGGACCAAATTAAGACGTTTACCGAACATTTCGCGCAATTGCTGAAAGCAGGAGATGGCGCGAATTGACGAATCAAATTACCTCAAGGGACAGAACGGGTTCGAACTTGAACCCAGCGGTGCGCCGGCTTGGGTTCTGGTCGGCGGTCCTAACCGCTGTATTCGCCGCGGCATTTTTCGCGGTCGGTATCGCGACCCCGGTGCGATCTATCCCCTACCCTTACGTAGCCTCATTCATTCCCAACGATTACCTCTGGATGTATCCGGCATTCCTGTTGGCGCCGACCTTCGTCGTGCTCGTGGCGTGCATCCACTCCTACGCGGCCGATGAAAGGAAGGTATTCAGTCAGATCGCCTTGTCGTTCGCGGTGGTCTATGCGGCCGTTATCACCACAGACTCTTCATTCAGTGGACCGTCGTAGAACCGAGCATCTTGAGCGGGGAGACGGCCGGTCTCGCTCTGTTCACCCAGTACAACCCTCACGGGCTCGTCGTTAGTCTCGAAAGTCTTGCGTACCTCATGATGAACGGGGCGTTCGTCAGCGCCGCCGCTGTTTTTGCCGGGGGAAGGCTTGAGCGCGCGCTGCGATGGCTGTTCGTCGCGAGTTTTGTCGTAGCGGTCGGATCGTTTGTCGGCCTCTCTCTGCTGGGATATGCCATTGTCACGTTTGAGGTGGCAGTCATCACGATAAACTGCGTCGTGCTGGTTATCTCAGGCGTGTTGCTAAGCGTTGTGTTCAAGCGAGCTGCGTGACACGTGGTCGCAATCGGCACGCTCCCGTGTAGCTTTGGCGAACGCAACCACCGATGCCATTTCGTGGTGGCGTAAGACGAAAACATACTCGCTCTCATTTTTATCGTGGCCCACGGCTCCAGATCAAAGGGTGGCGGACCTAATGGGGTAGGATCAAACCTCAACCTAGAGGGGCGCTTCGAGGCTTGCTAAATGACTATCGGGCTGGTAAAAGCCTTTTTTCGTCAGTATGCGTAGCGCATGTGGCGTTACACGCTACTCGAATTCTTTCCGAGTGTCACATCAAGCCACCCTTTAATCTGGTCGCGCACGTGTCGAAAAGAGGCGCACTGATCGTTATCTGATCTTGGAGCAGACCCAGGATTCACAAAGGTGTGGTGGAGGTACTCAACCCCTCCCGGAAAGATGGGGCAGTTCTCCTGTGCATCAGCACACATCGTCACAACGTAGTCAAAGGATGCGTTGTCATACTCGTCGAGTGACTTAGCGCGCTGTGAGGCTATGTCGATGCCCTGCTCTGCCATCACTTCGATGGTACACGGGTGCACTTCCGTCGGTTCGCTGCCGGCGCTGTACGCCTCATATCGATCGGCATACAGGGCGTTGACGAACCCTTCGGCCATCTGCGAGCGCGCTGCGTTGTGCGTGCAAAGAAACAAGATCTTTTTCTTCGCATTCATCTTCTTCTCTCCCTCCATAGTCAATGCAGGCACACGACCTACGTCAACACATCCCTCATACAGTATAGAGCACTCCGGAGTGACGTCTTTTTTGAAGGACGAGTTGCGTGCTGGGCACCTTAATGATCTGGCAAAATTACCCGTTGGTGCGGCTACCGCACAACGAAGAAAAAATGAGATGACCGAATATGTGTGTAGCACGCACCGCGCGAGTAGACTTTTTGACGTCAACTCATTACACCATCAGGATACTACTCTACCGCAAGGAAACTACAGAGTCGCATAGAATAGAATGATATTTTGATATAAGATTGAAATTTTAAGGAAAATATGGAACGAAATTGCATCCTGATGGCGAAAGCCTCAGGCTGTGATCGTCACAATGCTGTTAGCGCACTATAAAGAAAAACAGGGCATGTGGCTCATGATAGCTTGCCTAGAGTTCAGTCTCGGCTCATATAATGATCCCATCCTTCCTCAAATTCCCTCGGTTGTTCCGCTTCACGTTCCATTTCACCTTGCCGTTCTAGCTCTTGCACTTGCCTCAATTCGACCTCTAGATAGTATCGATTTGCATGCTCGACTAAGTTAGCCACCATCTTCCAGCATGCGCCGTCCCTTTTTATTGCCGCTTTGGCTTTGGGGCATTTGTAACTAGCTGTGTTGCCAACAATCTTTGCGTTCGCACTTGCAGGGGCTTGTTTTTCGAAGTAACGCTTCCATTCTTGGGGTGGTGTGTTAGACAGGATATATGGGACTGTTACATCATTCCTTGAGAGCGAAAGCTCCTCGACGTGAGCGCAATCAACGTCTAGAATCGTAATCTCTGTAAATGCCATATCATACCTCGCGCGAATTTGTTGATTCGACTGAACTACTCCTCCCATCCGAGCCGCTCAAAAAAGTGAGCAAAGGCCGTTCGTTCGAAAGTCCAATGGTACAGCTCGTACGAACATCTTAAAAGTTGCTGTTTATCGGGTGGGCTGCGCATTTCTTCTGGAAGAGCGGCTTGTGGAGACCCTCGCTGCGTTTGTCATGTCGATTCTAACTCAGCCGCTTAGGCGCGCTTAAATTCACTAAATAGTTTTGGTAGTTTGGAACGAGGTAGCGTTCTCCCTTTTTACGGCCTCATCGAAGGCCTTAAAGCCGTTATTCATTGTGTAATATCATTGTTTTGGGCAAGACGTTTCTAAGGCAGTCACTTCACAGGGTGCGGCGTCACCCTCTGAATGAGGGACGTGAATCAAAGCAAGTCGAAAAAGGAAATAACGAGTTGGGAGCTAAGGAGATGCCAAAAGGAACGCGCTGTGCTATCCTGGTAAGGGACGGAATCAAATTTGGTCGGATCAGAGGCTTATCAGCACAAGCGCCGCGCTGACGTCAACTAGTCTTTCTTCTTCTGCCGAAATAAGGACTCTAGTGAAGACCCGTTCGAGTTGTCGCTCTCTAAACTCGCACTCCCTAGTGGCGCAGCCGTGACAGTTTAGCGGCTGCACTGGACCGCCCAACACCTTACACTGTTCGCTCATTTTAAACCGCCTCCCCTCGTCCTCATAGATGGGGGGCCTTCATTAAACCTTATTGGGCTACCTCCCAGGATCCTAAGCCAAATCTTTGCCGGAAACACCAGGAAAGATGTCACAATCAGTGCGGAGCCCTTATTAGACATTGTTCTCGTGCTAGGTCTCAGCAGACCGCCTCCACATTCGTCAGTCGCTTCACGCTCACGGTATGGACAATCAACTGGTTCTTTCAAGGCCATGACCTCCGTAGTTAATAGGGGCGGGAGAAATACGTCAATAAATCCTTCATACACTATATAGAACTCCGGAGTGGCGTCTTTTTGAAGGATGAGCTTGTTTGTTCACCGCATCGCTGCAATGCCAGCAAAACTCAAGAATTACAACAGCCTTGCCTCTTACTTGTGTTCATATCGAATTGCAAAATAGAGAACCCCCTATACGTCCCTCCCTTGCGCTTGCACATAACAACGCCAAGCCACCGAACGACCGAACCAGGCCCATTTATCGCTCAGTCGCTGCGCTCCCTCGTTTCGTTTGGTTGCACGCAGGAGCGCTTTTTGTGGGCTGCACTTTTTTGATGCTATTCGCAGCCCGGGTTAGTGAGCCCAGCTACCAGAAGATAATACTCAAAAGTGTCGCAAAATAGCGCGTAGCCGGCAAATCGTCATCGGCGGGTCGTGTCCAGATGGATACGGTAATTACGGGAAGGCCAAAATAATCTGCAAGATCTGGGCCCGCTCTCGTTTCGTCAGCCGCCGGGTTATAAAATTGAGGAAAGAGGCAGCACGTCTGAGTTCAGCCGCTGAAAAATGGGCACGCGCAACGTTGAGTACAACAGCTGGATCAACGCTCAGACTCAAATGGCATACCACACTCATAAGATCGTAGTCCAGTGCACTTTCGATGTTCCCGGTGAGGCGAAGATAATCGATGAGGCACATTCCGCGTTCGATGGTCGCTAAGAAGTTGTCACGCCGGATATCTCCGTGAACGAGTTGATATCTGCGCAACTGTTTCATGAGGCTGAACACGGCGTTGAGATTGTGGTCAGTGAGTTCGACACGCTCGAGCGGCACCCCGTTTACGAATTCCATGAGTAACGTCGCTCCCGCAGTCAACTCGAACACGCCGAGTGGCGCGGGCACGAAGATATTCGCTCGTTTCGCTGCCTTAAGAAAGAGTGCTTCGTGCTGCAAGAGTTCGCATGCGGAGGCGCTGCCGTCAAATGAGATGTCGACGATGTCGTTCCGTACAAAGCGGGCGTTTTTATTCGTGATGATGTCATGCTGTGTGTGTAGCCCCTCATCAGTTACCACTTTTGCTAGGTATACGCGGTCCTCGTTACCGACTCTCCCTGCCACCTTAAGAGGAATAGAAACCCAGTGTGTCCCGGTGGAGAAAGGAATGACATTTACCGCATCAAGTTCGAAGTTTGCTTTTAGAAGGCGTTCGATCTCTCTGTTATATCCATTGGCGATGGAATTCGGCAAGTGACTCGATGGGTTCGGCACCTGAGTAGTCAAAGGATTCACCTCGTGTGAAAAAACAATCCCTTTAGTCTTATCACAAATGCTTCCGCGAGCAGGATGCAGTTTTGCTCCATATTCCCTTGCAATTGCCAGTTCACCATTAGAGCGATTATATTAGTTGCTGTGCTGGCAAATGAAGATCGTAGAGATGCTCGTGCGAGAGTTTAAAGCCAATAACTTGTGTCTTGCCTTTAATGAGTGCTTCTCTAATACCGTCAAAACTTGAGCAGTCTATCAATGTCGCAGCATTTCCAATTTCTTCAGCAGCGTGTGCATCACTTGCGCCCGCGACAGGCTTGCGACATCGCTCGGCCAGCGCTCGGGCGAGCATATTTTGCGATTCCAAGGTTTTTGCGTTGAACCCCTCGATGACATCAATTCGTTTTATGAGCACACTCGGCAGCAAGTTTTTCCCTTCCCTATATGGATGGGCCCACATAGCCACCCCTCCCTGCTCTTTTATCTCTTCAATTACTTCATTTGCCTCGCGCGATTGTATTTCTTGGGACAAAAACAGGCCTATTATGTCCCCTTTGTCTGTCGTCTCTACTTCAGACCCAACTATGACCACGAAGTTGGGATCGCTGTTGGCCTTCAACGCTTCAAGCCCGCCACGAATTGTATCGTGATCGGTTACCGCGACACCGTTTAACCCCTTTTTCTTTGCCATCTTAAGGACGGTCCTCGGTTCCACGGGAGAATCTGGCGAATATGCCGAATGAATGTGAAAGTCCACAATCAACCTTGCCCCCTCCTTCTCATTTCTCGTTCAAGTGACCAAATGTGTGCATTTATTAAGCGCGTTCGGTGGTGCTACAGCCCAAATCGATCGTCTGGCCGCACACTTCTTCGAAGCGTTATTTAATTCGTGCTGATCGCTTGAATTCTGAAAAGGGAAGCAGAAATACTTTGCCCATATACTTTCTATACTTCACAGCTCCCAGAAACGCGCTAAACCATTTAAATGACGACATGAACTGAAACGCACAGTTAATACGATAGGCGAGCTACCCATATCCAGCAAAATCGCAAATACGTAATAATCCGCGCGAAATTACACACGAAATCGTTTGAATGGCCAAAATAGCCCGTTTGTTAGTAACATTCAGTGGCGTCGACGGATCCGGGAAGAGTACCCTTGCTCAAACACTTATTGGGCAGCTCAGTAGCAAGGGCATCAAAACTGAGTACCTTTGGTGGTTTTCTGCTAATGACTCATTTCTCGGGAAAATCGCGGGATCTGTGGTCCAGAAACTTGCCAAGCCTATAGAAAGCAACACTGATGGAGTTCCAAAAGTCAGTCTGGTGCGAGCGTTGTACCAGTTACTCGTCCTCATGGACTTTCTATTGCACGTGTGGTCGTCGTCAATCTTGGGGAAGAATCTCGTCTGCGATCGCTACGTATACGATATCGTAGTTTTCTTTGCAACGGAGTTACACTATTCTGAATCTAAAGCCAAAAACCTGATACGACTACTGAAGAGCGTTACACCAACACCACTTATTGCCTTTCTCGTCGATGTCCCTGCTGAGATTGCTCTGCAGAGGAAACACGATATACCCTCCAGCGAGCAACATGAAAGGCTTCGCAAGCTGTATTTCGATCTTGTCAAAGGTGATACAACCGTGAAGGTCGTGGATGGCTCCAAACGCCTTGAAGAGGCAAATCACATTGTATGGGTTCAAGTGAACGACCGTCTTGGCGGAATCACGAGGTGCTGACAAGCTCTGCATACAGGAACCACTCTCTGTGCCCAATCGATAAGGCAATTCAAAGTTACGTGCGCAATTTGACAGGAAACTAGCTTGAAATCTATTTTAAGTGTTCGAATAGCTATTCCGACTCGCGATTAATGCAACCAATCTGAGGCCCAACTCTCCTATCGCGTGACTCTCTCAAAAGCCAGCGATCATGCCTGTGCGAACTGAAGGCACTTGCGACTTGCTTTGGGTCGATCGCGACAACGCGTCAACCTTCGCATTTCTTGCAAGTACCTAGCCGGGCTAAGATTCCACAAGAACCGATATCGCCCCTCACGCGCCCACGCCCCAGCAGATAGCAGCGACTAGGCGCAACAAGGACAACTGGATTGATTATTGCATCGACTGATTATTCGAACCCTGGGGGGCGTCTCGCTGCCTCATTTGGAATAATCGTTTGCAAATGTCGCAATCAACAGGAAGTCAAGGATAGCAACTGTGCGTCACATCGACCATTGACAGCGCCCGCTTCACGCCGCCAGCATCTCTGCCGTACACCCGTGGATAAACGATTTAAGCACAGCCAATGTTACTCGTATGGAGATGCGATCGCCGATGCAAGAACTAAGCGAAAAAAGGGACGATATTGAAGAAGCTCTGAGCACAGCACGCGAGCGCGGAGCCCAGTTCGCTGATATCCGTCTAGAGAGCTCTGATGGCACTTCAATCTCCGCGAAAGACGGGATAACGAAGATAAATAGCTCAAATGAACTTGGGGCTGGAATACGGGCTTTTTTGGAAGGAGCGTGGGGGTTTGCCTACACGACACAAGTCGATCGCCGCGGCATGACCGATTGCGCTGAACGCGCGGTCAGTCTCGCCAAAGCAGTTTATGAGCACGCTGAGAAGTTTTCGATCGAGGTGCCGGCGTTTGAAGACACCGTCAAGACTACTGTACAGCGGCTGCCGACTCAAGTCCCAATAGCCGATAAGCTCGGCTACGTCCTGCAACAAGAGCGAGATGCAAAAGAAACGGACAAGCGCGTCAGCAGCACAGAGATCGGATACGCCGACATTGTTCTGCATAAAATAATCGCTAATTCCGAAGGAACGTATGTCAATGAGACCGTCGTGCGGTCGATCGCTCGCGCTATGATCTTCGCCAAAGAAGGTACATTGCGGCAGTCTGGCTATAAGGCCAAAGGTGATTCAAAGGGGTTCGAGCTGTTCCTCGACGGCGCGGATATCGGCCGAACAGCTGCGACACAAGCAGTCTCGCTCCTCGACGCAAAACCAGCACCTTCCGGGCAGTTTGATGCTGTGCTCGACCCGTCGCTCTCCGGGGTTTTTGCGCACGAGGCGTTCGGACACGCAGCCGAAGCTGACGCGATCATTTCGGGCACATCTATCCTGGCAGGGAAGCTAACCCAGAAGATTGGCTCTGATGCAGTGACGATCATTGACGACCCGAGCTTGCGGAGTTATGGTTACATGGCCTACGACGATGAGGGTATCCAAACGCGCCGAAAGGTGTTACTGGAGCACGGGATTTTGCAGACCTACCTGACCGACGTCGAAACCGGGTCGCGCCTAGGGTTGGGGTCAAACGGAAGCGCACGCGCACAGCGGTACGACGCTCCGCCCATCGTGCGGATGAGTAACACCTTCTTTGAACCTGGGGATTACGCGTTTGACGAGCTGCTCGAGGGGTTCAGCGGCATATACTTCATCGGCTGGCAGTATGGCTACACGACCCCTACAACAGGGATGTTCACCTTCAAAAGCAGAGAGGCGTACGCGGTCGAACGCGGAGAACTGCGCGACCATTTGAGGGACGCGGCGCTGAGCGCGATGACGCTCGAAGTCCTTCACAACATCAACGCAATTACGCGGACCTTGTCGTTCGACCCTGGAACGTGCGGCAAAGGCGGACAGATGACACCAAACACCACAGGCGGCGCCTACACGCGTGTGAGTGACGTCGTTGTAGGGGGGATGTAGGTGACGACTCACACCGAGCGAGAGGCTACGCTCCTTGAAGTGTGCACGCGGGCATTAGAGCTCGTAGACACGTCTATCTACCAAGGAGAGGCGTTCGCCACTCACTCGAACTCTGTCAGCGCAGAGCTCGAGAAGGGCAAGATCAAATCAAGCCAGAGCGGCTTTGAGAGCGGCATCGGGATTCGGATCTTCAAGGATGGTAGCATGGGGTACGCGCACGCATCTCTCGAACGGGTTAAGTCCGCTGTCGACCAGGCGATCGCGGCGGCACGTGCCGGAAGTCCTGATAAAGATTTTAAATCGCTTCCGCCGGCCGAGCGCTATCCCGCCGTCTCCGGTACCTGGGATAACACAATCGCATCACTCGACGTCTCAACGGTCGCGCAACTTGCGATTGACGTCGCCGATGCAGCGCGTATTGACAAGCGCGTCGATATCATCAATTCTGGCGCGTCCGTCGGGCAGTGGAGCGGCGCGATCGCAAACACGTTCGGCGTTTCGGGAACGGACAGTGGAACGCAGGCAGCGCTCGACGTAGACGTGATTGCTCACAAGGGGGAGGCCAGCGGAAATGGCTTCGAGTACGCCGGGTCGCGGCGTTTCGATTTCGATGTTGATTCGGTTGGAATTGCAGCAGGAGAGATGGCACTGCGTAGTATGAACCCACAGCCGATTCTATCAGGCAAGATGCCAGTCGTGCTTGATCCCCTTGCTGTTGGATCCATCATTGCAGCTGCGGTCACCGTGAGCGCTGACGACGCGCAACGGGATCGTTCGTTTCTAACAGGGAAAATAGGCGAACACATCGCTGTAAGCGAGTTCACGATCGTGGACGACGGACTGCTTAGCGGCGGCTTAGAGACAAGCCCCTTTGACGCTGAAGGAGTGCCCTCACAGCGAACCCCTCTCGTCGAAAGAGGCGTCTTGCGATCGTACCTGTACGACAGCTACACGGCAAACAAAGAGGGGAGAACGAGCACGGGCAACGCCTCTCGCGGGGACTTTCGGCAACCGCCTTCGATATCCCCAACAAACCTCGTAATCGCAAGCGGAGCTGAGGCCAACGTAATCGATGATGTGCAACACGGCATTTATGTTAGGGCCACCGGCGATCGGCCGAATACGAGCACCGGAGAGTTTTCCGGAATGGTCTACGCCGGCTACGCCATCGAAGACGGTGAACTCGAACACGCGCTAAAGCAAACCAACATCGGAATCAACGTCCTCGACTTGCTTCAGCAGATCGATGGCATAAGTCGCGAGGTCAAGACGTACTTCAGCTTGACGACGCCAACCGTTCGGGTAAGAGATGTCAGCGTCGCAAGCAGCGACTAGGGCAACGCAAGCAGTAAATAGAGGGAGAAAGACATCCTGCTTACTCGGGAGAGAGGCGAGAAATGGTGGCTTTTTTGCGAGACTTGGAAAAAACAGCGCGTCAGAACGACAGCTGGCTTTGCGTGGGACTTGATCCTGATGGCACGGTGGATGATATTTTTGATTTCAACCAGCGTATCATCAGCGCTACGCTCGATTTAGTCTGCTGTTTCAAGGTCAATACGGCGTTCTACGAAGCGCGCGGCCCTTCGGGGTTGGACGCGCTTATCAAGACAGTGGAGTATGTCAAAGAGTTCGTGCGCGTGCCGATCATCGTAGATGCAAAGAGGGCCGACGTGGCACACTCATCAAAAGCACATGCCAAGTACGTGTTTGAGATCGTAGGAGGTGACGCCGTGACGGTGAGTCCCTATATGGGACTCGACGCGATAGAGCCCTTCATCGAGCGGCGAAACAAGGGCGTTTTTATCCTCTGCAAGACGTCAAACGCCGGGGCAGCAGAGATACAGAATCTATCCTGCGCCGAACCGCTCTACCAGGTCGTGGCGAAAAAGGCTTTAGAGTGGAATATACACGGCAATCTCGGCATCGTCGCGGGCGCTACCCAAGGCGGCGAACTGAAAACGGTGCGCGGCATCGTAGGCGAAGATGTTCCGCTCCTCATCCCAGGGGTAGGATCACAGGGAGGCAATCTTCAAGCGGCAGTCACGTCTGGGATGAATGCACAAGGGCGCATGGGCATCATTGCCGTTTCTAGAGACGTCATTTTCGCGCCATCGCCTCACAAGATGGCAACTGCATTCCGCAATGAGATCAATACATATCGGGGGAGTGTTGAAACACTTACGCTCTAATTGACGTGGCGGACACTCACTTGATCCAGGAGCTTGCTGACGTTTTCTGGCGTTATGGAGACATCCTGAATAAGCGTTGCTGCCGTCCCGGTCGCCGCTGCCCGCTGTACTGCCTCCTTATAGCTTTCTCCTAAGACCAACGCGTGAACAAACCCAGCAACTGCCGAGTCTCCCGCACCGATGGTATTCGTGACCGTCACACGGGGCGGACGCGCTATCCAGCGTTCATCTTCAGTTACGAGAAGCACGCCTCTAGCGCCCATGGAGACAAGCACAACATCAATACCTCGCTCGTGCACCTGAACAGCAGCATCAACGATCGAACCGATGCTATTGAGTTGTGTAGCCATCAGTCGTTCAAGCTCGTGCACGTTGGGCTTGACGATGTGAGGTTTTGCCCTCAACCCGGCCTTGAAGGGCTCATCATCAGAATCGAGGACGACAGTAGCTCCTTTGGCTTTGGCGATCTCTACGATTTTCTGATAAATGATTGGGTTGACCCCTAAAGGAACGCTTCCGCTGATGATGACATAATTGGCGTCCTTGAGGCGTTTTATGGTGTCGATCATCTCCATGAGCTCGAAGGACTGAATGAACGGGCCGCGCAAGTTGAACGAGATCTGTCGATTTTTTGCTGCCTCGTGAATGTAAACGTTAATTCGGGTCTCGGCAGAGATCCTCACAAACTCGCAGTTAACGCCGAGGTTAAAAAGACATCCTTCGAGCTCCCGGCCAGTGTACCCGCCAGAAAACCCTATCGCTTTGTTATCCACGCCAAGCCGGGTGAGCGCTTTCGAGACGTCGATGCCTTTGCCACCTGCATATCGCTCATCGCCGTCCACTCGGTTAGGGTTGTGATATTCGATCGACTCAACGGTAAGGATGCGGTCAAGGGCTGGATTTAGCGTAATCGTGTATATCATAGCTACGTCTGCCCGCGTCCACCAGAATTACGCAGGCGATGTTGCGGTATCCACAGCGACGAACAACCGCAGATTCACGGCATGTTGTACTCTTTCACTTTAAACTCTTTTCTTCCCGTGTAGATCTCCAGTGCCTCCTCCACGCCTGCACCGTTTACGACGATCGCTGAAATCGCATTGCACATTTGAATGGCTTCCTTGAGCCGCTTTTGGTGGATGTTCCGGCCAGTCGCATTGCCACTTGCGCCGCTTATAAATATCTGCTCCCACAGGCGCTCGAGGAAAAGTTTGACGTCCACGCTTGAACCCCCTGCGCACAATACTTTGCATCGGCCCGCGGCCTGAACGGCCTCTTTAAAGGCTTCTTTGGAATCGACGCCGTCTTTCTTTGGGTAGTTTACTTTCACAAAATCCGCGCCGAGTGCGGCACCCAACCCGGCAGCGCCGGCGATGAGATGCGGGTCGTGCTCATCTTTCACTGCCTCGCCGCGGGGGTAGATCCAAATGATCGCGATCATGCCACGCTTGTGGGCGCCGTAAATAATCTGGGCGGCCTCGTGCAGCATGTGCGCTTCGTATTCGCTTCCCGCGTAGATCGTATATCCAACGGCGGGAATGCTCAACGCCGAACTCGTCCGAAACCTATCGACTTGTTCCATGGAATAGAATAGGCCACTGAACGGTTCTGCTTGCCCGGTCTTTACGAGATTCGTCTTGGAATTGAGCTTTATAAGATAATTGACGTCCGGATAGTCTTCGCCGAACCGAGCGATCAGACCCATCTGCGTCGCAAAACACCCGATTTCAGCGCCACTCGCGATTCGAAACAAGTGCTCAGGATCGTTATCGTCGGGGGAGATGCCGGGGCCGTGGAAATCATCGTTCAAGTGCTCAATCTTCTGATCTCCCGCGAAGAGCATAAGACGGCCACTTCCCCTGGTCATAGTGAATAGATTTCTTGTGTATTCCATTCGCAGCTCCTGGGGAACATCTAACGGAGCCCTAATTGCGCTCATCGAGAAATCCATTTGGTACCTCCTGTCTACGGGTTTCTTCCCTTTTTCACTAACTCGACTGCCTAGCTTATTGCTTTGTCGCCGGTTTAGCGCGGACACCGCCGTTTGACCGCTACCGATAGCAGCGTGGACACCTCCTTACAGCTATTGAGTCTATGTAGCTCACTTATAAGGGGGGATACCGTACGCATGAAATGTGATAGATCAGCGCAAAGAACCCGTAGAAGTGTGCCCCGGCGTCTTCCAGATACCGGCGCAGCGGCCATCGTGTCACGTTTACCTCATCGTTGGGACCGACAAGATCGTCATGATCGATTCGGGAATTGATGCGAGCTTTGGTGATTTGAGGAATGCGTTAAGCGACATTGGATTCACGCCTACAGATGTCGATTTGGTCGTTAACACGCATGAACACTTTGACCACATTGGCGGCAATAAGTACTTCTACCGTACGGCCATTATCGCGGCTGGACGGCTCGCAGCCGCAAAAATAACCGAACAAGACGCATATGTCACCATGTACTCGTCATTTTCGGCCGATTATCGGTACACGAAACCGCATGTGTGGTTTGAGAACGGAGCGTTTATCGACCTAGAAAACGCGAAACTCGAAGTGATCGATACTCCCGGCCATACATCAGGCTGTATATGTGTCTATGAGGAGTATAACAAACTGCTGTTCTCAGGAGATACCGTTTTTGCACACGGGACTCTATCGGCGATAGCACCTTCGGGAAGTGCTGGTGACTACGTGCATTCCATGGACGTGCTTAATACGAAAAAGATAGAGCGACTCTTTCCCGGCCACGGATCGCTTTCGCAAACGCCGTCTGAAGACATAGAACGCGCGTCGAAAAACGCCAGAACAAGACTACACGAAATGAAAACTGGCGATACGTGGTCTGAATCCACGCCTTTAGACGAATCAGGCCAGTGAAAAAAATTCCTCCTATCTGAGCTTCGCAAGTGACACACACTTGAATCAATAAGCGCAGGACTTTAACGGCTGTCTAAGAGGCTCGCTATTTCAAGTAGCGCCGCGCGCCTTCTTCCATATAGCAGACGCGATTGCCGATGTTTACCGCGTGATCCGCGATGCGCTCAAGGTACCGAATAATGAATAACAAGCTAGCCACATCAGAAACAGTCTCCGTAGAACATTTGCCTTGAGCGAGCGCGTTCACCATGTTGTGAACGACGTCCTTATACAAGTAATCAATTCTGTCATCACGCGCCTCAAAGCTTCGAGCCAGTTGAACATTGCCTTGCGCGTACGTTTCGATGCTATCGGCGACCATCGACTTCACATCAGCAACGAGCTCGTTGAACTTCGATGCGGAAACGGGTATGTGGATGGGCTTCCCCATAGTGACGACCTCTTCGGCGATATCTACGGTAAAGTCGCCAATGCGCTCCAAAT